>Ga0209362_1003061_pt1 | contig 11891 bp, 7 predicted proteins | sample SaaInlV_165m_DNA_FD_184680 | JGI IMG/M metagenome (GOLD analysis project Ga0209362, IMG submission 184680) | Marine microbial communities from expanding oxygen minimum zones in the Saanich Inlet - Saanich Inlet SI037_S3LV_110m_DNA (SPAdes)... | ecosystem: Environmental > Aquatic > Marine >...
ACGAAGTCACTCGAAACTAAGCCATCGCCGTAATAACTCATAGGGTGCGTCGCATAATAATGGCAGGCGGCGATCTTTTTGTCACCATTGTAAAAAGCGACGGTTTTCAGCATGGGGTCAATGATGCCTTCAGTCATCGCCCGCAGTTTTGGGTCTTTGCAACTGCTGCCGCGCATGGCTTTAATGATGCCGTAGGTATCGCGATAAATACGTCGGTTCGATGCAACCCGATCTACTTTTGCTTCGCCTTGGCCAACATGAGTTACTGCTTGTGCTGTGCTGAGGCTGTCGCGGATGGCAGTTGCGCCTCGTTTCAGGCAATCGTTGAAATAATCAACTTCAACGATATGAGGCAGATCACCTTCGGCCATCACAATTTTCTCAGCACCAAGGCAAGCGAACGGCGCGTTGTGTTGGTGCACACATTGCACAGCGACACGGTCTGGAGTTGTACCAGCCGCGTTGGCAAGTGCCGTCCGCCATTGGACGTGTGCTTCATTCAGAATTCCAGTCCAGTCGACCGCCACAATGACGATCGGTTTGCCGGCTCCAAGTAAGACAAACCCAATGGCTTGGAGGTTGTCGGTAACGCCTACAACGGGCTTGATCCAACCACCACAGAGGGAATGGCCCATCGGTGGTGTGACGTCGAAGTGGAAGGTCGCCAATCGCAGGGGTTGTCCTGATTGCTCATCGGCTTGGAGACTATCCGGAAGTAGTTTCCAAATGGTTGCAGCAGCGACTGTTTGTTGAAGAAATTCACGCCGCTGGGGTTTATTTATTGACGACATAAGATAATTACTTGTAGAGGAATGCAGGACGGTTTTGCTTGGTTGTTTTCTTGATTATAGCATTTTAGGTTGAGCGATGTTAACGGTTACAGTTATTGGAATTTGAGGATGTTTTAAATGATGAAAAAAGTTGACCAAATTGATTTAAAAAAAGGTTGTAAAACTGCAACTCGCTGTTACCCTCATGCGTACCATTGGTTTGTTAAAAAAATTCAATGAATATTGTTTGCGTGCGTCTCGGAAAGAACTAACATGGCACAACAATTAGGCAATGATGAACCGCTAGGCATCAAAGATCTATTATTGAGTGAATTTGGTGTTGAGTCTGGAAAGGCACTGGATCAAAACACACGTATCCAGCGTGCTGCTGCCTTGGCTGCTTTTCTGCAATCGCGTGCCAATGAATTACTGACATCTGTCGAAAAAGAACAACAAGAAGAGTTTGACAAGCTGATAAGAAATCCAGCTGATCGTGCGACGCTTGTTCAAATGACAGATCAGGTGTTTCGTTCGAGCAGTCTTCATCGCTCAGCCGACCAGCTTGTACATATTTTAGATGTCCAGGGTATCCCTGGATTCTTCAGTCCGTTCGACAAATTGATGCTGCAAAACTTCAAACTGTTTGGCAGCTTCTTGCCGAGTGTTTCGATGCCACTGGTCAAAAAGAAGATGCGGCATGAAACCTCCAACGTTGTCCTGCCGGCTGAGACGGAACATTTGAACAAGCATCTGGCAGATCGTCGTGTTCAGGGAATACGCATGAACGTGAATTTATTGGGTGAATCACTAATTGGTGAAAAACAGTCACTCGAGCGGATTGAAAGTTACCAGAAAGCGTTACGAAATCCGGCACTGGAAGTCTTGTCCGTGAAAATCTCGACTCTATATTCGCAAATTAACCATCTGGCCCGCGAATCCACGATAGCGGTGGTTGCGGCGCGAATGCAGAGTTTGTTTGAGATCGCACGAGACGAAATTTATCAGGGTGAGGAAGTGAACGTAAGTAAAATGGTTTATCTGGACATGGAAGAGTTTCGTGATATGTCCATTACCTTTGAGGCTTTTGTGCGTGCGTTGTCGGCACCTGGATTTGAGCAAGCCCGTTCTGGTATTGCGTTACAGACGTACATCCCCGATTCGTTTGGTGTGCAAAAACAACTGGTGCAATGGGCGTTGCAACGTGTTGCCAACGGTGGCGCGGTGACAACGGTTCGTTTAGTTAAAGGTGCGAATCTTGAAATGGAACGCGTTGATGCATCGCTGCGTGGTTGGCCACAAAGTCCGTTTAAGACGAAATTACAGACTGACGCAAATTATAAACGCATGCTCGACTATGCATTACAGCCCCAGCACGCTCGCGCGGTAAACGTCGGCGTCGCATCTCACAACTTGCTTGATATAGCGTATGCGATGGTGTTGGCGACGGAGCGAGATGTACTGGATTGTGTGCAGTTCGAAATGCTCGAAGGTATGGCTAATCATTTGCGGCGGGCGATGTCCGAACATGTTGATAATATTTTGCTATATGCTCCAGCCTGTAAAAAAGAGAAGTTCATCAATGCGATTGGGTATCTTGTTAGACGACTCGATGAAAACACGGGTGCCAGTAATTTCCTGCGTTACGCTTTTCATCTCAAACCAGGTTCGGCTAATTGGGTGATGTTACGGCAGAAATTTATTGAATCATTTGAATTGATATCGCATTTACCCATTGGTAGTCGGCGAACTCAAAATCGAACGACGGAAGTATTTGAAAGCACATTAGATAATTGGCGGTGGGATCAATTGGTCAATGAACCAGATACGGATTTTTCACTTCCGGACAACGCTCGGTGGGCACAAGAAATAATTGCCAGTGGACTCCAAGCAGAACCACGGGTTGTGACTCCAATCATTGCAGGTGAGGAGGATATCCAAGCTACGCATCTGTTTAATTCTACGGACCCTTCGCGGCCGACTCAGCACGTAGGCACTTGGACGGCAGCCGAAGAATCGGCAATTGATTTAGCACTAAAATGTGCGGATGTTGATGAGACATCATGGCGAAAGACCACCGCTAAAGAACGTTCTGCGATATTGCGTGACGTCGCCAATGAAATCCGTCGCAGTCGCCGAGATTTGATTGAAATCGCACTCGCCGAAGGAGGTAAACTAATTCTCGAAGCTGACGCCGAAGTCTCTGAAGCGGTGGATTTTGTTGAGTTTTACCGCAAGTCGGTCGTGCACATTGAAGAGATGCAGGACTTATCAGCTAGTCCTCGAGGTATGGCGTTAGTTATTTCACCTTGGAATTTTCCGATAGCAATTCCGTGTGGCGGAGTTGCCGCCGCATTGGCTGCTGGAAATACCGTTATCTTAAAACCATCATCGGAGACGGTGCTAACGGCTAGGAGATTATGTGAGTGTTTTTGGGAAGCAGGTGTGTCTAAGAAAGTCTTGCAATTTGCACCGTGTCGCGGTGCTGCGGGTGGAGTGCAACTAACTGCGTCGGATAAAGTCGATTCAATTATCTTCACGGGAAGTACCGCAGCTGCCAAACTGATTCAGCAACAGACCCCGCGGGCTCGTTTGCTAGCAGAAACGGGTGGCAAGAACACCACCATCGTCACCGTGTTGTCGGACCGGGAACAGGCCGTCAAGCACGTATTACATTCTGCGTTTGGGCATTCTGGACAAAAGTGTTCTGCGACGTCGTTGTTGATTTTGGAAAAGGGAGTGTATGAAGACGAAGCATTTTTGGAATTATTACGCGATGCCGCTTCAAGTTTAACTGTGGGTAGTGCGTGGCAGTTAGAAACGCGTATTGGTCCTTTAATTAACCCGCCGTCAGGAGATTTATATAAAGCACTTTTGAATTCGGAAGAGGGTGAGTCGTGGTTACTGGAACCTCGGATCGATAAGAACAATAAATGTTTAGTTTCACCAGGAATCAAAATGGGTGTCACGGCCAACAGTTTCGTCCACCGTACAGAATTATTTGGGCCAATATTAGGAGTGATGTTAGCGGAGTCACTCGAGCACGCTGTTACGTTAGCCAATGAAACGGGGTACGGTTTGACGGCGGGGATTGAAACGTTAGATGATCGAGAGCAGGAGTATTGGAAAGCAAATATTGTTGCAGGGAACTTGTATGTGAATCGGCCTACAACAGGAGCGATTGTGTTGCGGCAACCGTTTGGTGGTTTTGGGGCTTCGTCTATTGGAGCTGGAATTAAAGCGGGTGGACCAAACTATGTGACTCAACTGATGAAGTTCCGGACTTGGCTCATCGATGTCACGGCAGATTTGAAGAACATGCATAATCAAGAGTTAGCAGAGTTCGGCACGACTTTACTTGAAGCTCGACGGTCGGATATTAAGGCAACCGCCAAGCAGATCATCATTCAGGCTTTGACTAGCTATGACGAATATGCACACAGTGAATACAATCGTGTCCATGATCATTTTCATTTGATCGGGCAAGATAATATTCGCAGATATTTACCCGTGGAAGATTTAGTTATCCGTGTAACACGCCGAGATGAAGCTTATGAAATTGTGCTGCGGATGGCGGCGGCTCATGCTGTTGGAGCACGAGTCATGTTGAGCCATGCTGCTGGCGTGCATGAAGAACTGCTGCAGGTGTTGATTGATTTTACTCGGCATTGGAAAAAAACTGCAATTCAAATTGTGGAAACGGATGGTGAATTACTTGACCGAGTTGCTCGAGGTGAAGTTTCACGAGTTCGTTACGCACAGCCGTCTGCTGTGGAAGATGATGCTCGCAGAGTTTTCGATGAGCATAATGTTGTTGTGATGGATGCCCCCGTTTTGGTGAATGGGCGAATTGAATTGCTGTGGAATGTCCGAGAGCAGAGTGTGTCGGATGATTACCATCGCTACGGAAATCTTGGGAAACGCGCGATAGAGATTCGTGTCGAACCGTTATAAATAACAGGGTGGGTTACATCACACGTTGTTTGATTTCGCGGTAGAGGTCTTCTGGTAGGGGACCGGCAGAGGCGCTAGCGATGTTTTCCTGAAGGTGTTTAGTATTGCAAGTCCCGGCGATCACGGTGTCGACATGGGGGTGAGATAATGTAAATCTCAGAATGAGTTCGGCACGCGTCATGCCGGTTGGCAATAATTCGTCGAGGTTTGCTTGCAGCCAGAAATCGTTTAGTGCAGGCCGCTCGATCACGGCGTCGGGTCCGCCATGTGCGATGCCACCGCGGATGATAATACCAGCACCCGTTGCTGCTGCTTGCGAAATCAAGTCGTGGTGTTGCGGCGCTAAACAGGAATAGGGGATTTGGAATGTGTCAAACACTCCCATATCAATCATGCCTGCTAGATTCGGAATGGAACTTGATGATCCTAAGAATCGAATTATACCCTGCTCTCGGAACTCGATGAGCGTATCAACGAGGCCTGCTTGTTGAATCGAATCAGCGTCGCCACCGTGGAATTGCAATAAATCGATGCAGTCTGTTTGCAGCCTTGTGAGGCTTGTCTCGATGTTACGCTTGAGTACGTCCGCAGACCAAGTGTGAATGATTTCGATGTGGTCGGTATGTTGTTGATAGTCGCATCCGCACTTTGTGGCAAGAAAGAACTCGTTGCGCCGTGAGCCAATATACTTGCCGATACGTTCTTCGCTGGCACCATAATCAGGCGAAGTATCAATAAAGTTTATACCCGTATCGAGTACTTGGTTGAGGAATTGATCGGCGGCCTCTTCAGTGACGGTTCGCACTCCCCATGTGGCTGGGCCGCGCAATCCCATGCTGCCATAGCCCAGACAAGTGACGGGCAATTTGGTGGATCCGAGCGAGTTGATTTTGAGCATGGTTACGGTTCACTAGGTTTAGATTTGCAAGCGGGTGTTGGGAATCCTAGTGTTCGTTGCCGTCGCCAGAAAATCCATCGATGGCATCGTTGAAAATGGTGCTCGGTCGCATGGCCGTAACAACTGATTGTTCGCAGGGGTGATAATATCCACCGAGGTCGACAGCTTCACCTTGCACGGCAATGAGTTGATCGACGATCGTTTGTTCATTTTCAGCGAGTGTTGTTGCCAATGGCAAAAACTCTGCTTGCAATTCAGGGCAAGCAGTTTGAGTTGCCAGCGTCTGAGCCCAGTAAAGTGCTAGATAGAAATGGCTACCACGATTGTCCAGTTCATTTACTTTTCGAGATGGCGAGCGGTTTTCCGTTAGATATTGACTACTAGCTTGATTTAATGCGGCGGCGACAAGTGTAAGCTTTTTGTTATCGGTTTTTTCAGCTAGTTCTTCCAAGGAAACTCCGATTGCGAGGAATTCACCGAGTGAATCCCAACGCAGGTGATTTTCAGTTTGAAATTGTTGCACATGCTTGGGGGCAGAACCACCGGCACCGGTTTCATAAAGTCCGCCGCCGGATAGCAGAGGCACGATCGACAGCATTTTTGCACTGGTCCCTAATTCGATGATTGGAAACAGGTCGGTTAGGTAGTCTCGTAGTACGTTGCCGGTAACGGATACTGTGTCGAGTCCATCGCGGCACCGTTGGCAAGTTAATTGCATTGCTGCGGTGGTCGATAGAATTTGAATATCAAGTCCAGTGGTGTCATGCAGTGGTAGATATTCGTTGACTTTGGCGATGAGGTTGTTGTCGTGAGCGCGGTCGCTGTCGAGCCAGAAAATCGTAGTTGATCCGGTGGCGCGAGCACGACTGACCGCGAGGCGAACCCAATCTTTGATTGGCTCATCTTTGGTTTGACACATTCGCCAAATGTCACCTGCACTGACGGTGTGTTCAAGTAATGTTGTGCCGTCAGTATCAATCACTTGTACGGTTCCGGCATGAGGGATTTCAAAAGTCTTATCATGTGACCCATACTCTTCTGCTTTTTGTGCCATCAAACCAACATTGGCAACGTTGCCCATCGTGGTCACATTAAAGGCACCATTTTGTTTACAGAAGTCGATGACTGTTTGGTAGATCCGCGCATAGCAACGGTCGGGAATCATTGCTTTAGTATCCGCAAGTTGGCCATCGGGGCCCCACATTTGACCCGAGGAGCGAATCGCTGCTGGCATTGAGGCATCAATAATTACGTCACTGGGAACGTGGAGGTTGGTGATGCCACGGTCTGAATCGACCATGGCGAGTCGTGGTCGAGTTGCAGAAAGTGCCTTGATGTCAGCTTGGACTTCAGCTTGTTGTTCCACGGTAAGTTCACTGATTTTGCTATACAGATCGCCAATGCCGTTGCGGGTGTCGATGTTCAGAGGTTCAAGTATTGCGGCGTGTTTGGTGAATACGTCTGCGTAATAGACATCGACGGCATGTCCAAAAATGATGGGATCGGAGACTTTCATCATGGTCGCTTTCATATGTAGAGAAAGCAAAATGTCTTGGCTGCGAGCATCGTCCATGGCCTCAGCAAAAAATGACTTAAGCGTGGTGCAGCTAATGACCGAGGCATCGATGACTTCGCCTGGTAAGAGTTGCAGGTTTTCCTTCAGCGATGTTGAGCTACCATCATCGGCAACGAGGACGATGCTAACGGCGGTGGCGGTTGCCATTACATGAGATTGTTCGCTACCAAAAAAATCATTACCCGACATGTGGGCAACATGTGTTTTTGAATCACTACTCCATGCGCCCATGCTGTGCGGGTTGTTTCTGGCGTATTCTTTGACAGGAGCTGCCACGCGACGGTCTGAATTGCCTTCGCGGAGAACTGGATTTACAGCACTGCCGAGAACTTTGGCATAGCGAGCGCGAGTTTCTTTGTCGGCATCGGTTTCCGGCTCTTCGGGAAAATCTGGTATCGCATAGCCGTGAGATTGCAATTCAGCGATGGCCGTCTTAAGTTGTGGAACTGAGGCACTGATGTTGGGTAGCTTAATGATGTTGGCAGAAGGTGTTTTGGCGAGGGCTCCAAGTTCGGCAAGTGCGTCAACTTGTTGTTGTTCTAAGGGGAGTTGATTACTGAAGGCTGCCAGAATTCTTCCAACAAGCGAAATATCCTTGAGCTCAATGGTGATGCCCGAAGATCGTGTGAAGGCACGGACGATGGGCAATAATGATTGTGTCGCCAACGCTGGAGCTTCATCTGTTTTGGTGTAGATTATTTTGGGGCTGTCAGCGGTCATGTGTGAAATCTTAGATTACAAGAGGATAATGTGGGTGGTTAAGCATTTCAATTTAACAGCATAAACTGGTTACAACAATTAGTGGTTGTGTTACTGTGAATGTGAGAAATATGGATGGGGCACTAAATTCGCTGTTGACCGAATATTTATTATCTTACTTTGTTATGAATTAAGCACCTTAGAAGCTACGTATTTATGAGCAGTCCACCAGAATCATTTTCACGCAGACATGATTTAGATGCTTTGCGAGCGATTGCGATGTTGTTAGGAATCGCGTTGCACGGGTTGTTAGCCTATACGGGATTCCCGTGGGCTGTGCAGGATGCGAATCAGGCACCGTGGTTGGGATCGGTTTTTGCGATGATTCATGGTTTTCGCATGCCTTTGTTTTTCCTAGTGAGTGGTTTTTTTACTGCCATGCTTTGGCGAAAACGTGGATTGCAAAGTCTGCTGAAACATCGTTTTCTAAGAATCTTTTTGCCTTGTATGGTTGGCTTGGTAACAGTCATCCCAGCGATGAACTGGGTTTCAGAAATGGTGGCTCGTCAGCCAGAAGTGCTAAAGAAGGAGGTGAGTGACGACGCGAATATTTGGTGGGCGGCGGTATTTGGAGATGTTGCGGCACTGAAGGAAATTCTCAAAAGTGGCGTGGATATCAATGCTCGTGACCAAGAGCGACAATCGACGCCTCTGATTGTGGCGGCCTCTGTTGGGCAAACGGAAGCGGTCGAGTTCTTGATTGCTGAGGGAGCGGACTTGTTTTACCGTAATCTGGATAACGTAACCGCTTTGGAGACAGCGAGAATTTTCCAACACCCTCAGGTCGTTGAAGCCCTCGAAACTGCCATGAAGGAGTCCGAATCGGACAAGCCCAGCAGTTGTGAGGTTTGGGTCGAAGGCGATTTTTTTGATGCGATCAAACGTGGTGATCATGAGCTGGTTGGTCAGTTGTTGGAGCAGGGAGCAGACCCTGGGCAACGACGGGATACTGCGACGGCCTTGAGCATTGCATCGATTTTTGGGCATCCGCAGGTAGCAACGTTGTTGCTTGAGGCAGGAGCCGACGTGAACGCTCAAAATGAGGATGGGGGAACAGCGTTACATGGGGCTGTGTTTTTTGGACGTGTCGATGTTGTTCGGGTACTGATGGATTATCAAGTCGATGTGACGATTAGGAATAACAAGGGTGAAAAAGCAACCGATTACGTGACGCGTCCATTTACCAAAGAACAAGGTGGAGCGGTTGATTATATTGCCGCGCTGATGACCATTGATGTTCGACAACACGATGTTCGTAAATCGCGTCCCGAAATGGCATCAGTTTTAAAGGTTGAGGCGGGCGTCGGCAAGGATCGAGAAGAGATACCAAGCCTTACCGAAGTCTATTGGTGGATCGTGCTGGGGGATTTTTGGAATGTAAAGACTGGATTTCATGCAATGCTCACCCCTGTTTTTCACCACCTGTGGTTTCTGTGGTTCCTGTGTTGGTTAGTAGGTGGGTTTGCTGTCTATGCCATGTTTGCAAAACTTGTTGGTATTGAGTCCTTACCAAACTTGCTGATCGTGTCACCGTTAAGGTATCTGTGGTTAGTTCCTGTTACGATCATTCCGCAAGCGTTTATGGGCCCCGGGTTTGGTCCGGATACATCGGTCGGTTTGATTCCTTTCCCACATTTACTGTTTTACTATGCAATTTTCTTTGGATTTGGAGCGCTTTATTTTGACTGCGCGGACATCCGAGGGGAATTGGGAAGTCGTTGGTATATTACCCTGCCTGTTGCCCTGTTGTTGTTCTTCATTGGAGCGGGAATTGAAACCGGAGATGCGGGGATTTTTGAAGATATGCCCAAGTTCCTGCAGCAAACGATCTCGGTTGTTATTCAGGTGTTGTATGTTTGGTTGATGACGTTTGGTCTCATTGGTTTGTTTCGCAAACTGATGTCAGCGGAGAACAAATGGATGCGTTATATTTCCGACTCGTCCTATTGGCTCTATCTAGCTCACCTTCCTTTGATGATCTGGCTGCAATGGTTCATTAGTGACTGGGATCTGGACGGGACGCTCAAGTTTGTATTGGTTTGTACGGTTTGTACGGTTACTTTACTGGTGATGTATGAATATTTGGTCAGGTACACGCCCATCGGTACCATGCTCAACGGAAAAAAGGTGAGAGCAGCGCCGGCAAAGCATATTGAGTCGATTGACTCGATTTAGTCTTGGGAAACGTCGTAGTGGCAAATGTTAATTCTAGACGTGATGGCATCGAAGGCTGGTGTCTTAGGCAAGGGGGTGACGGAGCTTATCGGTGCCCCTACAATTTAGGGTTATGTCACCGTTTGTAACTATTATTGTTTATTGCGTATTTACCATTGCTGCATCGTTGGCCGGTGGTTGGTTGCCATCGCTGGTGAAACTGAATCATCTTAAGCGGCAATTGATGATGAGTTTGGTTTCCGGTGTGATGCTAGGCGTTGCGTTGTTGCATATGCTGCCCGCTTCTTTGGAACACCTAAAATCCGCATCATTAGCCGGCGGGGCAATGTTGGGTGGGTTGCTGGTGATGTTTTTCTTGTTACGAGTCTTTCACGTGCACTCGCATGCTGCCACTGACGGGCATGATTGTGAACATGATCACCACCATGAACCTGTTGGGGGTGATGAATCAAAAAGTGATGCTCATCAATTCAGCTGGATCGGATTGTTCGTTGGACTTGCAATTCACTCGTTGCTTGACGGAGTGGCAATTTCTGCGAGTGTAACTGCCGAGATTGGACACGGTGCAACAGGAGCGATATTTTTAGGGCTCGGTACTTTCTTAGTTGTGTTCTTGCATAAACCACTCGATGCACTCGCCATTACTTCTCTGATGCACGCTGCTTCGTGGTCGTCACGCATGCGGACGATGATCAATATCGTGTTCGCACTAATATGCCCATTGGGTGCCGTATTGTTTTGGTTCGGTGCAGAGCAATTTGCGGGTGAACATGAGACGCTCGTTGGTATTGCCTTAGCATTTTCTGCCGGTTTCTTTTTGTGTATTGCCTTGAGTGACTTGTTACCAGAGGTTGCTTTTCACTCGCATGATCGCGGGAAATTAACGGCTGCTCTGATACTGGGATTACTGTTAGCAGTGGGCATTGAGTCGATGCACTCGCACGATCATCCTGCACCTGACGAGCATCAGCAACACGACTCGCACGAACATGATGTACAAGAAGGTCATGCGGGACACGACCATTAAAGCAAACAGACGGTCTGATCTTGTATCATTCATAGCGCATGAAAAATGCCACCTGGAATACCCGTTCTTAAAAAGAAGCAGCCAGGTGGCATCTTAGATTCCAATAACTGTCAGACAGCTTATTTAATAGGAATCGTATAGCTTAGAATACCGATGGGTTCGCCATCTTTGGCATTCTTGTAGTTTTCGTGACACATGATGCATTTTTTCATAACGACTGGAATTGGAGTCGCAGCCCGCAAGTATTTTTTACCATCTTTGGAGATCACTTTATCGACAAATGATTCACCAGCTTTCAAGCTCTTGACGGCAGCGATATCAAATTGATCCTTGGGCGTGTTATCTTTATTATAGGGTTCTCCCGAGGCATCTAAGATTTCAACTTTATGCCATCCTTTGGCATTGATGGCCGCGAACAATGCTTTAGCAGCTGAACCAGCTGGCAGGTCATCTTCGTCGTTAACATAGTGTTCGGTAATGAGAACAACCGCCGTTTTATAAACGTCGTCGAGCATTTTTACAGTCTCGCGAGTTCGAGCGACAGCTGCCGACTCTTTTTTTGTTTCTTTGGATGATAGGTTTACACTGAATAGGCCGATAACGGCGATACTCAATAGACTGAGGGTAATTTTAGAATGTGTCATTGTTATTGTTCCTGATAATGAGGTGATGTTATGGCGATTCAATGTTGATTATTGACTTCATTTGTCGATTTCCAGGGAGGACGTCAGCAAT
>Ga0209362_1003063_pt1 | contig 11888 bp, 13 predicted proteins | sample SaaInlV_165m_DNA_FD_184680 | JGI IMG/M metagenome (GOLD analysis project Ga0209362, IMG submission 184680) | Marine microbial communities from expanding oxygen minimum zones in the Saanich Inlet - Saanich Inlet SI037_S3LV_110m_DNA (SPAdes)... | ecosystem: Environmental > Aquatic > Marine >...
ACACAAAAGGGGAAACAAATCTATTTCCGATTTGTCATGGCATGGATTCTAAACGAAATGAATTTGGTTGTAAACCCAAATTCAAACTTTTCTCTCAGAGTTCAGGAAACCCCAGATTTGGCTACCCACAAACCCATCCGGTTTATGAACAGCTTCTCGTTTAGTGCCCTCAAGAACGAAGCCTGCTGCTTCGGCGCATTTTTGGGAAGGAATATTTGTGTCAAGTATTTCAGCATTAAGCCTTCGTAAACCTAAAATATCGAAACAAAAATTTGCACCGCCAGCAACAATGGGTTTGCCGAGACCTTTGCCTCTGAGGTTTTTTAACAAATCCCAACCAACGTCTGCGGATCGATTGATGTAATCGATGTGAAGAATTTTGTAACATCCCACAAGTCTACTTTCTTTTGGCTCGAAAACTGACAAGATCAAATTTTTGGGACAATGTGGGTCTTTATCAAAACTTTCAAACCAAACGACTTGATCAGATTGATTGAGAATAGACTTCTGGTGAGTCATCATCCAACTTTCGTCTTTGAGACTCTTGAATTCCATTACATCATCAAGTTCTGCTTTCTTGAACAGCAAGTCTTTGCTTGTGTACATTACCAGCCTTTCTTGATCGTATCCACAATGTGATCACGACCATCTTCGTCAACCCACCAGCCACAAGGGATACAGATCATATCAGAACAAATTTCATCAGTTCCGGGGAGGCTCGACCTGTATTCTTCAATACATTTATGCTTGTCGTTTCGATCATGAACTTTGCTTGCAGAGATTCCAGCGTCTTTGAGCTTTCTGACAAACCCATCTCTGTTGCTCACACGCATTGTGTAAATCCAGAATGCCGACTCTCTATCAGCGGCGTTCTCCATCAATGTAACTCCGGGGATGCCTTGGAGATGATCGTTGTAGTAATTCCCATTGGATTGATACTTGCCTAATATCTCATTGATGTTTAAGAAGTTCTTTATGCCAATAGTGGCATTGATGTCATTCATGTGGAATTTGAATCCCCATTCTTTGACATTCTGCTCACATCGCATGTCAGGACTTTTTTCTCTATCCAGTCCATACCACCTAAGAAGTCTTGCTCTTCGATGAAAATCATAAGTCGGAGTGACCAGTAACCCACCGTCCCCAGATGTGATATGCTTGATTGCTTGGAAAGAGAACATGCACATGTTGCCATGATTCCCTAATCGCTTGCCTTTATAAGTGGCACCAAAAGCGTGAGCACAGTCTTCAATGACTTGTGGCCGAAAACCATATAAGTTTTCACATTCATCTTGAATATCTTTTATCTTTGAAAGATCACAAGGATAGCCGCCCCAGTGAACCACCATGATAGCAAGAGTCTTAGGACCGATCTTCCGACGCAAATCAATCATGTCCATATTGCATGTCGTAGGGTCAACATCAACCCACTTGATATCTAAGCCATTTCCTCTAATTGGGAAATTTGTGGCCGTACATGTCAATGGAGTTGTAAGAACTTCTGTTCTATCTGAATCCTCTGAATCCGATTTCAATAGATGCAGTGCCAGATGTAAAGCAGATGTGCCTGCATTAACTGTATTGCAACATGGGTTCCCAATAAAGTCTTCAAGTAATCCTTCGAACTCTTCAACTTTTGGCCCTTGTCCAATGTAACCAGATTTCAAAACAGGAGCTAACCCGTCCAAAACATCTTCTGCCATCGAAACCTTAAACAAGGGAATGTTGGCACGCATTTCTTCAGTCTTTTGTCTGTCCACTTATACCTCGGGATATTCTGCGGGATTCCACCCCGCTAGTTCGCCTATGAATTTATTTGGATCTTTCATCAATTTGTTCTTCCACAATTTGACATCTGGATTCATATCAACCATGTGACTCCAGTAAGGTCTGGCTCTCATATTGAACTTTCTTCCAGAACCCACACCATTATGATAGAAAAGATCGTAATAAACTGAGCAAAGCATTGGATTAAGATTTACTTTATTTGATTTAAGAAGGGGAAAAGCCATTTTTCTTCGAGAAATTTGATACATTTTACAGGATACATCGTTTTCCCCATGTCCTGTAAGATCATCAAGAGGGTTCTGCCCAACACTAAAACCTAAATGTGGAAGTGATTCTTTCTTGGCAAAAAGAATAGATGAATGAAGTCTTTGCTCTAAATTTTCTGGTCTTAAAGCAATTGCGATTTCATAAGGACGGACCATTTTTCTTCTTAGAAGAGTGATCCAATCTTTTCTTATAGGGAAAGCATCGCTGTCAATAAACAAAAAGTCGTTATACTTGTCTTGATGCTTTCTGAAATACTCTAAAAGATGTGTGAGCCCCATTACATGGGCTTTGCTTTGTTTGGCTTTGGTTTTACCCGGAGCAGATATTATGTTCGTGCCTTCAAAAAGACCCGTCTGCTTGCCCTGTTGAATGAATGTAACATGATCAAAATCAGAAGTGGTTGCTTTAAGATATCTTGATTGAAGATCGAACCACTTATGTTGTTCTGCACTGTCATCTATAAAAACAGTTCCTACCAATAAGTCTTTTTTGACAGAAGGTGGTTCGTTTTCATCGTGCAAGGCTGGAATCGGTTCTTCTGGCTTAGGATGAGCTTTGATTATCTCAACACTCGCCCCAGCTTGATTGCGATCAGCCTGTCTCTTTTTCAATATATCCAGAGTCTCTCTATGCACCACAGGAGGTCTCATGTTTTTACGTCTGATTGTAGCCATGTTATTATGTAGTAAGTGCCAGCGTCAAACACTTACAGGCTCCACCAGACTTGATGAATTCAGACATTTCCACATCATGTGGCGTATATCCAGCCTCTTGCAATTTTTGCATTAAATCGGGACATCCCGAGGGCAGAATCACATCTTTTTCTATAACCACTGCGTTGCAAGCAAATTGCTTCGCTTCAGATTCAATCGCAGTTATCTCTTCGCCGCCTAGACCCCTAATTGTCTGGAGTCCAGCCTCATCAAAGGCACCGGGCCAAATCAAATAGTCATTGTCTTGAAGAGGACAAAAACATGTATCTAAGTGATAAAAATGAGGATCAACAAGTTTTACCGGATGAGCGAATTCAAGAAAATCTGTATAAGCTTCCAAGCTCGATCTGAATCCATGGCCGACAATGAGATCATTCCCAATATAAAGAGCATCTCCTGCTCCTTCGAAACGATGATCAAACTTTAAGATTGTATAACCATTATCGGAAAACCATTCTTCAAACCATTGTTCTTCGCCTTGTCTCTCTTCATAAAAAAATCGTGAAAGAACAAAGGTGTCTTTCACGATCAATCCTGCATTTGCTGTGAATACCATATCCGGCAATTCCTCACGTGGAGGAATATGAGATATTTTTGCATCAAGCTCTTTAATCTTTGCTTCCAAAGAGTTCCATTGCTCTATGGCCTTCTTATGATCAGCACCATTAGCAACGTCCATCCATGGGTTTATGGAATAGTTGATTCCATAATACTTGGGCCTGCACATGAGAATATGCGCTCTATATTCTTTAACCATAAGTGCCTTCATATCTTTGGCAGTCTTTGGTTTAAGACGACGAGATCGCCCCCGAGAGACTCCACCTTTACCACCACAACATGACATAAGCACCTTACATAATTAAGAAGATTCCTGCAACCTCTTTCCCTTCCATTGCTTCCATGCAGCCAACCCCATCGGAGGCTGATTTGTAGGTTGCATCATAGGGTCTTGAGGTGGCACTTGAGGTTGTTGCCCCGGCATAGGAACTTGTCCCGCTGGTGGCTGATCAGGCGGTGCGGCTGGATCAGCAGGAAACTGCTGGCCTTCTCCACCTTGTTGATCTGGGAATTGTTGTGCGGCAGGAACTTTCATTTGTGGCTCTGAATCAGATGCCATGTCTTCTGAATTGAGAAGAGTAGAAAATCTTTCATCACCAAACAAACGTCGCATCAAACCTTCTACGTTTTTGACTGGAGCATTTGTATCTCCATGCGAACCTTCTGCTTTTCCAAGCCACTGCATAGCAGTTTCTACATTTTGAGCAAGCTCTCTGTCTCCAAGACTCTTAAGTCTTTCAAAGACATTCCCCAACCGATTCATGACAGTTGAGTTGGCACTCTCTTCTCTTTCCCCACCTGCTGTAATATCTTTAAGACTCATCTTGGCACTTTTCGCACGATCAAGACCTCCGATTTCAAGTTCCTTGAAAGCCAAGTTCCAAAGATCCCTGATCTCTTCTTCTTTATTACGACCGTATTCTTCTACCCAGTTTTTGAATCTCATACATTATTTAGGGTTCTCTTTCAAAATATGACTCAATAAAGCCATCCTGATATACAAGCCATTCTTAACTTGTTCCCAGAACTTTACTCGTGGATCATTAAGAGCATGATCAGGCAACTCTTCTTTACGAGGCCCCGGATTAAGAATAATCGCATCTTCCCTCATTGAATTCAAATGTTTTTCACTTAAAACAAAGGTGTTTTCTGGGACATTTTCATGTCTTTCTCTTTGCACACGATTCAAATACAAAACATGTAATTCGGGCAACATTTCTTCAAAATCTTTAAGTGACAAGAAGGTTTCGGTTTGTTTTGCGGAATCATAAGGAAATATCTGATTGTCCATAGTCAACATGTCATAAAAAGAATTGATAGTTCGACTGTTTTGCATGTCTCCTGATATTCCAATTTTTAGATTTCTTGGAACATGCTTGCGATTTATCGTGTAGGTATCAAGCAAAGCTTGTGTAGGATGATTGTTTTTGCCATCTCCAGCGTTAATAACAGGACAAGAACATAATCCCCATTCAGAGATAGGCTTGTTACATCGCACAACAATCACATCTGCATACTCAGAGACCGTTCTGATTGTGTCAGATATGGACTCTCCCTTCATTAGTGAGGAAGATTCATCATTGGCCGTAATAACCGAGCCGCCCAGTCTAATCATGGCTGATTCAAAGGAAAGTCTTGTTCGAGTAGAAGGCTCGAAAAAAAGAGTGGCCATCACCTTTCCTTGAAGAAGATTAGGGTAAGGAGTATATCTCAAATAGCGAAAGCTATTGGCTTTATCAAACAAAGACTCCAAGAAAGGCAAGTAGTCTTCAACTTTTCCATAAATCATAGCTTTCTCCCAAGATAAATCAAATTCACGTCAAGGTAGCATAAATAACATGTTATGGAAAGATTAAGATTTAAGAGGTTCTTTGAAGCTACAGACATTTTCGGCTTTGATGCTGAACATGCTGGTGAAGATGCCGACGATAAAATAAACAGTAAGCCCATAGTTCAATTTGACCTAGAGCTTATGATGGAATTTTTGGGCAGAAAGACTGTCGGTAATTACGAACCATCAAAACCTTTTATCAATGAAATCATCTGGGGAAAGCATCCACGGGGAGCTATAGTACCCGGTGCTATAAAATTAGAAGTCGATACTGGTCTTACTTTTTACATAAAGAAAATGGGAGTGGACAAACTTGGAGAACCAAGATGGGTCACAAAGAGAATGTTCCAGTTAAATCGTAATGGATACGGTGGTCTGGAAGACTCAGTTGCAGAAGAAGTTCATGAACATATCATTAGAGCATTCGACAGCAACATCGACGCCCCAAAAGAAGGCTACACCGACTTAGACAATCTTGTGACACACATCTACAACAAGATGAAAAGAACATCAAAGAACATTTTCATTCCTGTTGGAATTAAGAAACTTCAAGAGCACGCTTATGTGATCTCATTTGAAGTTCGGGGTCACGGCGTAGAGGCTCAAGACCAGAAGAGAGTCGAGCAGAACCAAACTGTCATTTCCTACGATCAAGAGCAGGGAACAATCAGGGTGTTCAACTACAATATTGAGTCGCCAATGAGTGGGCACAAATGGGAGATCATGGAAAATGATCTCGACCTATACTTCTTCCCAACCCAAGACAGAGAAGAGATAAGTGAATGTCTTGCAGTTCACATGAAATACTATTGATCCAATTCCTGCGATTTGCATTTTAAGCAAGACAATCTTTTTCAATCTGGATCACCGGGCATCTCAGTTTCATAAATTTCCCCATCAGATGCTCCGTCCCACAAGATTTCGGATGTACCATCGATCCATTCTCGTGCGTCGGTTGTCACTTCTTTGTTTACAAAACTTGCAATCCGATCCAGAGCATCTGGCTTGAATATCTCATCAAAGGTTAAAGCCAATTTTTGGCCTTTGTATCTCACAAGGTTTTCAACCTTCTGGTCTACATGCTGTCTGACATAAGGAAGCCAATTGACTTTGCTCCCTACGGATTTTGTTAGACTTTGGGCGATCTCCCAAGGGCTTCTAACACACTCAATCACTTTGTGATTAACGTCTGAGTTATCCAGCCTTTCTGTTACGATTGGGAGCATCATGCAAAGTCTTGGGTCTTTTATTCCCCAAGTGACATGACTTGATTTTCGATCTTGAATATGTTCGAGATACAGCTTCTCGTAATCTTCGCCCTCAAGAAATGCTTTATGAAGGTTCTTGAATTCAATGTCTTCCCAGTATCCTCGTGGATTGTTGGCGTTCGGAGGATCGAACTTCTTCCCCATGTTTACGCCAATTTTGTGAAGCATCCCAGCGACAGCACTGGTGCCACATCTGTAACAGCCCACGACAAGAACACAAGTAGACATCAATCATCTCCCCCAAATAAATCCATCGCTTTGTAAACAATCCACCAAACGCCGACACCAACGGCCAGCCAAAAAATAATTACACCTATCATCTCAAAAACCTTCTTTAAGCCAATTTGATTTTTCTTCAAATGGCGGCAACGTATCACTCAAATAATGGTTCAGGAATAACCTAAGATCGTCCATCTCTATTGTGAAATAAATTTCATAGGGACTGACATCAGCAATTGATGGGAAAGAAGTGTCCCAGCAAGAAATACACCCTTGTACTGGAAGTGTTTCGCACACCAATACATTCTCAACGACATGACTTCTTATAAGACCATAAAGTTCAGGTGCTTTAATTGATCTAAACTCTGATCCATAAAGATCATTTTCTGATCCAGCCATGATTGTTGGATGCGTCACAGGAACAACAAAAGCAGGCACTAACTTGGCATCAAGTTTCCAAATAGATTGATGATCTCCGAGATATCTTCTGCGAAGAGCATCCATGCTTTCTCGATACGAATCACGCTGTCGTCGGCTCGTTGTATTCGTGAGTATACTCATACTTGAAGTAATCCTTTACTTCGTCTGTGACTTTTTGTCGAAATAGTATTGGGTCAAAGGAACATGAATCTGAGAACTCCTCAAGGTTACATGCTTGATCTACGAATGGAGACAAGACAATGTAAAATTTGGAGACTTTTTCGGTCATCGTCCAAAACTTAAAGACACCACTTTCGAAAAAATTTGAAATCTTCTCTTGAGTTGGTTCGCCTTCGCATCTTTCATATAGAAACTTCTTAGTCCTGTCAATCTCAATTATCACTTTGATATCTGTATTTGCGACGGAAGGTGCTGGTGGCTCGGAACTTACATCTGTGTCTTTATCTTTGCACCATCTTTCAAACATCTTCCATCTCATCCAAGCTCCATCTCCGCAAATTGAATTTGGCTCAACCCGAACTGAACCATCATGTTTAAGATAATTCAACTTTAAAATCGAAAGATTTGCAACGATGTATCTTTTGTATTGATGTGGTTCTAGCAACCCCCGAGTTTCTCGACGGAGCTTCCAACAATGCTTAAACAACAAGGACTTCCGTGGATCACTTCTTTTTGGTAAAGTGTTTCTTCTGAACTCGCCACCGAAATTCTTGAATCCTTTGAAAAGTCTCAAGAATTGGGCTTCATAAATACAAGCCAGATTGAATGTTTCAGATTCGGCATTTGTCATATTCCATTGAAAAATGGCATCTGTTCTCACGGGATTTTGTTCCATGTAGTATTTACCGGTTGATAGTCAAGACATTCCCATCTTACAGAAAATATTCCATGCGCCAAGCCCATTTTTCTGTAAGAGGTATTGCAGTAAGTAAAGAAATTTGGTAGACTTACCGATAACTGGAATACAACTGGTAAGGAGAAACCAATTCTCCCTCAGAATTTTCTCTGGCTAAGGTAAACGCCTAGATTGAGTTTTGATGTAAAAAACCATGGGAGCCGGGTAGGTCTTACTGGCAACCTGCACAAGACGAAGGATCTTGTGTTGTCTCGGGCCGAGGTGTGCCTTAAATCCCTCACCACTGATGCTATGGATTGTTGTGTGGCTTAAAAAGCGACTTGGTGGTAGTCACAACAAGGGATTAGGTTAGCAGGCCATAAATTCGAAGTTTACCATTGGACGCAACCGGGATAGGGTTGTGATCAAGTGCATCTTGGGTGATTTTTACTCCCCTCGATGTTCAAGGTAATGCTGCGCTTCGAGTCGCCCCTTATTACTTTTTTGACTCAAAGTTTATAGTAATTACTTTTACTTAGATCATTAACCATAGCATCCCTTATGCGCCGACATATCGAATGAGATTAAAGAAGGTTTTTTGAAAGAGAGATAGGCGCATTTGAGTGTTTCGGTTAGTATCGGGCCATGAACATGTATGACACATCATGGCAGTTAGCGGATCTCCTCGAAGGTCAGAAGTCGATCTTCATGAGGACTGAGCCAGAGGTGCCGGATTTTACAGATCGTTCATCATTTAGGATTTTGGTGTGGAGTTTGAAACAAAAGCTAGAAATCGAAGTAGACTCAAATAACATTGCATCTGTGATGAGTTTATTTAACGGAACACTCTTCAACAAAGAGCGTGTTGACCGTCTTTATGTCTGGGGAATTAAGTCCCTTTACACATATCTCAGGGCTTTCAATCCAAAATTTGTAAAGCCGACTGTGAACATCATTGATCTCAAGATCATAGAAAATTTTCAGGGAGTAAGAAAAAATCGCCCAGAAAATGCAGTTGAAGCCATAAATAGAACGAAGCTAGCAGTCCAGCACAAAAACTGGCAGAAGCTTTACATGGCAGTTCACTTACCGTTGGCTCTCCGGGTTTTACCCGCAATAGAGACAACTCCATTACTTGATGAAACATCAAGAAAACCTGTATATCCTTACTACGAAATCGAAGGGCAGACAAATGGGCGTTTGAATTGTCTAAAGAAATATTCCAACAGTTATCTGCCTCACAACATGGGGCCAGATGTAAGAGAATCATTGATACCAAGAGGGGACGATAAGCGTCTTTGTACTGCTGACTTTATGTCATGTGAAGTTGCAGTTTTGCAATGGTTGTCTGGAGATGAGCAAATTAAGAAAATCTTAGACTCTGGTGAAGACCTTCACCGAGCAATTTATGAAATTGTCACTGGAGATAAATGTGACACAGATAAGAAAAGAACAATATCAAAGAAGATGTTCCTTCCGGTGATGTATGGATGCGGACCTAAAGGACTCGCTGCAAACCTCGACGTGGGTGAGTCCGTAGGGGCAGAGTTATTCCAAAGGATTAGAAGCAACTTCCCTACGGCCACTCATTTTATGCTTGAAAAACAAAGAGATGCAAAGCGTGGAGTGGTTACAGATTACTTTGGTAGACCAAGAAAATTCCCAGAAGGAGAATCTTACCGATTCAGAAATACATTCGTGCAAGCCGTAGCCGCAGCCGTCTGTCAGGAAAAGCTGATTGCTTTATGGAAATCCCTTGACGGTGAGACGGCACGGCTTGCTTTTTCTATACATGATGGTTACGGAATAGTCTGTGACATCCCCACCGCTAAACAAACATACCAAACTGTGAAAGATACCTTAGAAAGCGAATCGGTGCTGTGCCCCGGTTTGTCTATGAAAGTGGCAATTAAGTTCGGACTTAAGTTGTCGAATATGATAACATTGTGGAAATGACCCCTTTCAGGAGGAAAATTGAAGAAGAAAACCTTAGAAACAATTGTAAGCAAGTTTCCAATCACGGAAGAAGAGTATGCAGTTTTGGATAAGAAGTTTGGAAACTTGGCCCACTATGCTGCGTGGCAACTGAAGAAGAAGAATTCACAGAACAATCACACCAACGACCCAGATGATGATGTTCAAGAAATGCGAATAGCTTTAATGAGAGCAGGAAGTTATTACAAGAGGCAAACTTACATTGAGGCTTGCTTTGAATCATTGAATAATCACGCTAAAGAAAAGTTCATTAAGAAGCTTCTTGCAGAGCTTGAACAACTTTGGCTTGATCGCCGTCGTCATGGAGCAAATCGTCAAAAGTTTGGCGAGTTCCAAGAGGTTATCTTAGACCGGCTGGTCAAGAAGCATGTTCCTAAAAAGGATCGACCTGATCGATCAGCGAGTCTTAGATTCGACGTTAAGTTTTGTACTTATGCAAAACAAATTTTGTGGAACAGTCAGAAAAGTCTAGGAAAGAAGATAACTCGTGAGAAAAGTTGGCGAACTGGTCTTGTTAGTTTAAGTGAGTTTGATTATTTGGGTGTTGCGGTATGATCAATCTGTGACTGATCCGTTCTCTGTAACCAATTTACATAGATGTTTGAAATAATGTTGATTATGACATCCTTTCATTATGTTTATCGGGGAGAACACCCATTGAATATTATGCCGAACATACGGCATACTACTATCCACTCTGTCTAAAGACGCTGTGCCACGGTATCCAAAACAAGAGAAATCTAGTTTCATACCTGTTAGGGCACAGCGTTTTTCTTGTGTTAAGAAAACTTTCCACGCATCTGAAGTGGTGATAATAAAGGGGATTTGACGCTTTTCTGCGCTTTCTTTAATGTCCCCCCAAAATCTGTCAGAAATTTCCATAAATTACCCTTGCATCTTTCTAACAGATCCTATAGCATCTTAAAAATAAGGATTGGATCTGTCGTTCACTCCCTAAACATAGTAGATACTAAAGAAAAATTGAAAAGGACTTTAAGATGCCTAAGAAAAAATCAGTAAGAATGAGAGCTTGTGAAACAAAAGAATCTGTTTTAGAAGACAATGGCTGTGTCATGGTTAGCCCCCAAGATTTCAAATGGGATGAGGATTTCACTTACACATTTGACCCATCGCCGTTTAAGCGTTCTGAGATTGATCAGATTGCCAGCAAAAATGTTCAAGTGCGTGTTTCGCAAAAATTGGACGAACCAACGGTTAATCGTTACTCGAATGGAATAAGAAAGGGAGATGTGTTTCCTGCAATTGTTTTATTCAAAGATGAAAGTTTGAGTAGTGAGCCGGTCAAAGGAGATGGCAACCACACAGATGCAGCATGTGATCACAACAATGTGGAAGTCATAGAGGGTGTTTATAAATTTGCTCATCCAGACGCACATGAAATTGCGGGAATATTTAACAGCCGCACAACTGGCCTCAGTGAAAATGCGGAAGATGTTCTTGAAAAGGCAGTACGTCAATATTACGGTGCAAAAGATCGTGCGGAGGAGAATGGAACCAGACTCCCGAAGAAATCTGAAAGTGCTGAAAAATACAGAATTGCCCCAGAAGCATTTAATCGGCAATGTCGTATTAAAGATGTAAAAGAGATTTTGGCATCAAAGGGTGTAAAGGTTGACAACATTCAGCATGATGGGTCTTTCGATGTTATCAGTAAGATATGCAAGATTGACGAACAGGCTGCTGTTAAAATCGGACGAATGGCTGTAAAATTTGCATTGCCCACAAAAGAAGTAAGGAAAGTTTCCAACAGTTATCTCGATGGCTCAAAAGGATCGGCTGCTAAAGCTACCTATCTTGAAAAAGTGGAAGAGAGTTACAAGAGGAGCACTAGCAATGGGACTCAAAATGGTGGCGGTAAAAGGAGTAGCAAGAGATCACCTGAGATAATCTTGAAAGAGTCTTTGGTTAAATGCGCAAAAATGAGTGATCGCATTGAAGAGAAGAAGTTCAAG
>Ga0209362_1003089_pt1 | contig 11808 bp, 12 predicted proteins | sample SaaInlV_165m_DNA_FD_184680 | JGI IMG/M metagenome (GOLD analysis project Ga0209362, IMG submission 184680) | Marine microbial communities from expanding oxygen minimum zones in the Saanich Inlet - Saanich Inlet SI037_S3LV_110m_DNA (SPAdes)... | ecosystem: Environmental > Aquatic > Marine >...
ATGGCAAATATGGGTGGTGCTGCAGGGATAATGGGTTATCGAGTTGATGCGAGTATGGTAATTCTTTCAACTTCTGCAGTCCAATTTCTGATATTGATGATAACACTAATTCTACTGACAATGTTGCAACGAAGAAATAACAGTAGAGTGAGCATGATTTCGGAAAATGTTGCAAGAAATAATCGCGGGAAATTAAGCAATATAGGAAAAATTACAATTTTTTCAGGCCTAATATTTACCCTAGCACCTATGATTAGCATATTTATTGCATCTTTTAGAATACGAACTTCAATCGGTAACGGCCAATTCACAGAGCGATATTCATTTGATGCATGGGTTGCTGCTTGGCAAGGTGATCTCTCCTATGTTTCTGCTTCCGAAGCATTATCTAACTCCCTAATTTATGCAGTTGTGACATTGCTTGTGTCATTGCCTTTAGGATGGATATTATCTTCAACCATCCACTCTCTTGAAAAATCAAATAGGATGAAACTTGCAAAATTTGTTGATGTTCTATCAATGTTGCCACTTGCAATTTCTGCTGTGATGGTTGGTTTAGGAATTCTTCTTGGAATATTAAGATATAACTCAAGTCTTTTCAGTTTCTTCTTAATACCTGTGCTACCACATATTATGCTAACTACGCCATTTGTTGTTAGAATAATGACGCCGGCGATGAGAGCGATTGACCCCGCTTTTGAGCAGCAAGCTAAGTTGCTAAATTTGAGTCCACTTCAGTGCTGGTGGCATGGCAGGCTTTCATTTCTACGAGGACCTGCCATCGTTGCTGCATCATTGACTCTCGCATTTTCTCTTGGAGAGTTCGGTGCATCTTGGATTCTGGTTAGAACCGGTTCCTGGGACACGTTATCTATTCTCGTTGACCAGTTAATGTCGAGGCCAAAATTTGACCCAATGGTTCAACCAGTTGCTATGGCTACTGCAAGTATGTTGATGATATTGACATTCATATTATTCGTTATTGCTGAACGATTTAGGCCAAAAGGAGATGGAGGAGGAATATAATGACACAAAATAAGGAAAATACGATTTTGAAAATTGAAGGATTAGGAAAACAATTTGCTCAAAAAACAATCTTTTCCCAAATGGATATTGAAATGGAGCATGGTGAAATAATCGCAATATTAGGTCCGAGTGGATGCGGAAAATCAACACTACTGCGAATGATTAGTGGATTGGAGACTGTTGAAGAAGGTTCCATTTCAATTATTGACAAGGATGAAAATGAAATTGTTAGAGGAATAGATAATGTGATTGATGCTCAGTTGGTTGGATTGATATTTCAAAAACCAGTCTTGTTCCCTCACCTCAATGTATCTGGGAACATAATGCTCGGAATAAAAAATCCACCCGCTAAGAAATTGCAGGTACAAGTTGCTGAAAGGTATCTGAAGGATGTGGGGCTATCTGGATTTTCAGATAACTCAATTGAGACTTTGTCGGGTGGAGAATCCCAACGTGTATGTCTTATTAGAGCATTAATTTCTGAGCCCAAAATATTGCTATTAGATGAGCCATTTTCCGCATTAGATGTTAAAGCCCGCCGGAAAATTGCCACTGAAACAAAGCAATTGCTGAAACAAAAAGGAATCAGCGCAATACACGTTACGCATGACCCTGAAGAAGCTGAATTGATTTCTGATAGAGTCATCAATTGGCAAGAGATTACAGAATGAGTATGATTATGTTGTTCACTACTATGGCAAACACAAGACAATTATTTATGCTCCTGCCGGCAATCAATTGATGAGGGCTTTGCTTCTGGCGAGTATATGGAAAAGCATTGGGGACTAGTTCCGCGTCGCTTTTGGGCATCCTCCTGGAAAAGGAGAAACGATTGGAACGGGCATCGTATTTCATTCTCTTTTATGCTCGCCATGCTTATTGGTGCGGCAGCCATTTACACCCTCACCAACCAACTTGCTGCCTATAGAGGATGGAATGCTTTTGACCCGAAAATATTCCTTGATGATTCAATTCCTTTTGTCTATTGGATGATGATACCTTATGCTACTCTATATTTTTACTACCCTGCTGCTGCATGGTTTGGAATAAAAGATGAAAAAATGATGCGAGAAAATTTAGTTTTCCATCAAATGCTAATCCTATCATGCTGGTTTGTATTTGCTATTTTCTTACTATTACCAGTCGAAATAGATCTACGAAGCAATATGGAAATACCTAATTCAATATTTTGGCAAATGCAATTTGATTTTATGCATACAGTGGATGAACCATGGAATGCATGGCCTAGTCTTCATATTGTCCAAAGTTTACTAATTGTCCTTGTTATTCGAAGATGGTTTCCTTCACAAACAAAAATACATTCAGTTCTGCATATGCTACTTTGGTTCGCTTGGGTTTCTTTAGTACTATCAACAATGATGGTAAAGCAACACTTCGTATGGGATGTGGTGACAGGTATTATCTACGCATCAATATGCTGGAAATATTGGTTTAAGCCAACATTGGACATAATCGGTAGCGAGGAAGGCGAAAAAATATTTTCTGATGTATTTGACTCAGGAACCAATTGATTGCCTTTCGCTTTGGTATGGCCGTCCTTTTAATTTAAGGTCAAAGGGTTCTAGATAGACTGTATTTTTTACTGATTCACCATTTGATTTCGCTCGCGCCTTTAGGCCGATAATTATGTCTTCAGCTGATGCTCTTGGCTCTAACCAAATACTGACTTCATAACTTTGCCCTGGTAATAAATAATGAAGAGTATCCCCCGATGGCCCAATAGATGAAATGTCTGCACGATTATAGCAAGCAGCAATTTTGATTTTTTCTAATGGTAGTGATCCATTGTTGTAAATCTGTCCATCTAATCTTATCCTTCCTCTTACATGGGTTAGTTGTGCATTTATGTGTATCAATTCTGTTGAAAGTTCTTGGCTGACTATTGAGATTCCCCCTCAAACAACCATTATACATATCACCCTATGAACATTGTCACTAAAAGAACTATAATTTCAATAAACTATGCCTAATTTATGTAATATAGTGGAAATAATTCCCTTTTTCCGGCACATGTTGTGCTGGCCGCATCAGCCAAAGATAAGTGCGACTGCTTCTTGATTGGTCAGATAAATTGTTAGTCCAATACCAGCCATTATCATCATCCAAGAACCTACCAACTTTATCATTCCAGTTGCCCTTCTTAGGAAATTGATCATTACCTGACGGCCTAGACCAACAAGCATTGTAACTGCAACCATCAATATCAGTAATCCGGTCATCAATCCGCCGATTCCAATTGTTATTGCAGAACCTCCAAGTGTACTTAGAAGCACTACAAATGGCAGAACTGCTGCTGCTGTGCAATCTATGGATGCAGCTGCATATCCAATTCCATAGAGATACATATTTCGTTTTGGAGTAAATGTTTCATCATTTTCTGTCGTACTATATTTGTCAACAAAATTTTGGACGAATCCCATGAGATGAGCAGTTACTCCAAGCAACATCATCGAACCTAGAACTATCAATAATACGGCAATGAAAATCGCTAGATAATGAATTAATCCTGAACGTGCAAATGCCTCGCCCATCAGTAATGCCACAATTCCAATCAGAGCAAAGAAAGTCCACATTCCGAAACCAGAAAGAACTCCAATCACCATCGAATTTGGCATTTTTGATTTTAGTTTTCCTGCTTCAATCAGTTCATCTTCTCTAGCACCTAATGACAAATAATAGGAAATGAATCCTGGAAGTACTGGGAATGCACAAGGAGAGAAATAGACCAGTATAGAGAGAATTAATCCCATTACAAATACTGCACCCAAGGAAGTTTCCGGCTCTTCCCAACCAATTCTGTAACTACTTGTATCGGCATTGGATGAAATTGCTTTATCCACGATTGAATCAAATGATTTCCATCCATCAGTAGGAGTTCCCGTAGATTGGCTTGCAACAATATAGCCCTCTTCATCAATTACCATGACCACTGGAATTTGTCCGGTTCCTCCAGTGGTGAATAATCTTACAGGGTCTGCTGTAGTGTTGTTTGACATTATTGCTGCCGTAGTACTGCCTAATCCGGTTGGATATAGTGGAACAGTATAACTTCCAGAGGATTCGTTTAGATATGGTATGTCTTCAGAATACCAAGCACCATAACCAATAATTCTCAATGTACTGCCATTTTCTTGAGCCCCTCGTTGCCATTCTTCCATTTCACTCTCTAAATGTGCTTGAACTGCATGACAATTTGAACAATCATGGGCCATAAAATCTAGAATGATAATATCTCCACGGAAATTATCTAACTCAAACCAACCAGTTTCGTTGGTAATATTATCTTCAATACCCGTTCTATTCAATGATTCAAATATCATATTAGGAATTGGTTCTGGTTCCGCATCTGACTGAAATACCTCATCCATACTATCAAACATTGTTAATGCACCAAAGGAAACAGTGCTGAAAAGAACGACTGCAATTGCAAATGCTTGCCATGTTTGTTTTTCTTTGAGAACGCTCAATTGGACTTGGTCAAGTATCCCCATAATGTTGCTCAACAAGCGACGCTTCATCAAATTGCTGTTTGTTATTAATGGAAATCTTATCGGAATTCGTTTAGATGAACTACACCAACTTCTAATCTTTCATGAGTTGGATGAACTTCTACCATGAGTACTGAAACAGATAATATCTCAGAAAGTTCTTCTGCAAGACTCAAAGGTAACTCGATTCTTTGCGTATTAGCATCATAACGAATCCAGCCATCTGCAATCTCCAATTCCTGCTGCAATTCATTAACATCATCATTAGCATCTTCAAGACTTGTTGGGATTGCACCGAATAGAATTGTGTCATCATCTGATAGCACCTCATATGCTCGCAATGTTGCTTGACCTCTACGACGGAATCTATTCCTTAACTGACCAGCATCTTTGTATCGTGCTGTACAGAACTTGACATGAAACCCGTAATCTTTGGATGCTTCTTTGAGTCTTATTGCGAGTTGTGCTGAACCTTCTGCTGCGGCAGTAATACCACCTGATAAATTGAAACCTCTAACATCCATATTTTCTTGATTACCAACAGTAATTTCTAATTCATTTAGATTCAGGAAATGGACTGGAGCTTGTTCTAGATCATCTAATAATTTGAACAATCTATCTTCTTGGTCAGGCTCACATGGTAATTCAACACCGACATAAATCCCAGCATCGCTACAGGCTTGCATTGTTTCTCGGTATTTGTTAGTAGTTCCATCTAGTAAGTGGAATCGTATCTCATCTAATCCTGCAGCACCAAAGTCTGCTGCTCTATCCGCTGCAAATGGAATTGATGTGTACAAGTGAATGTGATGTTCCTTTCCAAATGCGGCTTTCAATTGCTTTACGGCCTCAAGAGATTTCTCCATGTCAAGCATTGGGTCTCCACCAGTGATGCCTGTACCAGTGGCCTGCATGGCTTTTCCTTCCTCGATTACATCTTGCCAAGTTGCACATCTTCGCTCATTAGCAAACATATCAGGCGACTCTCTACGATTATCTGAGAGTGGACAATAATCGCAACCCCAATGGCATTTTCCTGTCACGAATAATACGAGTTTACTTCCTATTTGACACTGAACACAACCTTCGGCCTCACCCGCTTCTGCAGGCAAGATTTCAGTGGCCATTGGTAGGGAAGTAACCATACTGCTCAGCCAATCCTCAAAGCAAAAGGGTTTGAAGTCATCGCTTTGCAATAAAGCAATACGGATTCAATATTTGTCTTGAAGCAATTTATTTAATCATTCCAAATTGATTCATCACTAACAAATGCTGATTGGCTTTCAATCACTTGCGGAGGTTGTTTTCTTCTAACAAATATTACGGCCAATGCGAGGAAAATAATTGCGCCTGTGAGAAAGTTTGCCGATTTATCACTAACAATAATTGGAGTGCTAATCGATGGATCATTGGGTTTGAAATCTGAATTATCACCTACGCCATCTCCATCAGAATCAATCGTTTCATTTTCATCTTGAGGGAAAGCATCCGAATTATTTCCTACTCCATCTCCATCATCATCGTGGGTTTCATTAGCATCTTGAGGAAAGGCATCAGAATTATTTCCGACTCCATCACCATCATCATCATTTGTTTCATTCGAATCTTGTGGGAAGGTATCCGAATTGTCCCCTACACCATCTCCATCACTATCGCTGGATTCATTAGCATCTTGAGGAAAAGCATCATCTTCATCAGCAATACCATCTCCGTCGCTATCAACAATAACTATCGGAATAATATATTCAATTGTCACATTATGTATTGGCCTATCATTTGTTTCTGTAGTAGGTACATCTGAAATTGAGTCGATGTGTTCAAGTCCATCAGTAACATATCCAAATACAGTATAAGCTCCATCTAGATGTGAAGGATTACTATCACTCGGTACGATGAAAAATTGTGAACCGCCGGTATGTGCTGCGGATGTTTTGCCCATTGAAAGTGCACCGGATGTATGCAGTAATCCATTGCTTGCCTCGTCTGGAATTGTCCATGAATTGATATTACACTCCGTTGCATTTCCTTGATGAACACCATTGCAATAGCCATACCATGCACCAGCATGACCACCAGTTCCATCACCATTTGTGAAGTCTCCACCTTGAATCATGAAATTATTTATTACTCTGTGGAATGAAACATTATCGTAGCAACCCAATGCGGACAAAATCCGGAAACTATTGCTATGGATTGGTGCTGCCAAATAATCTAATTGTAAAGTAATATTTTCATTTCTAGGCTCACCATTATCATCAATCCATGACACATTCATCAACATATCTTCATTACCAAAAGTTGGAGTTCCATAAGTCGCACAGCCATCACCAAATTGTTTTACATTTTCTCCACCCAGAGTGTTCCGTGAATCTGCTTTATTTATTGGGGGTAATCCATTAATTTCCTGTACAGTTACTAAGATTGATATTTGTCCAGTCATTGGAAAAATTAAATCCACCTCAAATTCGAAGATGGTTTCATTTCCACCACCAATCTCGAAGGATTCGGTAACATTACGAGTTGTATATCCTGAAGTGGTGACAGAGACAGCTACTTTTTCAACCCAAGAAGTAGGATTTTCGGCAGTACATGTAACATTTACAGTCTGCGTAACATTGAGAAAGATATCTGCTTCTAGGGTACATGTCAAGGATATCGCTGCCGTTGGAGTAGGCGTTTGTGCTTGAACAGGAGCAATTACTACAAGTTGAGAACACAAAAGTAAAAAAATAACACAAACTGATTTGTTCATGAAACTACGAGAGTATAGGCAATAATAAACACTTTCCCGGTTGAAAACTTATTTTTGTGATTGAATATAGTGTTAGATTCAATATTTCTAATTAAGACATCTATTTATCAGCCAATTGTGAAAACGTCGGTCAAGTGTTAATTCAGGATGGAAAGTTACTGCGACTTTATTTCCTTGCATTATTCCTACAACCTCATCTTCCATGGTTGCAATTTTATGACAATTGATTTGCTGTTGTTCAAATCTCGGCGCTCTAATGAATATTCCAGGAAATTTATCTTCACTTTCGTTCAATTGTGCCGCTTCGTGTGCCATGTTTAATGGTTGATGATTGAACTTATCTCTTTGCTGTGAAATCGGTAATGTCGCTTCCGAGGTTGAAGTAATCGCATCAAGAATTGATGGTGCTAATGTTAACTCTGCTTCAAATGAATTCCGTTGTCTTCCCCACGCATTGCGCGAAATACCTGCATCGACAAATGGCTGATAATCCTCGCCTGGATTTGCTAACAAAATCGCACCTGCACAAGTCCCAAGTACTGGTTTTTCGGGAAATTGTTGCATCCAATCGAATAGTGCAGGAAGTAATAATTCACTTTCGCTGGCCTTTCTCATCGCTGTGGATTCCCCACCTGGAAGTATCAATCCATCTAGATGACTGTTGACTTGATCGGCTCTGCGAAGTTCAACGATTTCTATTTCAACTGACAATTCTTTTGCAGTTGCAAGTAGCGCTTCCTTGTGCTCATGCCTTGCACCTTGAAGCATTGCTACGCCAATTCTAATCACTTGACCACCTCATGATTTAACCGGCATGAACTCCAGTTTCAAAAGTTGATAATCTGAATATTGCATCATTTTCTATCAACCATCCAATCACTGAACTTGGAATTGAAGAGGAAGTGACTTGGCGGGTAGCATCATCATCATAGACTGTTGAAAGCATTTTCAAAGTCTGCCTAATTCTCCATCCTTCCAAATCTTTTCGTTGTGATAACTCAATGATTTCAATCGGCCAACCCGCTTGCCTATACAGTTGAGCAGTTGGCCCATCAGATGTTACCAGTGTTCCTTCACCATGTGAATCACTTGCATGTGAAACCCAATTTGGTGCATCATTAATGTCCTCTATTGTGACAATTGTAATGTTGTGATTATTTGCATCTGCCCAACCACTTATCATCGCAACTCTCTCTTCAGCAGTCCAAGGATTATTTGGCTCATATTGGTGCTGAGCAGAACCAATAGCAACTACTACTTCATCAGAATCTGTTGCAAGTGATAACGCTTTCTCAACTAGGAAGGCATGACCTTTGTGAAAGGGTTGAAATCTCCCCAATACAACAAAACGAGTCATAACAATACCTCAAACAAAATAACTCTCTACATCAACTTGTGGGATTTCAACATTGAAATCTCTAAAACAATCAAGCATCCTTTTGCATCCTTCAACCATTTCTTCGATTGGAGTTTCACCCATTGAACCGACTCTAAACATCTTACCCTTTAGATGGTCTTGGGCTCCGATTACTTGAGTATCATACTTTTCTTTTAATGCCGTTCTCCATGAATCATCAATTCCTTCAGGATACATTATTGCGGTAACAGTATCGCTTCTTTGGCTTCTATCTGCAAGCAATTCAAATCCAATATCAGTAAATAAGTTCCTAACACCATTAGCCATTTTTGCACAACGTGCCCAACGGTTCTCAAGTCCTTCTTGTTTCAAATTGTTTAGTGCTGCAGCCCAACCCATTGACAAATTAATGGCTGGTGTCCAAGGTGTTTGGTCGTCATCGCCTTTCTTTAGAGCAGACAACAAATCAAGGTAATAAGTAGGATTTACATCTCCTTGCTTAGCAATAATTTTTGCCCTCTTCTCAAAATTTTCATTGATTGCGATAGCCGCGATTCCAGATGGTCCTGCAGTACATTTCTGGGCGCCGACTACAACCGCTTCTGCTCCCCACTGAAGCGGGAGAACCTCGCATCCACCAACTGAGGTGATCCCGTCTAAAATCAGTGCAACGCCATGGCGTTGGCACATTTCAGCAATCGCTGCTGCATCCTGAGTTATTCCCGTACTTGTCTCATTATGACAAATCAACAAAGCCTCGTAACATTTACGTTCCAATTGTTGCTCTAATTCATATAAGTCAAATGCTCTCCCCCATTCATATTTGAGATGCTTTACACTGCAAAAGCGTCCACTTATTTCAGCAACTCTTTCACCGAATTTTCCATTTGTTGGTACTAACACAATATCATTTTTTCTAAAACGATTGGCAATCACCATTTCCATGGCTGCGGTTCCTGAACCTGAAACTACTACAACTTTGTATTGATCTTCGCCAGTCCAAGACTGTGTTTTCTTAATCGGTTGACTCGGACTTAAGTTGAATGCTGCTCTCAATCCCGAGTTCAAGTCTGCCATTACATCTCTGTATTCTCCACCCCTTGCAGTAATTGTAGGGGTTGCCATTGCATCTAAGCAATTCTGCGCCATCCGGACGGGGCCCGGAACTAGAAAACAGTCTCCATCGTGGGACATGATTGGGGCTGAGTGTAGGGGGTTCTTCAACACCTTGCTCAAACAGTTAGGTATTTTTGAAATAATTGGTTTTATCTCTTGCCAAATAATTTATTTTTGGCTTCCTTTTTCATCTGTTTTGCAACTAACTCTTTTGCCTTGGATTCTGCCTTATCTTTCAGTGCTGAAGCAGCGCTATCTACTTTGGATTTTATCGCATCCTTAGCCGGTTTTGTTATTTCATCAACCACTTGTCTTTTGACAGAATCCGCTGCAGTTTTTGTCGCCTTTTTTGCTGCACCTTTTGCCGCTTTTGATGCTGCTCCGGCAAACTTGCCGGCTACCTTCTTGACCATGTTAAGGCAATAGGGCCCTAATGTATCATTGTTTGCGAAACAAACTTCATTCCGAAGCAACGACAACTCTTGCTACTGTAATGATTCTATCCTTATACATGAATCCAGGTTCTAGAACGTCAACTACTTGTCCGGCTGCAAAGTTTTCTGAGGCTGGAATTGTAGTAATCGCTTCCATTATTGATGGGTCAAAGGTTTTCCCTTTGGCTTCGATTGCTTTTACGCCATCCGCTTCAAGTTCACGCCACATTTTATTTCTCATCAGGCGTAATCCCTGTGCAACTGCTGTTTCATCATCATCTGATATTGTTGAAATTGCTCTATCAACATCGGCTATGATAGTTAGCATACGGCGAGCCATTCCCATTCCACCATACTTGATTGCATCAGATTTTTCTGTCAGCATACGCTTCCTAACATTTTGAGTTTCAGCTTCTTTGTAAGCAATTTCCTTTTCCGCTTTTTCTGCTCGTTGAAGGGCCTCTTGTAATGGATCTAAGATTTCCTCAACTTCGCCTTCTTCACTAACTTCGTATGTTTCAGCATCCTCTGAAACAATCGGGATTTCGTCATCTGCGACTTCATCATCGTGCGGAATATCCTCTGTCATCAATTAGGGCGCAGCGGCGGAGCATTTTGAACCCAACGATTGTCAAGGTTGCAAATATTGACGTAAATTATACTCTCCATGACCCCATTTTGAGGCATCAAGATGTTCTCTACCAAGTATTCCAAGAAGATTTTCCTCGCTTTGCCAGCGAGTGATGGCATGAACTAATTTCATGCTAGCCGATTCATGTGCTTGGTATGTGGGGATAATTTTTGCATCCAAGTTTTCATCTAGTGTCTCACCCAATTTTTTGCGTCTATCCATCCAATCAAGGCAAACCTTGGAAGCAAATTCAGATTGCGGATATCCGTTTAGTTTTTGGCAAACTTCATCCCAAAGCCATTGAGTGTACAAATCTTCAACATGCTCGACCGGTTTCCCAAGAGCCATTTCTAGGTATAGGAATGAACGTGCCTCCCAAACTTCCCATGCACCAGGACTGGTCCAATACATTATTTTTAGAAGTCCATCTTCTCCGTTTGGCAATGACTGCAAATTTGCCTTGATTGTTTTTGATGGTTCAATCGACTGCTCTTTTTTGCATTCATCCATCCAATCAAGTATTTCGGCTTCAGCATCAATGGCAAATATTGATTTTAATTGCTCATCTTGGACTGGACGAAACTCCCTAAGTTGTCCATTTTCGAGGCTTGAATAGAGGTCGTCCCAAGTGTATGATAGGGTCTTTTCAAGACATGGAATGTCAACCAAAAGTAGCACCATCTCTATCCCCATAAATTAATCCAATCTGTGTTTCTGTTTCAGTTAATCGGAGAATTTGTTAATATTTAGTGTCCGAAAGGCAAAATATTTTGACAAATGAGGGCTTGAGTTGTAATCACATTGAAGAATGGTCGTCGCGCCCCCACGTTTAGGAGGGTGTTGTATGGCGACGATTAAAGAGCAGATTGATTTGATTCGTGCTGAAATTGACAAGACCCAAAAAAACAAGGCCACCAATGCCCACATTGGGAAACTGAAGGCCAAAATAGCCCAACTTAAAATCAAGGAAGAAAAGGCCCACG
>Ga0209362_1003099_pt1 | contig 11784 bp, 10 predicted proteins | sample SaaInlV_165m_DNA_FD_184680 | JGI IMG/M metagenome (GOLD analysis project Ga0209362, IMG submission 184680) | Marine microbial communities from expanding oxygen minimum zones in the Saanich Inlet - Saanich Inlet SI037_S3LV_110m_DNA (SPAdes)... | ecosystem: Environmental > Aquatic > Marine >...
AATGACAAAAAATAACTTAAAAATTGTAAAAACAGACGATAAAAAAGAGAAAGAATTAAAGGAAAAAAACAAGTCTCTAGACGCTGCAATCAGTCAAATAGACCAAAACTTTGGTAAAGGATCAGTAATGAGACTTGGTCAACAGCAAGCTTTAGACATAGAAGCGGTTTCAACTGGTTCACTAAGCTTGGATATAGCACTGGGAATAGGTGGCTTACCAAAAGGGAGAATTATTGAGATATATGGTCCAGAGTCATCAGGAAAAACGACATTAGCACTTCAAGTTGTTGCAGAAGCTCAAAAAGCTGGTGGTATATGCGCTTTTGTAGATGCTGAGCATGCAATGGATCCAATTTATGCAAAAAAATTAGGTGTTAAGACTGAAGAATTACTAATTTCACAACCAGATACAGGTGAACAAGCTTTAGAAATAACTGACACACTTATCAAATCGGGTTCAATTTCAGTGTTAGTAGTAGATTCTGTAGCAGCATTAACTCCAAAGGCTGAACTAGAAGGTGAAATGGGTGACCATCACGTTGGCTTACAATCAAGACTTATGAGTCAGGCATTAAGAAAATTAACTGGATCTGTATCTAAGTCTAACACTATGGTGATATTCATAAACCAAATTAGAATGAAGATTGGTGTAATGTTTGGAAATCCAGAAACAACATCAGGTGGAAATGCACTTAAATTTTATTCTTCTGTAAGAATGGATATTAGAAGAATAGGAGCAATTAAAGAAAAAGATGAAATTATTGGAAACTCAACTAGAGTTAAAGTAATTAAAAACAAGGTTGCGCCGCCATTTAAAGTTGTAGAATTCGACTTAATGTATGGAAAAGGAATAAGTAAATTAGGTGAATTAATAGATCTTGGAGCAAAAGCAGGCGTAGTAGAAAAATCAGGTGCTTGGTATGCTTATAAAGGTGAAAAAATAGGTCAAGGTAGAGAAAATGCTAAGACTTACTTACAGAAAAATCCTGAAGTAGCAGCAGAAATTGAAAAAATAATACGTGATAAAGCCGCTGCTATAACTAAAGAGTTAGAAGGAAATCCTTCACCAAACGAAAAAATTAGCGAAAATAAAGAGGAAGAATAATACCTCAGCCATCATTTTAAACGGGAGTGTAAAAACTCCCGTTTTCTCCTCAAAATTAATAAAAACAAAATAGACAAGTAAAAAAAATCCTGTAATTTATGGTATATGGGTCAAAAATTACTAAGTGATGTAAGAAAAGTTTTTTTAGAATACTTTAAAAATAACAATCACCAAATTGTTGAATCTAGTAATTTAGTTCCAAATAACGATCCAACACTTATGTTCACAAATTCGGGCATGGTACAATTTAAAAATGTATTTACCGGGTTGGAAAAAAAACCATTTAAAACTGCAACAACAGCACAAAAATGTGTAAGAGCTGGTGGAAAACATAACGACCTTGAAAATGTTGGATACACACCAAGACACCATACTTTTTTTGAAATGCTAGGCAATTTCTCATTTGGTGATTATTTTAAGGAACAAGCAATAATACATGCATGGAACTTATTAACTAAAGAATTTGGACTACCAAAAGAAAAACTCTTAGTTACAGTTTATCACGAAGATAATGAGTCTTTTGATCTTTGGAAAAAAATAGCAGGATTAAGCGATGATAAAATAATCAAGATTTCCACGTCAGATAATTTTTGGTCAATGGGAGACACTGGACCATGTGGACCATGCTCAGAAATATTTTATGATCATGGAGATAAATTAAAAGGAGGTCCTCCGGGGAGCCCTGATGAGGATGGAGATAGATTTATAGAAATATGGAATCTCGTATTTATGCAGTACGAACAAATCTCAAAAGAAAAAAGAATTAATCTACCAAAACCATCTGTCGATACTGGTATGGGCCTAGAAAGAATGACAGCAGTATTGCAGAACACCCATGATAATTATAACATTGATCATTTTAAAAAAATTATGGGAACTTCTGCCGAAATCTTAAAATCACCAATTGATGACAAAACTATAGCAAGCCATAGAGTGATTGCAGATCACTTAAGAGCTAGCAGTTTTTTAATTGCTGAAGGTATTCTGCCATCTAATGAAGGAAGAGGTTATGTTTTAAGAAGAATTATGAGAAGAGGAATGAGACATTCCCATACTTTAGGGAGTAAGGAGCCAATATTTTATAAATTATTTGATGTTTTATTAAATGAAATGAAAAAAAGCTATCCTGAACTTTCTCAAGGAAAAGATTTAATAATAGAGACACTTAAAAATGAAGAAGAAAAATTTTCTTCACTTCTTGAAAGAGGAATAAAAATCCTTGATGAAAATTTAGGCAAAGTTAAGAATAAAATACTCCCTGGAGATATTGTATTTAAACTTTATGATACGTATGGATTTCCACTTGATTTAACGGCTGATATTTTAAGAGCTAAAAATATTAAGATTGATATTAAAAGTTTTGATAAAGAGATGGAAAAAAGCAAAGCTTTAGCAAGAGCAAACTGGAAAGGTTCAGGCGATAAATCTTTAGAAGAAAAATGGTTTAAAATCCGAGAAGAGTTAAATCCTACAGAATTTTTAGGTTATGAATTTAACAAAGCTGAAGGTGTGGTCTTAAAAATCTCAAAAGGAAAAGAATTCATTGAAGAAGCTAAAGAAGGTGACGATGTAGAATTAATAACAAATCAAACTCCTTTTTATGCAGAATCTGGTGGTCAAGTCGGAGATCAGGGTGTTATTAAAACATCAACAGGAAAAATCAATGTTTTAGATACACAAAAAAAAATGGGTGATCTTCATGTTCACGTTGGAAAAGTCTCAAAGGGCTCAATAAAAGTGGGTGATAATGTTAATTTAGAAATAGATGTAAAAAGAAGAGAAGATGCTAAGGCATATCACTCTGCCACTCATTTATTGCATGAAGCCTTAAGAAGAACTTTAGGTAATCATGTTACTCAAAAAGGTTCCTTAGTTAGTCCAGAAAAACTAAGGTTTGATTTCAGTCATAATAAACCGATTGAGAAAAGTGAAATAACTAAAATTGAAAATTTAGTAAATGATATGGTTTCTAATTCTAGTGATGTAAAAACTCGTATAATGACCCCTAAAGAAGCCGTAGATAATGGCGCCTTAGCATTATTTGGAGAAAAATATGGTGATGAAGTACGTGTTTTATCAATGGGCCATGAAAATAAAAAATATTTTTCAACAGAATTGTGTGGAGGAACACATGTAGCTAATACGGCGGAAATAGGAAAATTTAAAATAATAAGTCAGTCATCAATAGCCTCAGGTGTAAGACGGGTAGAAGCTTTGAGAGCCGACCAACTTGAAGAATATGAAAAAAATCAAAAAGAATCAAAGTCCACTCAGGAAAATTTACTAATTGAGGAAATTAAAAATGTAAAAAATGCATTAGAGAATTTAAAAATTAAACCAATTTATAAAAGCGATTTAAGTAGCTCTGAAAACTTAAAAGATTTAAAGAAACAATTGGATCAAGCAAATATTAAAAATATCATTAAAGATAAAAGTAAAAACATTATTAAAGATAATAAAGTTAGTGATTTTATATTTCGATATCAAACGATAAAAAACTTACCTTCAAAAGAGTTAAGAACAATTGTTGATGTAGGGAAAAAAGATATTAAAAAAGGGGTTCTGATTGTTTTTTCTACACTTGATGGCAAAGTAGGTGTTTCAGTTGGTGTAACGAAAGATTTAATTAAAAAATTTGACGCTGTAGAGTTAGTTAAATTGGCAGCTTCTATTTTGGGAGGTAAAGGTGGTGGTGGAAGAAAAGATTTTGCTCAAGCAGGGGGTGATAATGAAAATAAAATTGAAGAAGCGTCTAAAGCTGTATTAAAAAAGATTAGTTAAGTTTTTTTTTAAGATTACTATCTATTGCTTCTAAAAATTGATTTGTGGTTAAATATTTTGCTGATTTATCAATTAGTATTGCTAGATCCTTTGTCATAGATCCGCTTTCTACAGTTTCAACACAAACTTTTTCTAAAGTTGAAGCAAATTTAATTAGTTCATCATTATTGTCTAATTTACCTCTATGGGCAAGCCCCCTGGTCCAAGCAAAGATTGAAGCAATAGGGTTCGTCGAAGTTTCTTTGCCTTGTTGATGCATTCTATAATGTCTAGTAACAGTTCCATGAGCAGCTTCTGACTCAACTGTTTTACCATCTGGAGTCATTAAAACACTTGTCATTAAACCTAAAGAACCAAAACCTTGAGCCACTGTATCTGATTGAACATCTCCATCATAGTTTTTACAAGCCCAAACATAACCACCGCTCCATTTCATCGCGCAAGCAACCATATCATCAATCAGCCTATGTTCGTATGTGATGGAGTCTCTATCGAATTTATCTTTGAATTCATTTTCAAAAACTTCTTGAAATAAATCCTTAAATCTTCCGTCATAGGCTTTTAAAATTGTATTTTTAGTTGATAAATATACAGGCCATTTTCTTTCCAACCCATAATTCATACAAGCTCTAGCAAAATTTTTAATAGAGTCATCTAAATTATACATTGATAAAGCGATACCAGGGCCAGTAAAGTTAAATACTTCAAATTCTTTTTTATCTTTACCATCTTTCGAAGTCCACTTAACTTCCATTTTACCTTCACCAGGTATTAAAAAATCAGTTGCGCGATATTGATCTCCAAATGCATGTCTTCCAATTACTATTGGCTGTGTCCATCCAGGAACTAATTTTGGAACATTTTTACAAATGATAGGTTCTCTAAAAACTGTTCCACCCAATATATTTCGAATTGTTCCATTAGGTGATCTCCACATCTTTTTTAATTTAAATTCTTCAACTCTAGCTTCATCAGGAGTTATAGTTGCACATTTAACACCTACTCCAAATTGTTTAATGGCATTTGCAGCATCAATTGTTATTTGGTCATCAGTTTTATCTCTACTTTCCATACCTAAATCATAATATTTTAGGTCTATCTCAAGATAAGGCTTGATAAGCTTGTCTTTTATAAATGACCATATAATTCTAGTCATTTCATCACCATCTAGCTCAACAACTGGGTTTTTTACTTTTATTTTTGCCATAAATATAGATTGATTAAGTCGGATTTTTATACATATTAAGAAAAATTATCAAACTTTTAATTATGTTTAACACAATTTTTCCAAAGATACATAAAGAAGGCTATAAATTCTTAGCAATCTCAATTTTAGCTACATTCATAGTTTTGCTATTCTCTAAATTCTTGGGATTTGTTTTAATATTAATAACAGTGTGGGTTTATTACTTTTTTAGAGACCCGGAGAGATATTCAATAAATGATGATAGTTATTTAGTAAGCCCAGCAGATGGATTGATTACAGATATTTCAGAAAAATCAGGACCAGAAGAATTAAGATTAGAGAATACTTCTTACACAAAAATTAGTGTTTTTATGAACGTTTTTAATTGTCACGTTAATAGAGTACCATCTTCTGGTAAAATTGAAGAAATTTATTATAAGCCAGGTAAATTTTTGAACGCATCTTTAGATAAAGCAAGTGAAGAAAATGAAAGAAATTATTTTAAAATTAAATTAAACAATGGAGAAGAGATTGTAATTGTTCAAATTGCAGGTTTAATAGCAAGAAGAATCGTTTGTGAAGTAGAACAAGGTCAAGAATTAAAACAAGGTGAAAGAATCGGAATGATACGATTTGGAAGTAGAGTGGATATATATTTTAAAGGAAAAAAAGTATTAGCAAAAATGGGACAAAATGTAGTAGCTGGTGAAAGCTTAATAGCATCAGACTGATGGAAGAAAATAAAAAATTTAAACTAGTCACATCAAAAAAAACAAGATACTTGCTTCCAAATATTTTAACTTTGGGGGGCGTTTGCTTAGGTATAAGTTCTATTAAATTTTCTATTGATGGAAACTATAACTTAGCCGTCACTTTAATTTTATTTGCAGCAATTTTAGACGCATTAGATGGAAGAATAGCTAGGTTAATTAAGGGTACGTCTGAATTTGGAAAAGAACTAGACTCATTAACGGATTTTGTTAGTTTTGGTATTGCCCCAGTCTTTGTTTTATACTTTTGGGAATTGAGTAATTATGGAAAATTAGGTTGGGCTATAACATTAATTTATTCAGTATGTTGCGTTTTAAGGCTAGCAAGATTTAATTTGACGAAAGTAGATGAAAATCAAGAATGGAAGAAAAATTTCTTCGAGGGTATACCATCACCTGCTGGCGGGTTATTAATTTTAATGCCTTTAATATATGATTTGACTGATTTAAATATAGGTTTTGATATTAAAATTTTAACACCATATTTAACTATCGCTATTGCTATACTACTTGTTAGTAAAATTCCGACATTAGCTTTAAAAAAAATTTCAATTTCTCCAAAAACAACAGTTTTTTTACTACTTGGTATTGGAATAATTTTTATTGCATTATTGTTTTATACTTTAAAGACACTTCTAGCCTTTGGTATAATCTACTTATTGTCTATTCCAGTGAGTATCATTATTTACAACAATCAAAATAAAAAAAATTTTAAAAAAATATCAGATGAAGAACATGAAGATATTTTATAATGAAGAAATCAAAAAGAATTAAAAAAAGTAATTCTTGGAAAATTAAACAACATAGAGATCAGTTTTTTAAAAAATCTAAAACTCTTGGTTATAGATCTAGAGCTTCTTTCAAACTTATAGAATTAAATAAAAAATTTAAATTTATTAAAAAAGATACAGATTTATTAGATTTAGGATCTGCCCCAGGTGGCTGGTCTCAGGTAGCAAGCAAAATAATACAAAAAGGAAAAATATTATCTATTGATATAAAAGACATGGATCCAATTAATAATGTAGAATTTATTAAGAGTGATATTTTTGAAGAAAGGACCAAAAATAAGGTAAATCAATTTTTTGAAGGAAAGTTGGACGTAATAATATCTGACATGGCAGCTGATACCACAGGAAATAAATCATTAGACTCGATTAGAACAAATCAATTGTGTGCAGATGTGATTGATTTTTCAAAAATAATACTTAAACCTAGAGGTGTATTGGTTTCTAAGTTATTTATGGGTGAAGATTTCATTGAGGTTAAAAATCTCGCAAAATCATTATTTAAAAAAGTAAATTTCTTTAAACCCGAGTCTAGCAGGAGAGAATCGAAAGAAACTTATTTACACTGCGAAACTTTAAAGTCTTTATAAATTTAAATAATCGTATATAAGTTTATATGGGTACAATAAATGAAGCTTTAACCTTTGATGACGTTTTGATGCTACCAAGGTATTCAGATGTTTTACCAATAAATACAAATATAACACTCAAATTAACTAATAAAATTATCTTAAAGGTTCCTTTTTTATCATCAGCAATGGACACCGTAACCGAGTCAGCTATGGCAATAGCCATGGCTAAAGCTGGAGGTATTGGGATAATACACAGAAATTTAACAATAAAAAAACAATCTCAAGAAGTAAATAAAGTTAAAAAAAAGAAATTACTAGTTGGAGCTGCAATTGGAACTAATAAAGAAGACTATGATAGAGCAAAGTCACTTCAAGATAATGGAGTTGATATAATCGTGATAGATACAGCGCATGGTCATAGTGCAAAAGTTTTGAACGTTTTATCAAAATTAAAAAAAGTAAATAGCAAAATCCCAATTTGTGTTGGTAATATAGCAACAGGTGAGGCTGCTAAAAAATTATATAATGCAGGAGCAGACATATTAAAAGTTGGAATTGGTCCAGGATCAATTTGCACAACACGAATGGTTGCCGGCATCGGTGTCCCGCAAATATCTGCAATTATGGAAGTAAAAAAAGCATTAAGAAAAAAAAAAATAAAGATTATTTCCGATGGAGGAATTAAGTTTTCAGGAGATATACCAAAAGCATTAGCAGCTGGAGCGGACGCAATTATGATGGGTTCTATTTTTGCCGGAACAGATGAAAGCCCAGGGAAAAAATTTAAGTCAAAAGGTAAAATTTACAAACAGTATAGAGGAATGGGCTCTATAGGAGCTATGTCTAACGGATCTGCTAACAGATATTTTCAAAAAAATTTTAAAGATAAATCTAAGTTTGTGCCCGAAGGAGTGGAGGGAAGGGTGGAGTATAAAGGAAACGTATCAAAAATAATTTATCAATTACAAGGAGGCTTGAGATCTTCAATGGGGTATATTGGAGCCAAAAATTTAAGTGAAATAAAAGATAAAGCAAAGTTTATTAAAATTACAAAAGCTGGATTTTATGAGAGTATGGTTCATAGTGTTGAAATGACTCAAAAAACAATAAATTTTAAATTATGAAGAAAAAATTATTAACAATATTATTATTTTCATTTTTAACTTTAAATTCTTTATATGCAAAGAGCTTATATTTTGAAGAAGGTGTAACTTTTTTTCAAAGTAAAAAATTTAAAAAAGCACAATTAAAATTTGAACAAGATATAGTGTATAACCCTAAAAGTGAATTATCTTATTTATACTTATCTAAAATATTCAAAAATTTAGATAAAAAAGATTTACAAGAAAATAATTTAAATACAGTAATTTTAATAAATCCAAAAAATGAAGAAGCAATTTTAAATCTAGCAAAATTAAAATTATCAACATCTGACTATAAAAAAAGCAATGATTTAAATAATAGTTTAAGCAGTTTTTGTAAAAAATTGTGTAATGAAAGTAGAAAACTAAAAATTGAAATTGAAAAATTATCAGCAAAATAAATGCAATTTCATAAAGATAAAATTATAATTATTGATTTTGGCTCCCAACTAACAAAATTAATTGCAAGAAGAGTCCGAGATTTAGGTGTTTATTCAGAAATAATTCAACCAAAAGACCTTTTTAAGCAAAAAATTTCTGAAAATACTAAAGGAATAATTTTATCTGGCGGCCCATCAACTGTAACAAAAAAAAATTTTCAGACGATACCGAAGCAAATATTAAAAAAAAAAATACCAATTTTAGGAATTTGTTATGGTTTACAATTAATTGCAAAATTATTTGGTGGAAAAATAAACCCTTCAAAAAAAAAAAGAGAATTTGGTCGTGCTATTCTATTCAGCAAAAAATCTTCACTACTAACAAATAATTTCCTTAGCACAAAAAAAAACGTTTGGATGAGTCATGAAGATGCTGTTGTTAAACTGCCAAAAAATTTTCATATAATAGCTTCTACAAAAGAGTCAAAATTAGCAATAATAGAGAATACAAAAGAAAAAATTTATGGAGTTCAATTTCATCCTGAAGTGACTCATACTGATAATGGCAAACAGATATTTAAAAATTTTTTATCCAAAATTTGTAAAATAAAAAAAAAGTGGAATATTAATTCTCAAAAAAAGAGAATAATTGATGAAATAAAAAAAGAAGTTAAAAAAGATAAGGTTATTTGCGCTCTATCAGGCGGTGTGGATAGTAGTGTAGTTGCATTATTAATCAATAAAGCAATAAAAAAAAACCTTATCTGTATTATGGTCGATACCGGTCTAATGCGAAAAAATGAATTTAAATTTACGTACGGAGTTTTTAAAAAAAAATACAAACTAAATGTTAAATTAATTGATGCTTCGAATATTTTTTTAAAGAAGTTAAAAAATATTTCAAATCCCGAAAAGAAAAGAAAAATAATAGGAAATTTATTTATAAAAATTTTTGAAAAAGAGTCTAAAAAATATTCTAATTTGAAATTCCTTGCCCAAGGAACTTTATATCCTGATATAATTGAAAGCAAATCAGCAAGTGGCAGTAAAACCTCAAAGATTAAATCTCACCATAATGTTGGAGGTCTGCCAAAAAAGATGAATTTGAAACTAATTGAACCTTTAAAAGAATTTTTTAAAGATGAAGTTAGGATCTTAGGTAAATCAATTGGATTAATAAAAGATATTAATTACAAGCACCCATTTCCTGGACCTGGTTTAGGAATAAGAATAATTGGAAACATTACTTCAGAAAAAATTAAAATTCTACAAGATGCAGACTTTATATTTATTAATGAATTAATTAAAAATAATCTCTATAATAAAATATGGCAAGCATATGCAGCTCTTCTACCGATAAAAACTGTTGGTGTAATGGGTGACTCAAGAACCTATGAATACACATGTTTACTAAGAGCCGTAACTTCAGAAGATGGAATGACTGCTGATTATTTTAATTTCCCACAGAGTTTTTTAGATAAAATTTCTAATAAAATAATAAATAATGTAAAAGGAATAAATCGAGTTGTTTATGATATTACCTCCAAACCACCAAGTACAATTGAATTAGAATAATGAATATAAAAATAAAAAAAATCTTACTAAAAAAAAATAAATCAAAAATAGTATGTTTAACTTCATATTCAAAAGTAATTGCGAAAATTTTAGATAATTATTGTGATTTAGTATTAGTTGGAGATTCAATGGCTAACGTTTTATACGGTTTTAAAAATACTCATAAAATTACTTTAACCAATATTATTGAGCACGCCATAAGTGTAAAAAAAGGTTTAAAAAAAACAATACTTATTGTTGATATGCCAAAAGGCTCATACAGCAATATCAGTACAGCAAAAAAAAATGCTAAATTAATCATTAAGAAAACAAAATGCGATGCAGTGAAAATAGAAAGTAATAAAAAAAATTATGACATTATTAAAAATTTAGTTAAGGAAAAAATTCCTGTTATGGGGCACATTGGATATACACCACAATTTACAAAAAAATTTAAGGTAGAAGGTAGTACATTAATTGAATCTAAAAGATTGCTAAAAGAAGCTCTGCATATTGAGCAAGCAGGTGCTTTCTCCATAGTATTAGAATGTATTCACCCTGATACTTCAAAATTGATTACATCAAAATTAAGAATACCAACTATAGGCATAGGCTCATCAATACATTGTGATGGACAAATTTTGGTTACAGACGATATGCTGGGTTTAAGCGGTTTTTATCCAAAATTTGTAAAAAAATATGTGAACTTGAATAGAATAATTGAAAAAGCTGTAAAAAAATATACTAGAGATGTTAAATTAAGAAAATTTCCAACTATAAATAATTTTTTAAATGGAACTAAACGTAGAAAAAAAAATAGAATTTAAGGATAAATTATACTCTTTTTATTCTGAAAATAAGATGAAAATATACATAGTTATATTTATTGTAATATCTTCAGTAATTTCAATTAACCTTTTTAATACAAATAAGGAAAAAAAAAATGAATTGATAGCAGAAAAATATATTCAAGCTGGACTACTTTCATCTTCAAACAATCAAGAAAAATCAAAAAAAATTTATGAAGAAATCATTTTAAGTGAAAATAATTTTTATTCAATTTTATCATTAAACGCAATTCTAGAAGAAAATTTAATAACCGATAAAAATAAAATTTTAGAATATTTTTCGATTGTAGAGAAGTTAACTAAATCTAATGATCAGTTAGATTTAATATTTTTTAAAAAAGCTTTGTTTTTAATTAAAAAACAAGAAATTACAGAAGGAAAAGCTATTCTTGAAAAATTAATAAATAAAGAATCCAAGTATAAATTTTTAGCTGAAGAAGTATTAGAAAAATAAAAATATAAGATGAATAAAATTAAATTATTTTATATTTTTATAATTTTAATTTTTATTAACAATTGCTCATTTGATAACAAAACAGGCATTTGGAAGAATGAAAATGTCACTTCAAATAAAGATGAAAATCAATTTAAAGATTTTAGAACCTTGTATTCTTCAAAAGAATCTTTTGATGAGATTATACCTTTAGATAAAAATTAC
>Ga0209362_1003122_pt1 | contig 11740 bp, 14 predicted proteins | sample SaaInlV_165m_DNA_FD_184680 | JGI IMG/M metagenome (GOLD analysis project Ga0209362, IMG submission 184680) | Marine microbial communities from expanding oxygen minimum zones in the Saanich Inlet - Saanich Inlet SI037_S3LV_110m_DNA (SPAdes)... | ecosystem: Environmental > Aquatic > Marine >...
TCACCTAGTCCAGTAGAGATTTTTAGAAAATCTTCCATCTGCAATATAAGAGATGGATCCACAATTGCTATTTCACCACTATCTACTTGAACAGTTCCTGCTAGCTTTCTTTCTCTCATGTTGACACCCCCCTTCTATTTTAATATAGCGACACAACTTATTTTTAGACTTATTTTAGACGTTTGAAATAATACTATGTGTTTTTTTATTTTGCGAAGAATAAGATCAGAAGAGTTAATGTTTGATATCTTCGAGGCGATTGCAAAGTAAGAATAATAAGATTTTTACCTCGTTAAGTTTAGACTGTTTGATCAATAAAAGAGTTACGGAAAACCTATAAATATTTGAATCTAAATGATTAGATCAAACTGATTTGAAAAGCAAAACCCCCTGCCTCATTTTGAGTAAAACTTTAAACATATTTAAACTAAGATGATTTAATTGGGTGTGGTAACGGTTTGCTCTACATTTTCTAAGGTATTTTGAAAAAAATATCGGGACGAAAGGATTTGAACCTTCGACCCCTCCACCCCCAGCGGAGTGCGCTACCAGGCTGCGCCACGTCCCGTTATCTTTTAATGTAGTAAACACCGATTTCTTTCTTAACGAGTTGGTTTTTTTGTGCAGTATTTGCCATGGAAAGAACTAATTTTTATGAAGTTTTTTTTGATAAAAATAGAGCATATTAATCTGGAAGTCAATATTTCCTGTTTCCCATATTTTACTAGAAATTCAAACGCATTGGATGATGCTGTACTCTGTGGTATTATTTTTTGTAACCCTATGAAATATGTGAATCTTAGGATAATATTTTTTTAATTTTATTTTTGAAAATTACTTATCCAATTTTAATAAAAGGATGCTGATTGGTTCTTACAAGTTTGATGTGTTAAGAATTTTTTCTTAAATTTAAGGGTGCCAGAATTATGAAAGTTGTGAAGTTGACAGATATAGTTGAGTTTAGTCCTGAAAAACTTAAAAAAATAAGCCTTTTTGATACGGATAATTTTTTTTGTGACATATACTGTTTAGAATCGGGTCAATCTCAAAAAATCCATTCACACGGTGATTCGGATAAAGTCTACCTTGTTCTCAAGGGTAGAGGGATGGTAACTGTTGGAATCGAGGAAAAAGAACTAGGGCCAGATGAAATAACGATTGCTCCCGCTGGTGAAGACCACGGCGTGATCAATCACACACAGGATAAATTAGTTATTCTGGTATTTATGGCCCCAAAGCCTTAAAGATTTAGTATACTTAGTTGACTTTTAATTCTATACCTAATTGGTGGATTAAATTATGGTTTATCTAGTATTTCCCTCATCATGGCATCCATCTCAGCCTTACCTGAGCTTGCCTAGTCTCAAAGCATATCTCCATATGCACGGTATTCAAGATGTAAAACAACGAGACTTGGCGATTGAGCTTCTAGATCACCTTTGTACCTGGGAAAGAACAAAGCCTCTCTATGAGCGAATTATTGATGAGTTAAGGGAATTAGGTAATAAACCCCGGCACTCTCAATTTGAACAAGAAAAGTACGCCAAATTACAGGAAGCAGAAGAAGTTATTCCGGCACTAAAATATGAAATTGATGCAGCAAAAGATTCTCTTCGATGTGAGGACTTTTATAACCTCGATCGCTATATGGAAAGCCTTAAGATAATTGATGTGTGGCTTGATAATATTCTTGCCCCATATTTTCCTTCTCAGTTGACTGTTATTGGAAGTCAGATGCGTTACTCTCCTTACTCAACGAAGGAAGTTTTCGAGTCTTTTGCTAACCCGAATGAGAATTTTTTCTACGATATTTATAAAGAACATTACCTACCATCGATTCTAAAAGAGGACATAGATATTCTTGGTGTGTCTATCACATCGGTAGAGCAGATAATTCCTGGGCTGACTCTTGCTCATTTAGTTAAACAAGCCGCTCCCCATATCCATATTACTGCTGGTGGTAGCGTGTTTACTAAGTTAGTAGATCGAATGGAGCGCGATGGATCTCCTGCATTCCAGTTCTTAGATAGTATGATCGTCCACGAAGGTGAGACTCCAATGCTAAAGCTAGTTGAAGAAGTCAGAGGTGGCGGTGATCTTTCAAAGGTACCAAATTTAGTTTGGGAGGATAAGGGAAAGGTGAGGGTGAACCGCCCTTTTGCAAAAGAAGAACTAAATAAACTACCGACACCAGACTTTGATGGGATGCCTCTAGATTTATATTTTTCGCCTGAGCGAGTATTACCTATTATGGGTTCTCGAGGTTGTTATTGGGAAAGGTGTGCGTTCTGTTCTATTCCTTTTGACCATATGGATTTTCATGTTAGGTATGCTGAAAATGTTGTTGAAGATGTGCAAAAACTTAAAGAAAAGTACAATTGTAATTATTTTTTCTTCACCGATGAAGCACTTCCAATTAATTTTATGCGCACCTTTGCTAATAAAATTATTGAGGCAGACCTTGATATCAAGTGGACCGGGGAATTGAAGTTTGAAAAGAGTTTGCTTACAGAAAATCGAATGGAGCTTTTGTATGAATCCGGGTGTCGTAAGTTGATATTTGGTCTCGAGTCTTATAATCAACGTGTCTTGGATTCCATGAAGAAGGGAGTTGAACTTGAGGTCATTGATAGAATTGTTGAAGAGTGTGTACGTATTGGTATTGGTATGCATTTTTATCTGATTACTGGATTTCCAACAGAAACTCCTACCGAAGCTCGAGAGTCAGTTGATTTTGTTGTAAATAACCAACGTATACTCAATTCCCCAGGGTTTTCCTGTATTATTTCTCAGTTTGACTTGGAAAAAGGAACTCCATTGGAAAATAATCCATCTGAATGGGGAATAACCGATATGCATACACCGCCAGACCATGACTTAAGCCTCGGTTATTCTTATAAAATTAGTACGGGGATGGACTCTGAAGAAGCTGAGGTACTGTATCGTGAGTTACAGGAAAAAATAAACGAAAAAGTGAGTACTTTTCCCGATAACTATTCACTGTCAGATGGGCTTCTTTACCTCGGTCACCACCAAGAAGAACTCACCACAAGTTGACACTTCCAAAGTAGTTAGACGAAAATTACTGAGATGACTAAATATTTATAAGTCATTGCTATTTAATATCCTTCCTATTGCTAGGGGGTTTTTAATAAGGTTCGACCAATCTTCCTGACGCTGAAATTATGCACTAATGAAACAAAGTGTTTAATTTTTAGGCGATAAAGCTAATCATTTTCGCTTAATTTGACGCAAAGTTATATGAAGATTCGAATTGTCATTGCCACCTCCAACGGTTTGGGTTTCATAATCCTGACCGTGGCAATGCAAGTCGAAAAATTTTGTAAGGAGATTTATGTAAGATGTGGCTTAATGATAGTTATCAAGATTATCGCTTCACCTCTTCAATCAAAGGTAGAAATAATTTATCTCTAAGAAAACGTAGGATTGAAAAAAACCGTGAAGAAGATTTAGAAGAAGAACTTGAGGAGGTTATGAATCAAAAAAATCAAACCCGAAAAGAAAAAGTTTAGCTACCCTACAAGTTAATTACTTTCGACTTTATCGCATTATCTTGAATGGAGTAGCTATAAAACCAATCTTATTGTTGAATAATAAATGATTAATGCTTATAATATGGCTAAATTAGCCGAAATTGTGATTTTTTATGAGCCTTTTACGAACATTAATATTGGGTGTGATATTTTGGGTTTTATTGGCCCCGACAAGTGTTTTTGCGCAGTCTCATAATCATGAAGGCCACCATCAAAAGGAGATTACTTCCCCTTTTGAAACTAAAAAAGAAAAAAAATCATTACACTGTCTTTTGAAACTTCATGCTCAAATGGAGTTTTGTCCACATTCCAACTCTTTGCATGATAAAAGTGTTCCAGTTACAATAGCCTCAGATTGTGGGGGTAAAACTTCTGGATCACTTCCGAATATTGCATCATTCAATTATGATTTTGCCGAGGTAACCTCTTTACTTCTAATAACAAACGGTTTGAAGTCAGCATTGGCTCCTGATCAATTTTCACCTAATCAACATTTTAACAAGTCTATATCACCCCCCCCTAGAACGATCTAAATATTAAATTATTCCTAATAAAGTTATTTATTTAATTGAAGTGATTAAAGTATTTTTTTGAACCTTTGGTTATTTAATTAGACGTTCTCTTCAATTTTATAATCAATTAATTATTGTTCTATTTTTTTATTTTAAGGTCTATTTATAATGAAACTTTTTAAATTTATTTTTAGCGCGGTTTTATTTATTTTATTATCAAGTTCTGCTGCCACCGCTTATATAGGTCTTTGCTGTGCACATTGTGGAGGAAACATGCCCCTCAATATTATGGGAGGAGGCATTCCCGAAACCCACGAGTACCGTTTTAAAATCAGTGAAATGTATATGAGTATGGATGGTTTAAGAGATGGAACAGATGAAAAATCTACTAGTGATCTTGGCCCAAGTACAGCTGCTGGAAAATTTAGAGGTGTTCCAAAATCAATGGACTCCTATATGACTATGCTTGGAGGTGCCTATTCATTTACTGATAATTTTGCAGCTATGATTATGGGGGGCTACGTCCGTAACACGATGTCAATGACCACAACTGCTGGTGATTACGATATGTTTTCTCAGGGTCTTACGGATACAAAATTAATAGGAAAGTATCGTTTCTATCATGATGATAATTTGGCCCCTACCAAACAACTTTCAGTTGTTGGGGGTCTAGCAGTTCCAACGGGTCGGATTACAATTAAAAACACAAATCACCCAACAAAAACAATGAGAGGGAAGCTACTTCCTTTAGGAATGCAACCAGGGTCTGGCACATGGGATCCTATTTTGGGACTAACTTTTCAAAAGTCTGCTGATCCATTTTGGATGGGTGCTAATTTCATAACCACTCAACGATGGGGGCTTAATGATCAAGATTATAAAAAAGGAAGTGAATATGCATTAGACCTCTATGTTATGAGGCAGTTCAATGAAAAGGCTCTTGCAAGTTTTCAATTGAATGGAAAAGCATGGGGAGATTATAGTGACGAGCCTAAAACAGGTAAAGAGAATGGTGATTGCCATGCAATGTTAAATTCAACTAGAGACTGGATGACACCATTGTGCGACCCGACAAATTACGGTGGAGTTAACTTGCACGCCACGGTCGGAATGCAATTTCAACCAGTCCCACTTCATGTTGCCGAATTAAACCTATCGTTGCCGTTATATCAAAACCTTAATGGCCCACAATTGCAAAGTGACTTCATGTTGCGTTTAACTTATTACTTGGAGGTTCCAACAAAAAAGAGCCGTCGCTACAAAGGTTTCAGTGCTCCTAAACAACTAGGTTTCTAGTTATATGCTTTTGTCATATTTAGTGCGATTTCTTTTACAAATATTATGCCTTGCCTTGCTTTTAGGGATGGCTTCATGTGTGTCAGTATCGCATCAAAATATGCCAGAAGAAAATTCGGCTGATCTCGGTCTTCTTAAAAAAAAATGCACACTCTGCCATGGCCTACCTCACCCCAAAAGGCATACAAAAGAAGAGTGGGGCCATTTAATAACTATTATGACGAAGAGAATGAATGAAAAAAATATTTCTAATACAAAAGAAGAGCTATCTAAAATTAAATCATATTTACAGCGAAACGCTCGATAGGTTAATAGATTATGAATGCAATTAAATATTACCTACTTACATTTATTTTTTTGCAAATCCTTATACCTATTTCAGTTTTAGGACATGAGGATAGTTTTGCAAAAATGGGAGTGGTATCGCCTAAAAATGAAAAAATAGCACCCAATTTTATCTTGGAAACGGTGACAGGGGAAAAAATAAGTTTAAAAGACTTTAAAGGTAAAGCTGTCTTAATTAACTTTTGGGCGACATGGTGCCAGCCATGTAAAAATGAGCTTCCCTCAATGCAAAGAATATACGAGATACTTGGCTCAGAAGGTGTTGAAGTTATTGCTATTTCAATTGATAGAAATAAAAAAGAACGGGTCGAACAATATATAAAAAATTACAACTTAACCTTTCCCATATTATTAGACCCCAGTCAAAAAGTTCGCAAAGATTATTTTATTTTAGGTCTCCCAACAAGTTACTTGATCGGCAGTGATGGAAAACTAAAAGGTTTTATATCAGGAGCACGCGAATGGGATAGTAATGATTCAAAAGAAATGTTCTCTACCTTGATGCGATTACAATAGCTCAATGTTCTGTTTATATAGAAGTAAAATAATATTGGCAGTGTTTGTTATTATTGTGACTAACCTGTTTTCTTCTGAGTCTTCTGCTCAGTCTAAAGTCCAAAAACTATTAAACAAACTAGATAAACATTATTACTATCCACAAAATAAAGGGTTAAAAAGAATATCTTCTAGATTGGTATGGCAACAAGAAAACTTCCAATCTGAAAATATGTTTACCATAAAAAAACCCGAGTTTTCATTTAAAGGAGAATTGGAGGACGGAGTTTTTGTAAAAAAAATTAAAATTTTTAATAACTCTAAAAAGTTAACTAATAAAGAAAATTTAGAGGATATAAAGTTTTTAAATAATTATTTAGATGTTTTTATACCTAAAACTCTCCGTGAAAAGTTTCTGTCATTTAAAGGAACAATAAACTCTAACAAAAGAAAAGAAATTGTTCTTTTATTAAAAAGTAGAGAGACGAAAGATAATTATTTAGATTATAAATTATTTATCGATACAGAAAACTGGCGAATTTTAAAGATTATTTTTAGACAGGGTAGAGAGCCTGAAAAAGTCGTAGGTAAATTCTTTTATACTCAAAAAGATGGGAAATGGGTTGTAGAAGAAACAGTTTCTGTTTTTAAAATTAATGACCAAAAATATATAGAAAAAACTAAATATAAGTATAAATCTTTAGAGTCTTTTTGGTTAGTTTATGATGTTGATCAGACAGTTATGAAGGAGGGGAGTAAAATCTTAACCTATAATTTTACTCTTAAGGACTATAAGTTGGATTAAAAATAATAAATTTTTCTTCTGAATTTTTATTTTTTATGCCACTTAGAATATTTTTATTTATTTTTTTAATTTAAAAAATACAACAAAAATTAACCTATTGTCCACACCATTACTTTAAACAGTATGGCTGCTAAAAGAGCAGTAAATGCAACCGTGGCCAGCCAGGACATTACAATTTCCTTGACGATTCCAAGGTTCAATGTCGGTAGACCGCGAGCCAATCCGACTCCGATGACTGAACCGACCAACGTGTGAATTCTGTTGAAGGTGAAGTCAGTGCACATGGAGAAAATGGTCCAAAACTAAAGCAAGGGAGTGGGCGCGTTATGTTTGCTGCTTGGACCGGTAACCGGGATATAAAATTTGCTCGTTCTATGAACTTTGGAAGAAGTTTTAATTCCTCAATTCGTGTTAATGATGATATCGGAAAAGCCTCACAGTCTTTTTTTAATATAGAGGTCGCCCCTGATGGAAATATTTTTATTACCTGGTTAGATGGTCGTGATAAAAAGACAAACCTTCCGGGCTCTTCGTCTATATATATGGCTCGATCAGTTGATCAAGGTAAATCCTTTGGGAAAAACATTAAAATCTCTGGAGATATATGTCCTTGTTGCCGTCCTGCTCTGGCGTTTGGCGATAACGGTGAAATATTTATCTCGTGGCGTCATGTTTTTGAAGATCATGAAAGAATTATCGTGGTTGCTTCTTCATTGGATCGTGGAAAAACCTGGAGTAAACCCGTAAAAGTTTCTGATAAAGGTTGGAAAATTAACGGGTGCGCTCATTCTGGTCCTGCTATGAAGTATGTTGGTGGCAAACTTTTTGTTACTTGGTATACTGGAAAAAATGATAAAGCGAACCTTAAGTTTGCCTTCTCATTAGATAAGGGTAAATCTTTCTTGAAAGAAAAAAATATACAAGGATCTGTTTTAGATGCAAATCATCCGAATATGACCATTTTAGGAAATGAAGCGTGGGTAATTTTTCAGGGGAGGGACCCTAACCTTGAGGGTGGGTGGAGTCGAGATAAGGCGTGGTTGTTAAAAATTTCATCTAATGGAAATACATCTAAACCATCGGCTCTTCCAGTAGCAGGTGGAGGTGTTTTTTACCCACAATTGTATAAAGGAAATGGTGGACGAGTTTATGCTGTTTGGACTGACTTAGGTGAAGGCGGTTCAAGAGTTATGCTTTGCAGGGGACGCATAAGCTCTTAAATCAATCTTTAGAAGGTTTTTTTGTATGTATTTCTCACGATATATGAATACTCAGTTTAATATTTTTCATGCGGTAGTGTGGTCTATTGGGTTCCACATTTTTTGTGTTAATTTTTTTCCGGTTTTGAACATTGCAGCGCCAGTTAAAGTTGAGAAAGTAAACGAGAAAGTGAGATTGAAAATAGCTAAAAAAAATGAATCTAAATTTTTAAAGCCAAAACCAGTAACCATGTTGCCAGTTTCTCCACAATCTAGAAAATATTTTGTTGAACCCAAGGTTTCGCTGATTCCCGTCAAAGTTAATTTAGATCAACCAATTAATGCAGCTACCATTAAAAACTCGTCTATGATTCCTGGAGATATTAAAAATATAAGGCCGATTAGTCCAACTATCTCTAATTTAATTCATACTTCGATTAGAACGGCTCATATTTCTAATACTCATTCCAAACCTTTGCTTAAGGATATTAGAGTTCATAAAAGCCAAACTAAAAATTCTCCCACTACTAATAGAAAAATTCTCACCGCGAACTTAAACCAAAATAAAATAAACTTCTTAACACCTGTATTTCAGCCAAAACTCAGTACAACCGTTCCTGAAAAAGGATTTTCTGATTCAGCTGAAGTTACTATAAGGACTGAGCAAACAAAATATTATGCTAGTAGCTATACTCCTAAACTAAGGAAAGTAGAAAAAATTATAAACCATAAACAGGAGCCAAAGATTGATTATGAAAAACTATGGAGTGACTATAGTTATTCAATCCGGATGAAAGTCGCTAGTGCTCAAGTTTATCCAGAGTTTGCTAGAGAAAAAAACAAACAAGGAAAGGCAATACTATCTATAAAGTTAGGAAGAAATGGTAATATTTTAAATGTGTCTGTTGGGAACTCTTCCGGTCATAAAGTCCTCGATGAGGCTGCTGTTAAAGCAATTAAAGATGCTGCTCCATACCCCAAAATACCTGATAAATTAAATAGGCAATACGTTCTATTAAAACTCCCTATTTCATTTGTTATAAACTGACATTATGAATAGAAATCAATTTCTAGCCAAGAATTTAAACGTTTTAACAATTTTATATTTATCTTTTTTTGTTTTTATAGTGCCCGCAAATGGAGAGATTACACAAGTGGATTCCAATTTTGATGGGAAAATGGATCAGTGGAGACATATGTCCCCCAACGGCCAAATTATCAAAGTTGAATATGATACTGACTTTAACGGTACTATTGACCAGATCGAATATTATGAAGGTAAAAAAATAATGACTAAAGCGGAGTTTGATTCAAATAAAGATGGTCAAATGGATCAGGTCCAGCATTATGGAAAATCTGGAAAATTGGAGAGAGTAGAAAAAGATTCCAAACATAAAGGATTTTTTGATTGGGTTGAATTTTTTAATGAAAAAGAAAAAATTGTTCGGATAGAAGTTGATAAAAATGGTGATAAGGGTGCTGATATGATTCAGCATTTTGACGGGAATCAAAAATTAACTCATATAGAACATGATACAGATCAAAATAGAAAAACAGACAGATGGGATTATTATTCTGATAAAAAACTAATAAGAGTTGAATTTGACACCAACTCTGATCTTAAACCGGATCAATGGCAATACTTTCAGGGCTTAAATAAAATTGAGAAAGTAGAAAGTGATACTAACTTTGATGGGAAAGCAGATCATTGGGAGTTTTTTGATTCCTCTGAAAAATTAATCAGAAAGGAATCTGATCGAAACTTTGATGGAAAGCCAGATTTAGTTGAAAATCAATAATCCAAAATTTTCACATGAATAGTATTCAATAAAGGAAAAGCAATGACAGGAGATACAAGTTTTTTTGAATTAATTGTCAAAGGGGGGTTTGTGATGTTCCCTATAGGCCTTTGCTCAGTAATAGGATTAGCCATAATAATTGAAAGGTTGTATTACTTTAGAAAATCTTCATCAGGCCTTGACGTTTTTTTTAACTCCATACAAGAACTTTTGCAACAAGGGCAAAAAGAAAAAGCTTTGGACTATTGCAAATCATTCCCTAGTCCCTTGTCCAAATTAATTCAGTCAGGCTTGTCTGAAGATAATTTACCTCGATGGAAGCTGGAAGAAAAACTTTCCTTAGCTGGTCAGGAAGAAATTAATACTTTTGGGAAAAATATTAGAGGGCTGGAAGTTATAGCCACCATTTCCCCTTTGATGGGCCTATTAGGTACTGTTATCGGGATGGTCCAAGCGTTTAGTAAAGTTGCAGAGTATCAAGGACAGGTAGATCCTGGTTTGCTTGCAGGTGGAATTTGGGTGGCGTTGCTTACTACTGCTGCGGGCTTAGCAGTAGCTATTCCTGCTGTGATAATGTTGCACTATTTTGAAAAGAAAATTGAAGTAATTACTTTCCAATTGACTAAATATGGGCAGTTGTTTGTTCATCTTTTAGATAAACAAGACTCTTAGAATAGCTAATCGGCATTTACTTAAAAAAAATTAGTAGTGGTTTTTCCTTTTATAATCAATTACTAAAATGTTCCAATTCGAGATAAGAAAAAAAAAACGCTTTAAAGCCGACATGGCTCCTCTGATTGATGTCGTTTTCTTACTTTTAATATTCTTTATGTTGACTTTTGCTCTTCCTGGGCAAGGTATGAACCTTGATCTTCCTAACAAAAGCTCTACGGTTGTTTCCGATCAGTCCCAGTTAATTGTTAGAATTGATAATTTTGGTATTATTACCGTAAATGATGAAGTTATTGCACTCGGTGTCTTAATTGATAAGTTAAGGGATGAACTTGACCAAAGAAGTGATAAAAGCGTTTCTATAGAAACTGCTAACAAGACCGCATATGATTTGTTTGTAAGTGTTATAGATAAGGCTCGGCAGGCCGGTGCTAATGAGTTTTCACTTATTATGTGATTACTAGTGGTGATTTTTAATAGTTTTTTCGTGGTAATGAGAGAGATAGATCTATTGTGATTAAGTTTCAAAAAACAGAGAGGGATACGTTTAGCCTCGATTTAGTCCCTATGATCAATATCGTATTTTTATTGCTTATATTTTTCATGCTCACATCTACAGCTATGAAATCAGCATTAGGTGTAGATTTACCTGAAGCTAGTTCTTCCACTGAAATCTCTGGAAAAAATTTGGTTATAAAAATTAATAAGGACGGTGTTCTAGAGTTAGGTGATCAGGTTATTAATTCTGAGTTATTGAGCGAACAACTTAAAGATAAATTTAGCTTGAATGAAAACGAGATCGTAGAAATCCATGCGGATAAAAATATTCAATTCGAGTTATTTAGCAATATAATTGCATTGGCTAGACAAGCTGGCGCTAAGGAGTTTATTTTTGCAACAGAGAACACCGATGGTCCCTGACCATTTATTCAATTGAATAGATATTTAATCTTCAGTTGAATAGTATTCTAATAAAGAAGTTGAATTAACCTATTGTCAATAGCATTACTTTAAACAGGATGGCTGCTAAAAGAGCAGTAAATGGAACTGTGGCCAGCCAGGA
>Ga0209362_1003123_pt1 | contig 11740 bp, 26 predicted proteins | sample SaaInlV_165m_DNA_FD_184680 | JGI IMG/M metagenome (GOLD analysis project Ga0209362, IMG submission 184680) | Marine microbial communities from expanding oxygen minimum zones in the Saanich Inlet - Saanich Inlet SI037_S3LV_110m_DNA (SPAdes)... | ecosystem: Environmental > Aquatic > Marine >...
AATATTTTAAAAAGATGTCTACCATCAACTAAATTTTTCCCATGATATGTAACACAATTTGTACCACCATAATGTTTTATTTCTATCTTAGCATTTCTTGCAATTTCTACAACGTTTGCATACTTAACATACATATCCCTATTACTAAGTAGGTCAGTATTACGTTTGGTCAATTTTCAGTTACCTCATAAGTTATATCATCATCGTAATCATCATAACTTTGCCAATTATCTTCTTGTATTGCAGTAGATATAACTATTTCATGTAATTCATCAGATGTTAAATTTCCCAATTCATCATCATCAATAATTACTACTGTTCCAGATAAAACACTTGATCTATTAACTTCAAATTCTCTTTCAGTCATCATGTTCATACTCACAATTTTCTCTAGTACACATACACTTTAGCCCCTCATAATGACAATCACAATCACAAAAGTAGTCTTTGTCACTATGTTTTGGAATACATTTACAAGGTTTCAATATCTATGTACCCTAAGTTTTAGCATTTCTCTTCTTCTACTACTTCTAAGATGTGTTCTGACCTTACTCTTACAACATGGACATCTGTATTTTACAATATCTTCTTTGTGAAACATATACATACAATTTCTACAATATGCAATCTTACCTGTGTTATATCCTGTCCTAGTATGGTCTACTTTGTCATACCTACTACATAGATTCTTACAAACGTTCATTATAACTTCACATCAAACGTATCTTCAATACGTAGCCTTATCAGTTCACGTTCAGCAGGTTCACTAAACTTAATCATTACAACTTCATTGAGAGCAACTTCTAACGGCTTCTTAATCTCATCCTGAATCTCTCTATAATGATGTGTAAACTGTACAAGGTCTCTAATAGAAAGAGCATATTCTACATCTCCCTTCAATTTTAGAGCATATATATCTTGTGCTAATGTCAAAAGTGGGTTTTTAATAGTAACTTCATCAATATCTGTCCAATCTACAACACTTGCCATATCATTATTACTAGGATATTCCCATACACTACCAATAAACCTACTTCTTAATGCTTCTGTCATACTGTTAACACCTGCATAAGTAACTGGGTTAATTGTCCAAATAATAGCCAACTTACAACCCTTATTCAATTTATACTGCTTACCATTGGCAACAATACTACGTCTACCATCACATATAGAGTGCCATAACTGTTGTATCTCATGTTCTTGGTTACTACCTTCATCTCCATACAAACAAGCATGACCAAAGTGATTGGCAACCTCTATTGCTCTAGGTAGTAATCCTAGACTAAAGAATGTTCCATCCTTATTAATCTCCTTACTACCAATCAAATCACTTTTCTTAGTTCCAATACCAATAGGCTCACTAACTAATGCAACATTATTTTCTTTACATATAGTATGAGTTAATAATGTCTTACCTTGACCTTTCTCACTTTCAATGAGGTATGGTAAATTGGCACTTTTAATAGCCATAGTTAGACGTTCTTTCTCATTACCAATAGGTATGTACTCTTCCCATACATCTATGTTCTTTGGATCAAATTGATCGAAATCAACTGCCAAAGTTGGTATGTTAGTTTTCATTTCTTTATCTTTCATAATAGTTTCACTCATTTTAATTCTTCCCAACAATACTCACAAAAATCAGATCCCTTATATTTGTAGAATGTTCCATGATCTCTATCACAGAAGTCACAAATTGTATGTTCTTGTTCATTCATAACTAATGTGCCAAGTAGTTAATATTTGTTACTGTCTTTAGATAACATGCTTTACAATCTCCACAACCTTTACCATGATTAGGATCAGCATAAACAGGACAATCAACACCTTCCATTTTACCTATCATATCTTTAGTAACTACAATAGATGTAGTACAACCGTCAACAAGTGTTGGCGTTCCATTAACCATAGAAGCACTAATCCTAATGTTTAGATTTTCAGGTATGTCATGTGTTTTAATCCATTCTCTAACAACAACAGATTCCTTAGTAGGTAACCAATGTTCTATTTGAGGTGTTTGTTCTGCTATTTCTGCCATCTTAGATAGATGTTCTGGGCTTTGTATGTCTCCACTATCATGCCATCTGAATATATCCAATTTTTTACCCTTGTACTTTTTTCTATTTAATATGAATATCATAGCATCAGTCCATAATGGATCATTAGTTATTAGGTCTAATCTTATTGCCATACATTTTTGTACAATTTTAAATATATATCTACCTTTTCTGGCATAGCATAACTCACATACTGATCCTTTAATAGCATGTAATTTTCCTCCTACCTTACATGTATGAGCACTAATGCTATATCCGTATGTATTCATCTTTGAAGGATTGGATAGACTACGTATGTGTACCTGTGCCTCTTTCATTGTTTTGAATTGTTTATATATTTTTTTCATTTGAAATATTTTAGGTAATTTACCCTTAATATCTCTCTTACAATGATTTATTTGTATCAATTCAGACATTTTATTTTCTTACCTCAAGCATTACTCTTGCTCCACTTGCTTTGATTCTGCCTTTGGTATTTCCAAACTTACAAACCAACTGTATTGGGTTTCCATCTTTATCATATAAATTCAATTTCCACATACGTGTTGTCTTTCTAGTTCTTTTCTTTGTAGAAAAATCAGTTATTATTATTGGAGCACATACACATTCTTTGCTTTTGTGGTCACAACCTGTTTTCAATTCTCCAGCACAATAATTCATTGCCTGAGCCAATTCTAACTTATCATGTTTGGTCATTCTTTCTTCTTCTCCTTATAGTATAACTTACTATCTTCTGGCTTATATTGAATCCATATAGTTAATGGATTGTCAGGATCATGAATCTTGTTATGACATGCAAAGTGAACAAATGCTATACGTTCTGGAAAATAAGATATATGATGTTTAATCAAATTTAGGTTATCTTCTGGCTCCTTGAAACATACAATACACCTATCACTATTGTTTAGAAATTCTTTAGTCATAATCTTAATCTCCTCTATCCTCTAATGTAATACCGTCATGATGTTCTTTAAATTCAAACTTACAATCATTACATTGAGGTGGATATACTTTCCAGTTTGTTGATTCAGTTTTACAGTTAGGACAAATCATATTAATCAAGATCCTCATTCATACTATCCCAATCAGGCTCAGGTGGCTCATCATTATATGCAGTACATTCACATTGTACTTTTGTACCATCTGATTTTGTATAATCTATCATATTACAAGCATGAACTCTTTCCCCATCAGCATTATATTCTATATCACTTGAACTTTTAACTACTCTTGTAAGTTTTTCAAAAGCCCATTCATAATCATCTCCATCTTCAAGCATGTGGTCAGAATATAGATGTCCACAACTTCCACATGGATCATCATACCCATCACACATGGCTTGTGTCACTCCACAAGGTAAATTAGGATCTTGCACGTCTATTATAGATAACATTATTTAAATTTATAACGGAGATGATTCAACACATTTCCCTCTGTCCACCCAAATGTTCTTGCTCTTTCTTCTAATACCTTTTTGTATTCTTCTTCTGACAAATGATTATCTTCATGTGATATATGGCTAAAGGTTATCTCGGGCATAGTTCCGTAATCTTCATCTCCCTCATCTCCTGCCAACCATGCTGACATCTCTCTAATAAGTAGAGCCACATCTTTTTTATTCATGTATATAGATACATCTGCATCATTAAATGCTTCATAGTTGTGTCCTTTTCCTATTGACATGATAGTACATCTATTGTCATTTTTATCTCCACCCATGTATGAGTGTAGTCTTATATGTGTAGGCTCTACAAGATTTCCTCTATGATGTATGTCGTCCATGCTTCTCGTAGCAACTCCATATCCATAGAATCCTGCATAACTGTGAGACATTATGCTAACTCCCTCATACATTCAGGCATTGCTTCTATTTCTTCTGTTATTGTTCTTTGCCATATAAGCATAGTTTTAGCAAAACATTCATGACAATGAGTAGTCATAAATGATCCATTTCTATATTTAGCAAAATCAATAGCAGGTAAAAACATACGCCACTCATGTCTATCTTCTCCATCATCAAACTTATGCTTACATGTACTACAACAAATTCTCCATGTATCATCTTTTGTTCTCAAATGTGTTTTTATTATTTTATGTGACATTAGATTGACTAATTGATTATTTTCGTATCTTATGGTCATTGTGCTAACTCCCTCATATGTTGAGGCATGGCTTCTATTTCTTCTGTCAATGTATCTCTCCATGATATAACAGTTTTAACAAAACACTCATGACAATTTGTAGTCCAAAACATTCCATTATGAAACTTCCTACTTGTTAACTGCATACGCCACTCATGTCTATCTTCTCCAATTTTTATTTCTTTACCACAACAATTACAATGTTGTCCCCAACCTTCTCTAGTTCTAATAATTTTGTGTTGCATTAAGTTAGGATTTGCAGTAGGTATAGATGTCATTTCTCTAGTGCCTCCATGTGCTTACACTTACCACCAATATCTTTTTTCCTATAAACATAGTCGCCACATGTGCATGAATCTTCACTAACAAGATAGTCCCTTCCCTTAGATCCATGTACTATTTTACTAACCATTATGATTCATCTCCAAACAAACACATTGGACATAATTCTTTAGAATGTTTATGCCAACTATGGTCTATTAGTTTTTTACACTTGATACATACAGTTGCACTATCAATATCTCTAGTTAACATTATTATGTTCCTCCTAAACTAGCACTATCTAGTTGAACTTCCTGTTTTATTACATCTTGCATTTTATCACTCAGTTGATGGAAGAACGTATGATCAGTAATATCTGGGGTTAGTAAGAATCCAATCTTTCCCATAATAGTCAATTCAGTAGATTCTAACTCTATATCCCCTATCTTTGTACTAATAGACATTTTACTTAGATTACCTTGTGCAACAGTACATAGGAATTTCCAATGACCAACATCTGATTTATAGTGTGATACACCATGACCATCTACCATAAACCTGTCATCAACAATATAATGTGTTATATCATTTCTTGTTATCATTTCAACTCTTTCTCCAAATACGCCTATCATCTCTTTCATTATCTTGTCTTTATTGTCCCTGAGATATAATTTTTTAAACAATAACTCGTATTTTTCAGAATTGTTATTATTTTGATGTTCCTTTATACATTCACATAATGCTACTGAATCTCTTATGTTAAGAGTTTCTTCATTGATAAAGGCGTTAAATATGCCATTGTCATAAGTTTCCTGAATATACATGTCGTCATTAAAGTGATATGATATACGATCTCCTTTGAAATCTCTATATTTTACCTGATTATACAATGTGTTAGGAACTGTCTTAACTTTACCACTCTCAAATAGAATGAGGGTATTATCCCTTTCTGCTATGATTTGAGGATTCATTGTTTTAATACCTCATTGAGTTGTCTTGCTGCAATTTCTATTTTGTCTAGGTTTTCTCTATCATACATCATGGCATGTGTAAATATGTCAGCATATATATCTGGGAGTAATTTCTCAATCCAATAGATTCGTGCAACATCATTACCTTTGTCAAAATTATATGATTCATTCCTAATGTTAATATCACATCTTGTTATATTCTCAAAGAAATCTCCTCTACTGTCATTGTTGAATGTCAATTTATCTGCTTCTGAAATTTGACTTCTATAACACATTAGTGCTACATATTCGTTTATGTTTTTGACACCTATGATTCTATTTTCTTTCTCATCTTTGATATTATCTAACAGTTCAATATCTTTCATTACAACTACATTATACTCTCCATTCAAATCACTACCCTTAACCAATCCATCATTTGTTTGATACATCTTTTTACCTACCTTATTGATTAATTTATTCAATGTCATAACTTTTGGGCTTATTCCTTTCATATCGTGCATCATTTTCCAATCACATGCTTGACCATTAATTAGTCTCATTATGTTGTCCCAATTTTTCCTATCAACAACTAGACAATTACTGTGGTAGTTTTCATTAACATCATTGATTGTAGTAGAGTATTTTTCACTACCTGATCTCCAACCATTTGTAGATCCCCATTCATTACCATCTACAGTTCCACGACTACTATTGTATAGTATAATGGATCTATCTCCTGAATATGTTTCTGTCTTTCCATTCTTAGTAATGGTATTTTTACCACGAGTTTCTTTTAATTGCTGTTCTTTTTTATATTCCTCTCCTAATATGATGTTTAATTCTTTGAATAAGGCTATTCTATGTCCTCTTTCCTCATCATTTAGTCTTGTAGGTATTCTAAAGAACTGTATTGATCCTGATATGTTATCTGTTAACAAGTCCATCAGGTTTGATCTTAGTGATTTAAGAGCAATAATAGTTCCACCTGTTGCTAACATTTCATTTAGAGATGAATGTGATTTATTAGGTGTTGAATATCTAGTGTTTAGTGTTCTTGATATTTCATTACTTGCACGACTAAGATAACCTTTGAGTTCATACATAGGATCATCTGCTAATACACATTTATGTAATGATGAGTTGTATTCATCAACATCTTCAATGTTATATTTAGAAAGATATTCTGTTAGATCTGCTTTTAATTGTTCTTCTAATGTATCTCGTGCCTTACTGTCTAATGAATCTCTACTTGCGACAGGAGAGTATTTTCTTTCATTCTTTACATTAATGATTCCATTAGCCATACCATTAACTCGTATCTCACTATCAATGTGAGTTCCAACTAATAACATCTTAACGTTTCTATCATTAATCTTGATATTTACACCACCATATCTAGTTTTGTTAATAATTAATAGACCATCAAATCTATAATCCTCATTGTCTATTGTAATCTCATCATATAACATAACTGGCTCTGATGTTTCATGGCTAGTATTTTTATAATGTTCATAACTAGATCGTGATTTTAAATAATCCATACCATTATCATAACTATCACATTCTAAGACACCTTTATCATAGGTTTGATTCCTATCATCATTTCTACCATAATAATCACTATATCCTACAATATTATCTAATAATATCATTTTTGTAGGAACATGACTAAATCGTGCTAGTTGTGCTACATTATGTACCAACTCACTAAAATCTACATCATTATTACATGTCATAGTTAGTTTAGTTCCATACTCACTCATTGTATTAACATCATTGGTAGTATCAAGAGGGATAGGTTTGAATTTTAATCCACTATCACATAGCATGGCATAATGCTCATCAGTTTCTCTAGACCATGTTTCAAGTAATAGTGCATCTGTCATTAGGGCGTATGCTATAAATCCCATACCGTATTGTCCTATTTCTTCTCCATCAGTATTACCACTTGTGCCTATAATTCTAAGAACTTTTGCAAACATGGCTTTAGTTATACCCAATGAATCTACACCTTGAATAATAACCTGTCTATTTGACTCGTTTGGATCAATGGTAATAACTATACTTGGATTACCACCCATCTTTTTAGCAGTTCTACAAGCACGAGCCTCATTATTATATAATTCTCTTAGACCACTTGTCCATGAGGTGTATATCTTTTTGGCTAATGTTTGTCCAATAACTTCCGAGTTGATAACAATATTAATATTACCATTATCATCTGTTATGTCATCAAATGAATTATCTACCTTTGGTATAGAGTTCTCATAATTTACATCTACTTTAGGCTCGTAGGTCACTACGTCATCATGTATGCCTGTCATGATTTAATCCTCATATACGTCCTTTATCCATTGTCTTAGTTTATCCATCATATCCATATCTTCCCATACATAATCAAGAATAATGTCTTTATCCATTTTATCCAACACTTTATAATCTATACCATGTTGGAATGTGTAGTGATTACCCATTATTTATATTCCTCCTGTACTTCTTCTGTAAATGATTGGGAGTGTTCTATTTCTATCATCTTTTCACACATCTGTATAACCATTAGTTTCATTGTATTCATTACTTCTCCATTAGTATGAGTAGATTTATTAAACAACTCTCTCATGTCATCATATAGTTCTTTATCTAACATATCCACATCAGGTAATTTTTCATATTCCTTTAAGACACCTTTCAAATGTTCTTTATTTTGGTAATCCATGATTATATTCTCCAACCACCTGTGAATATAGATATTATAGAGTTCAATATCGTATTTTTATTTTTTATTTGTGTGCCATCAACATCACATATATAATCAGTCATTACCAATATACCTCCTCTTCCATTACTGCATCTGTGACTATTCTTACGTCATAATGCTCATTGAGTCCATACTTAAATGCTATTGTATTATATAGTTTCTCAGCACCATACTCACTACTCTTTTCCATTCTCTTTTCTACCTTACCTGTGGATATTTCATATATCTCAACATAATATTTTATTGTCATTAGTTAAAAGAAAAAAGGGGGGTTGTGGTTATATTCATTAGAATATATTTAGCCACCAGCGATTGCTGGGAAGCCTATTAGACCACGTTGTCCGTTGACTGTCTCAGTACGAGCACTAAATCCTTTAGGAACTAGTGTATCTCGTACACCATCTGCTGTGATGGTCTTCATAGGAATCAACATTTTAGTATCGCTACTTTCAATGTAAATCATACCCAATCTACTAGCCATTGAAGATACGAATTGCATCTCCTCACTAGTTAGGATAGATTTTAGGCTTACCAACTCAGTAAGACCATGATCCTTGAACTGTTGCTCAGTCACGAAGGCTGTTGTATCTTTAATACCTGCTTTACTAGGCATAAAGATTTGTGTTAATTGATGTTGCATAACTGTCATATCCCCCAAGGTATTAACCCTTGAGTTCGAATCTCTTTGTTATAGACCTCAGCAGTAATTTGTCTCAAATCCTTATCTGTTGCCCAACAATAGTTTTTATGTACACATTTAGTACATATCTCATGTGATAATGATTCAATGGTGTTACTTCCAATCTGTGCACCTTTGTCTTTGTTGTTGCACTCTTCTTCACATATATAACACTTGAACTTGAATTTTGTTATCTTAGTCATATCCATGGATTCCTATTCATCTTGCTATCCTCTACTGCCATGTCAAATGCGACATTCTGGTCATGTTCACTATAAGCATTTAATCCCCAGCCACTATTAGAGTCTAACATACCTTCCATTCTTTCAGTAATAGACAAATCGTTGGCGTGTTCTATTTCCCATTCTTGTGCCAATACAGAATATTTTTTACCTGTTGCTGAATCAATCTTATCCCCAATAGAACAATCACTATGTCTAGCACCTTGCTCTCTTGACCATAATATGTCAGTTCCAGCAGGGAATTTATTCGTACAAACACTACATTTACCTGCGTATTTGCTTGACATTCTTCTGTCACTCATTACCATTCTTCTCCATCTTGGTTAAACTCATCATATCTTTGATAACTCTCTCCATCAGAAGTGACTAACGTCTTTTGATGATATACACAACCATCATCATCATGGTTGGTTTCATATCCACACATGTTACAGTATGCTTTATAATCTGTCATATCTATAATTTTGATAAATGTACTGTTCCAGCATCGTGCCATTCAACAAACCAGCCATTATCATCTAGATACTTCTCGACATCAGGATTATTACCTTCATAGAAGTCAAATATACCAACGCCATTGATAGATGGCTCTCCTTCTCCACCTGTCCATATCATACCGTCAGGTTGAATTGGCTGAGAGTAAAACTCCTCAACTGTCTTAAAGAACGGATTGTCTTCATCAACCATAGCAGTAAGACCAGCAATAATCTGGTCTCTAGTTGCTTGTAGAGTCATTATGTTACCTAAGATATTAATAGAATCTACCTATATAACAGCACCTATGACTCCTTTAGTTTGGAATTGTATTACACAGTTCACTAAAAAGTGTGGGGATATTAATCCATCAACCCACGTAATCATACTAATCATCTACTCAACCACTCCTTGTAATCTCTAGGACTTATTCCTAACTGACCACATCTAGGACATCTGTATTGGAAGTTACGTCTTTGTCCACATGAACATGTGCCTTCGAAACTTCTAGGCATTATAACATAACCTCCTCGTCGTTATACATGTTAAAGTGGTTAACATGTACATTATATGCACTAGGTATGTCAAAATGTGGTATTTCTGCATCATTAATGCTCTCTGCATCAACTACCCACTCGATAATGTGATGTGGTGTATTAACACCCTCACAATCACAAACGGGACATGTCCTATCATTGATAATATGGTCTTTACAACAGTATGCATCAAACTCACTACAAACTAGACCACCAACAGCATTTACGTTGTTGTCACAAAACCAGCATGATTTGTAGTTAGGGACAGAAGATACTGTCATAATATATCTCCTAACTGATGTGTTGCTTTAGATGCTATGACTTTTTTATCATGTGCTGTCTCTATTGCTTTTGGCTTAGGTGTTACAAGGGCACCATTCAAATACATAAAGACACCATGCTTCTCTAGGTCTATGTTATCCAATGTGTCAACCATATTAAAGTTGCCTGTCTTGTGATTCTTACGGATTCTAAACTGCTGGAATTGACTAACAAACTCGTTGCATGAATCAATAACATCATTCAACTTATTGGCATCAATTTCATCACATATTGGTATGACACCATGACTTGCCTTATCAGTATATGCAAGGTTTTTGTTGATCTTACCACATGTAACAAACCATGCAATAACTTCACGCTGTCGTTGTGCTGTCTCTTTCGCATCAAGTTTGCGATTCCAATACTTATTAACAAGGCGTGTGGCTTCGATACGCATCTTGTCCTCTTTTGATATAACCCGAGTAACAAATGACTCGGCTTCTGCAATCATCTCTCTAGCAATGTCTTCATGACTCATGTGCAAGCGATTGCCACGGTGTGTGTCCCGTGATCGTGTGTGTAGGGATTTGTTCATAGATTCCGAATTAATTTCTTCTCATATAAATCTTTGCATTTATTTTGTGCCTAAAAAGTAGTCGATATATAAACATTTCTAAAAATTTTTTTCGTGAGATGAGTACAATACTATGTAATTACAATACACTGTGAGTACAATACACTGCAATACTCATTAACTGAGATAACAATACACAGTGATAACAATAAACTGTTATAAACACCAAATAACACTGTCTACGATAGGCACATCAATCCCCTCTCCCTTGATAATCCCTCTCCCCTAACATGAAAGGGGGACAAATACGAGTCATACACGTATCAAGACAATAAACACACCAATACTACCAATAAGAACATACACAACACATGATACACCCTCTCCCTTTGCAAACCCTCTCCCTACAAGGTCAGGGGGACACAGTACGCATCATACATGTTCCAAAACAATATACCCAATACTAATACCACCAATAGAATAAACAGTATAACCAAACTAACTATATAGACACACATACACACTATATAGACATATATTCAATACATTTGTTCCTAGGATATACCCTCAATACACGAGCACACACCTATATAACGGTATCGTAGAGGTTTTTTTTAACAGTATATAACATAACAGCGTTATATCAGTATCACGACTAGCCACACAGTCAGTATAATAACATATCGCACAACGTGAGTCGCTATATTAACATAGTGTTTTTTATAACAGCACACTGTATAACAGCGTTATTACGTGATTACGACTAGCACGACAGTCAGTATATAAACATATATGAGATTCGCA
>Ga0209362_1003124_pt1 | contig 11735 bp, 10 predicted proteins | sample SaaInlV_165m_DNA_FD_184680 | JGI IMG/M metagenome (GOLD analysis project Ga0209362, IMG submission 184680) | Marine microbial communities from expanding oxygen minimum zones in the Saanich Inlet - Saanich Inlet SI037_S3LV_110m_DNA (SPAdes)... | ecosystem: Environmental > Aquatic > Marine >...
CATGACGAAGCTAAAGACAAGGTCTACCCAATCCTTAGGGCGGAAGAGGGAAAGTTACATTGGTACTGCTTAGATTACTGGCAAAAGATTTTTGAACTCGACATCGCTCAACTTAAAGAAGATGTTTCACACTTGATTCAAATCCACCCATTCGTTTTAGAGTTTCTAGAACAAGCCAGACAGCACAACAAACGTATTTACTTAGTAACGAATGCACATCGAAAAACCATTCAACTAAAAATGCGTGTGACCAACTTGGAAGATTACTTTGACGATATCATCACTTCGCATGATTATGGTGTTGCTAAAGAAGACCAAGGATTTTGGCACAAATTAGACGAATCTATTAATTTAGATAAAGCAAAAAGTGTGTTCTTTGATGATTCGGCGCACGTGCTTAAATCAGCCAAAAAATTTGGCATTGGCACTGTTGTTGCTATTAGCAAACCCAGCTCTAAAATTAAGACCAAGACCATTGAAGGGTTTATCAATATTGAAACCTTTGAACAGGCAATACCAGTAAAACCCCATTAACAAAAAACCCGCCTAAAGGCGGGTTTTTTAATCAGTACAATTGTTTGCTGATTACTCGCCGCCAATCGCGCCCATTAGAGCAAAACTTTTAACAAATGGTGTTGCCATTCTAGGGTCTTTGATCATTGCACCAAAGTCACCTTTTTCGAACTTTAACTTACCCATTGTTACCGCCATGCCCATTGAAGCCATACCTAATGGTTTGTCTAACCATTTCATCCAGTTTTTCTTATCTGCACGCATATCCCAGTCAATGTTTTCGCCGTTGAAATCACCTGCACGAACACATTCGCCGTTTTCAACCACGAAAATACCCGTTGGTGTGCCATCACCTTTAAAACCACAAGCGATGGTTGATGAAAAGTTAATTTCTGCTAATTTACCACGTACTTCGTCTGAACCGTTCCAAGCTTCTTTTAATTGGTTCATCCACTCATCTGAAAATAATGTTGCCATGTTAATCTCCTATTTATTTAATTCTTTTTTTTAAACTTTTATTCGCTAAACGAACGGGCATATTATGCCAATTAAAATCGGCAATATTGCACTGTTTTATGAATAAAATACCGGCTATTTTTGTTGGTACTATAAACGCCTGTTTTAGCAAGAAAAATTAAAGTTTTAAGTATAATTACAGTCTTTACTTTCTAATCAAATCTACCGTGCCGAAACTTTGTATACTGTCTGACTCTCATGGTTTTATTCACCCTGAAGTTGTTAAGATTGCCAGCCAATGTGATATTGCTATTCATGCGGGCGATATTATTAATGAGAGCACGCTAAGCCAATTAAAGCCTAAGCAAAAACTCATTGCTATTCAAGGCAATAATGACGATCACATCAGCTCACTTAATAAGATTGAATTTCTTGAATTTCCAAGCGGGAAAATTGCCATTGAACATGGGCATTTGCATGGACACCAAAAACCATCGCACGAATCATTAAGATCGGCTTATCCAGATGCTAAAGTGATTATCTATGGGCACACGCACAAACAAGTGATTGACAAAGAATCAACACCTTGGGTGATTAACCCGGGTGCGTCAGGTGAGATCCGCAATCATGGCGGATCAAAGTGTTTTACAATGGATATTTATGACGACAAAGAGTGGTTAATCACGCCTTATGTCTTTGGAGAAACGCCTTAACCTTTGCTAAAGAATTAAGCTTTTATTTTTTAGGAATATAGTCACCAAACATAGCAACCACTTTAGTTACTTCATTTTTTGATCCTAATATAACGGGTACACGATCATGAATGTCTTTTGGTTGTACGTCCATAATACACATACGGCCCGTAGAAGAAAGGCCGCCAGCTTGCTCAACAATCATCGACATTGGGTTGCCCTCATACATTAGGCGAAGCTTGCCGGCTTTTGATGGATCGCGACTGTCATAAGGGTACATAAAAATACCACCACGGATAAGAATACGGTGAACCTCTGCAACCATAGAGGCAACCCAGCGCATGTTATAACGTTTGCCCAAAGGACCTTCTTCACCTTGTAGGCAGTCATCAATATATTGTTGCATCTCTGGCTCCCAGAAACGCTGGTTTGACATGTTGATTGCAAATTCAGCCGTATCTTCGGTAACTTTTAATTGCTCTTTGGTTAATACAAACTCGCCGATATTGGTGTCTAGTGTAAATAAGTTAACACCTTTGCCTGTGGTCATAACAAGTAGCGTGGAAGGGCCATACAAAACATAACCAGCCGCTACTTGCTTGTTACCAGGCTGTAAGAAAACTTCTTGGTCATCGCCAGTGCGATTATCGTCAGGCGCTTCTAGAATAGAGAAAATTGTACCCACAGAAAGGTTAACGTCAATATTTGAAGATCCATCTAACGGATCAAAGGTAACTAAGTACTTACCATCAGCATGGCCAGCGATTGTGTAGTCTTCTTCTTCAGAGCCTACGCCTTTAACGTAAGGATTGGAGCAAAGAATATCTTTTAAAAGATCGTTAGAAATAACGTCCAACATTTTTTGGGTTTCGCCCTGAATATTTTCATCTTCAGTTGCGCCTAAAATACCGGCTAGCTCACCTTGGCCTAATTTATAGGCGATATCTTTACACGCCACCATTGTGTCTTTAATAACAAGCTCTAGTTCAGCTGACACACCGTCATTGGATAATACTTGATCTAATCTTTTCATCGAGAGTTCCACCTTTTTAAACGAAATAATACTTCTGATTTTAGCATACCCCTAATGAGATATATTTTGATATCACTATAAAACAATGTGATGAAAAACGGCTATAGGTATAATTTTTTGATTCTTATTTAATTAAAGGTATGACGATGAAGAACGCTTTCTATGCTCAATCTGGCGGTGTAACTGCTGTGATTAACGCTTCTGCTTGTGGTGTAATTGAAACTGCACGCAAAAATTCAGACAAAATTGGTACGGTTTATGCTGGTCAAAACGGCATTATTGGTGCACTAACTGAAAACTTAATTGACACCTCTAAAGAATCAACAGCTGATGTTGCTGCACTAAAGCACACACCATCTGGTGGTTTTGGCTCTTGTCGTTACAAGATGAAGTCTTTAGAAGCAAACAAAGCAGAATACGAAAGATTAATCGAAGTGTTTAAAGCGCATGACATTGGTTACTTCTTTTACAACGGTGGTGGCGACTCAGCTGACACTTGTTTAAAAGTTTCACAATTGTCTGAATCTATGGGCTACCCAATCCAGGCTATTCACGTACCAAAAACGGTTGATAACGACTTACCAGTAACAGACAACTGCCCAGGTTTTGGCTCAGTAGCTAAATACATTGCAGTATCTACAATGGAAGCTAGTTTCGATGTAGCCTCAATGGCAGCAACTTCTACTAAGATTTTTGTACTTGAAGTAATGGGTCGTCATGCTGGCTGGATTGCAGCAGCTGGTGGTTTGGTTGATGATTCAATTCCAGTGGTTATTTTATTCCCTGAAGTTAAATTTGACGAAAAGAAATTCTTAGCTAAAGTTGACAAGAACGTTAAAGAGTTTGGCTACTGTACGATTGTTGTTTCTGAAGGTACACAATGGCCAGACGGTCGTTTCCTAGCAGAGCAAGGTACTCGCGATGACTTTGGTCATGCGCAACTCGGTGGTGCAGCGCCAGTTGTAGCTCAACTAATTAAAGATGCCTTAGGTCATAAATTCCACTGGGCAGTTGCAGATTACTTACAGCGTTCGGCGCGTCACTTAGCATCAGAGTCTGATGTTGAGCAAGCTTACGCCTTAGGTGAAGCAGCAGTCAACATGGCACTAGAGGGTAAAAACTCAGTGATGCCAGCAATTATTCGCACATCAAACAACCCATACACTTGGGAAATTGGCTCTGGTGAATTAAAAGACATTGCTAACGTTGAGAAGATGATGCCAATGGAATATATTTCTGATGATGGCTTTGGTATTACTGATGCATGTCGTGAGTATTTACAGCCTCTAATCGAAGGTGAAAACTATCCTCCATACAAAAACGGCTTGCCAGACTACGTGGTCATGAAAAAAGAAATGGTAGAAAAGAAATTACCATCTTTTGAAGTATAAGGAAATTAGCAGATGAACGTTATTTTATTAGGCCCTCCGGGCGCAGGCAAAGGTACTCAAGCAACCAACATTTGCGAGAAGTATTCTATTCCACAAATCTCAACAGGTGACATGCTGCGCGCCGCTGTTAAAGCAGGCACGCCATTAGGTGTTGAAGCTAAAAAAGTAATGGACGCTGGTGGCTTGGTATCTGACGATATTATTATTGGCTTGGTCAAGGAAAGAATTCAAGAAGATGATTGTGCAAACGGCTTCTTATTTGATGGTTTCCCACGCACCATTGCTCAAGCAGATGCGCTAAAAACTGACGGTGTTAAAGTTGATTACGTTGTTGAAATTCAAGTGCCTGATGAAGATATCATTGCCCGTATGTCGGGTCGTCGTGCTCACTTAGCCTCAGGTCGCACTTATCACGTTGTGTACAATCCACCGAAAGTGGAAGGTATTGACGATATTACTGGCGAAGAGCTAGTACAGCGTGCTGATGACAACGAAGATACTGTTCGCTCTCGTTTGGATGTTTATCATGAGCAAACTCAACCTTTGGTTGATTATTACCAATCATGGATGGTTGAAGACGATAATGCACCTAAGTACGGCGCTGCAAATGGTGTCGGATCATTAGATGATGTAAGAGATCGTGTTTATACAAATCTAGGCTAAGGCTTAACTTGCAAAAACAAAAATGGGGGCTTATGTCATAATATGACATAAGCCTTTTTTTTAAATTTTTATAATAGAGAAAAATATGAGTACAATTGGCCCAAGAGAAATTAACGTTCCGTTTCGCCCTATCCCCTTAGATGTACCTGAAGGTATGAAGCCTAATGAGTTTTTCAATTCGCCAGAAAATCTAAAAGATCTGACTGAAAACAATGGGCTACTGATTAATGATGAAGATTTATTACTTTATCGAAAAGCCTTAGGTCATTCAAATGAATTCGATTGTTCAATTATTTACAACACCTCTCAAAATGTTTTGAACCCATTGGGTCGAGCAGTGCGTCGAACACAGCTACCTAAAAGCGTTAGAAAAGTTTGGAATAGAATGAACCAAATTATTATTGCCTTTATGCTGGAAGAATACCCAGATCCGGATAAACACTTAATTCTTGCAGGTGAGGCATCGCTCGATGCAACTTGGCCGATTACTTCTGCAGGTGTGCCAAGTATTCGTATGTTGCACAATCACTTTATTGTATTCGATAAGCAAGCATTAAAAGATGCGCCAGTTACCGATACCAATAACCCTAACTTGACTGATGGCGGGCAGCATTCCTTATTTGCTGCTTATATGCAAGACGTGTATGTCGAATTTTTGTCCTCATTAGATTTAAAGATACTCAAGCCCGTTGAAAGTGATGCCTCTAGCCTCGCGCTAACAGGTTACCCACAAGGCTTACCAAGCTGGGAAATACAAGGTGGTATTGACAGCTTAAAAAATATTGATTTTTGGAAAGAATACGACCTAGTGCTTAAAGGCTTTTTAGATTTCTACCGTACTTTTTTTACCCAAGTATCTAGCAGAAATTCAGGTGTACCAAATAATGCTTATTTCCCTAAAGAAATTGAAAAAACATTATTATTCAATAATTGTTTTTTATCAGCGGCTAAGAAAGTACGTGATAAGTGTATTGAAGATGCAAAATACGCTTCATCAATTCGCTGGCAGCCAGCATTCAAACAACTGATTTATCGCAATGATGAAGGCAGGCTAATTGTGGTTATCTCACAAAACTCTATTGGTAATGCAATCACTGAGCTTTTGGGTGTGGTGGTCAATCGAACACCGGATGCCAAAGCTTACGAACAAGCAGAACCGGCCTTAATTGAGAAGTTATTAAAACTAAGGTCAAGGCTAATTGAGGCCGATCTTGGACGTGGAATTGAGACCGAATATTGGGGGAATAACAAATACTATGATAATGCTTGACTTAGGTCAAATTTAACCAAATTATTATATTATTATCTTGTTCAGTAAAGGGGAATTAACTATAATTACCATTGGACAAATTTATTTATAAATAAAAAGGAGAAAGGAAAGAAAATGGATACACTAACTATGGCCATCGGGGCTTCGATTATTGCTGTTTTATACGGCTTATACACAATGAACTGGATTTACAAACAATCTCCAGGTAGTGACAAAATGAAAGAAATTTCAGATGCGATTGCAGAAGGTGCTAGCGCTTATCTAAACCGCCAATACACAACGATTGGTATCGTTGGTGTTATACTGTTGGTTGTCATTTCTCAAGCTCTAAGTTACCCAGTAGCGCTAGGTTTCTTAATCGGTGCGGTGCTTTCTGGCGCAACAGGCTACATTGGTATGAATGTATCAGTTAAGTCTAACTGTCGTACAGCAGAAGCCGCTAAGAATGGCGTAAATGCCGCCTTCCAGGTTGCTTTTAAAGGTGGTGCAGTAACTGGTATGTTGGTAGTTGGTCTGGCACTATTAGGTGTTTCTGGATTCTACATGGGCTTACTGGCTTATGATGTTGCAAAGCCTGATGCATTACATGCGTTAATCGGTTTGGCATTTGGTGGTTCATTAATTTCAATCTTCGCTCGTTTAGGTGGCGGTATCTTTACTAAGGGTGCTGACGTTGGTGCTGATATTGTTGGTAAAGTTGAAGCAGGCATCCCAGAAGATGATCCGCGTAACCCTGCAGTAATTGCTGATAACGTTGGTGACAATGTTGGTGACTGTGCAGGTATGGCGGCTGACTTGTTTGAGACTTACGCGGTAACTATTATTGCAACAATGATGCTTGCAGGTGTACTTGGCTTAGGTGACGATGCAATTCTTTACCCATTAGCTTTAGGTGCTGTTTCTATTATTGCTTCAATTATTGGTACTTTCTTTGTAAAAGTATCTGATGGTGGTTCAATCATGGGTGCACTTTATAAGGGCTTAATCGTATCTGCAGTTTTAGCAGCGGGTGCCTTCTACTACGTTACAATCGATATGAACATGGATATGAACTTGTTCTATGCATCATTAATCGGTTTAGCGCTAACTGCTGTCATGGTAGTTGTAACTGAATATTACACCTCAACTGAGAGCGCGCCTGTACAACATGTTGCTGAAGCTTCTAAAACAGGTGATGGTACTAACGTTATTGCTGGTATCGGTTTAAGCATGAAATCAACAGCATTACCTGTATTAGCCGTTTGTGCTAGTATTTGGGGTGCGCATGCATTAGATGGCTTGTACGGTATTGCAATTGCTGCAACGGCTATGTTGTCAATGACGGGTGTTATTGTTGCCTTAGACGCTTATGGTCCGATTACTGATAATGCGGGTGGTATTGCTGAAATGGCAGAACTTCCTGAAGAAATTCGTAACATTACTGATCCACTAGATGCGGTAGGCAATACAACTAAAGCGGTAACTAAAGGTTATGCAATCGGTTCTGCCGGTCTTGCCGCTCTAGTATTATTTGCAGACTTTACACATGAGTTAGGACAATTAGAGCAATTCAAAGATCTTGCTTTTGACTTATCTAACCATAAAGTTATTATTGGCTTGTTCTTAGGTGGTCTTGTTCCTTACTTATTCGGTGCAATGGCAATGGAAGCAGTAGGTCGTGCAGCAGGTGGTATTGTTGAAGAGGTACGTCGTCAGTTTAGAGAGATGCCAGGCATTATGGATTACACACAAAAGCCTGACTACTCTAAAGCGGTTGACATGTTAACTAAGTCTGCGATTAAAGAAATGATTGTTCCTTCAATCCTGCCTATCTTGTTCCCAGTAGCTGTTGGTTTGCTATTAGGTGCTGAGGCGTTAGGTGGTTTATTGATCGGTTCTATCGCAACGGGTATTTTCGTGGCAATCTCTATGACCACTGGTGGTGGTGCATGGGATAACGCTAAGAAATACATCGAAGATGGTCAGCTTGGTGAAGGTCATGAGAAAGGATCTGACACACACAAAGCGGCGATTACCGGTGACACTGTAGGTGACCCGTACAAAGATACGGCTGGTCCTGCGATCAACCCACTGATCAAGATTATCAACATTGTTGCAATCATGATCATTCCTTTATTAGGCACGCCTTTATTGGGCTAGTCAATTAAAAGATAATAAAAGGCGTGCAATAGCACGCCTTTTTTTCGTCTATAGAAAGTCGCTAATCTGCTTTAGGCACCTCATGGTCATTCATGAATTGTTTTTGCATGCGGATACCAATATAAGCACCCAGCATCAGTGAAAATAGATCCAAAAACGAGCCTAATGATAAAGTAGAGGTTCCAGCAACACCTTGGCCCAAAGTACAACCCATGCCTAAAATACCACCAATACCGACCATCACACCACCCACAGCATAACGTAGTGCCTCACCAATAGAATCAAACCAAACGATTTTAAAACGCCTAGTCACAATAGAAATCAATACTGAGCCTGTGCCCACACCTAAGAAAGCCACCAAGCCAAAAGTAAGAATGTACCACTCTGGGTTTGAGGCAATGTAAAGCAGGTCGCCCATTGGTCGAATAAAGGTATAGGACTGAGTGCCCATGCCATACTGAGGGTTGTCACTAAAATCTGATGCTTCGTTGGCCAGCTCACCTATTGGGCCGCCAGAAATATAAAAGGCACCGACAATCAATGCGCCAACTACAAAACCACCAATCCAGTTATCGCGTCTAGCGACGAAGTCTTTACTTTGAAAAACCAAACTCATGATTGATAACGACAAAACCAATCCAATAATAATACGCATTGTAGAGGTTTCAACGCCAACTAGGCCGCCTAAAATCGTACCTAAATCTTGCATCTCGAACCCGTAGTCATCTAAATTAGGTGAGGCTGGTAAAACCCAAGACAAGAAATAATCGTTAAAAAATCCCTCAACATACAGCATTAAAACGGCTGCACCACCCATACCTAAAATTGCCACAATAGCTTTAAGATTGCCACCGCCTAAATTAAGGATGCTCTTCATGCCACAACCACGACATAAGGTCATACCAATACCAAAGAATGCGCCGCCAACTAAATAAGCCGGCCAACGGAACTGACTCATACGATAAGGAGGACGTGTACTATCCGCACTAATAATCTCCAGTGCTTCAAAAATAGTAACACCAAATACAGCAGTAGCAATGGCAAAGAAGTACATCGATAAACGACCTGTATTACCACTATGAATAACGTCTGCGATACCGCCTAAGGGGCAAAAGTCAGTTTTACGTGCGACTGCACCAAAAACAATAGAAACACTAAAAATAACGAAAAATAACGCAACAATTTCTTCGCTTAAATCACCCAAAATAGGTAAGTCCATAACCCCTCCTCAAGAATATAATGCGTAGAATTATATCAAGGTTTAATTAAGCAAAGAAACAAGACTGCAATTGTATTTACAGGGGCATTAAAAAAGGATGCTAAAAGCATCCTTTTGAAGATATAAAAACCTAACCTTACTTATCCTTTTTGGGTTTGAGTACATTTGTACTTTTAGAAAGTGAAAAATCTGCCTGTGCTTTCATAATAGAATCAACGCATTCGTCTAAATCGTTGTACTCATCAACACCCGCATCAAAACGCTTATCGCGTAAAAAATAAAACAAAGCTCTGTATTTAAAAGCGCCTACTTTAACCACGATAAAAGTGTAATGCTTGTGCTCCCAAACAGCAGCTGGCTGCTCTTCTCCGTCTATTTCAATATCACCCAAATGCACCCCATGATCTTTTTCTCTCCAACGATCATCGACATGCTTTTGAATAGTTTCAACTTCTGATTGTGTAAAGTCCATAATATTTAATGTATTGATTGTATGTTTTTAAGTCCGGGCATAACGTCATCAACCGGGCCACCTAATCTAGCTTCTTCGTGTGTTGGCTCGCGCACTGTAACCACTTCAAGGACAAAAATCACATCTCGGCCACAAAGCGGGTTATTGCCATCTACTGTGACTGAGTTTTCATTGACTTGAATCACTGTAAAGTTGATGCGGTCGCCTTTTTCATTCTCCATCGGGATCATGGTGCCGACTTTTCTTAAGTCTTCATCCAAGCTATCGAGTGGCATGGTTGTCACTAAAGATTCATCTCTAGGGCCATATATTAGATCTATATCAACTGGCATGTTAACAATGTCGCCTTCAACTTGACCAACCAACTCGGCTGTTACCTCTGGTGATAAAATTTCACTAATACCTTGGATATAACCCAAAGGAAATTCAACTTCAGACAAAACATCATTGGTCTTTTTATCAAGTATTTTGTACTTGAGTTCGACAAACTTACCGTCTTCAATAATCATCTTATTTATCATCAGTTAGAAAATGGTTGCACCAAATATTTTAACTTCATCATCTTCATAACCAAGTACTAAACGACCTAACCACTCACCCGGTTTCTTTTTATGTCTCTGTTTAAATAAAACAGTCACATGTTTTTCACGACGAATGGTACCCATAAATTCAACATCTTCATGTAAATTCTTTGTTAGTTCACTTCTAGCAAACTGCTTACCCATTTCGATTTCATTTGCACCACGCAACATTTCTTCAGAAAAATTTCTGGTGAATGCACCATAGTTTGAATTATTAGAATACTTAACCAAATCATCCCACATTGGGCGTGCGATTTCTAATAATTCTTTTTCAGTCTTTTCAAGAATGTCCATCTATTATTCTCCATTAAAAGAAATAAAAAAAACCAACATAAACTTATGTTGGTTTTTTAAAAATATCTAATAAAGGCCTATTGCTAAGCCTTTATTAAGCGAGCCTACTACTTCTCGTCTACCAAGTGATACAATGGTTGTTTCTCCATCTTGTATTCACCTGTAGCACGATCACGATGAGAAGTTGTAAGAACATGCCAGTTCTTATCATCTAGCTTCATCTTGTCGCCACGGTAGTAGTAACCAGGCCAGCGAGTTTCCTCACGGAATAAAGTATGCTGAATAACACACTCAGAAGTACGGTGACGGTGCTTAAGCTCCCATGCACGTAACAACTGGTGAATATCTTCTGCAGCAACTTTATCTAAGTCTTCTTCTAGGATTGCCATCTTAGCTAGACCCATGTTTAGAAGCTTATCGTTAGTCATGTATTGAACCGTTACACCACCTGCATACTCGTCCATCAACTTCTGTAAACGTTGTAAACCAGGGAAAGGCAAGATGTAACTTGGCGATACAGTACCACCAACAATTTCATTACTACCGACTTGGTAAGTTTCTAAAGGCTTGTAGATCTCTTCTTTACGATCATCAATTTGTTTCTGTGAAACATTGATACCATTTGCCTTACCATCATCAATATATTTACAAGCAGCTTTTGCAGATAAACGACCTTCAGTGAATGAACCTGATGAGAATGCGTGCGGTGTACCACCAACAGCATCACCTGCACCAAATAAACCATCAACTGTCATCATACGGTTATAGCCCCAGAAGTACTCAGGAATGTCACCTGAAATATCTTTAGGACCTGAACACCATGCGCCACAACCAGTTGCGTGCGAACCCATTACATACGGCTCAGACGTTGTCAACTCAGGGTTGATGTACTTAGGATCAATGTCTGTTGCAGCCCATAATACCGCTTGACCAACAGTCATACCTAGGAAGTTTTCCCACCCTACTTCTTCTAAATGCGGGTCTTGGAATGCTTCAACTGTTACCATGTGAA
>Ga0209362_1003132_pt1 | contig 11715 bp, 12 predicted proteins | sample SaaInlV_165m_DNA_FD_184680 | JGI IMG/M metagenome (GOLD analysis project Ga0209362, IMG submission 184680) | Marine microbial communities from expanding oxygen minimum zones in the Saanich Inlet - Saanich Inlet SI037_S3LV_110m_DNA (SPAdes)... | ecosystem: Environmental > Aquatic > Marine >...
ATACTGTATTGGACTTACGTGGATGCCTATTTGGTGGCGATAGGTGGGATCGAACCACCGACCTCAGGGTTATGAATCCCTCACTACTCCAACCAACACCACGTCACACCTTTAAAATCATAGACTTATAGGCAATTGCATTGTGTTAATGCGTGTTCATTTTAGCCTGTTTGAGCACCGTGGTGTGACAAATTTGTGACAAATCCTATAAAGAAAATAATCTAAATTTATACTGTTGCACCCGGACATGCTGAGGTTTTAAAGGTATACCCCCCTTCAAAACTATCAAAGGGGGTAGTAATAACTTGTAGTGCTAGAGCGTGAAATCACCTCTATTTATGCATTTTAACCAATTAAATTATAACTGCCATCAGGTAAAACGGTGGGAAAGTTATATTGTGGATCCGTAAGTAAATCATACAGTGTTGGGTCAGTACTTTGAACTAAGTCTTTGGTATTCAATTTCCACTCATGCCTAATTTCATCTTCCCTATTTTCTTGCCCACCAAGAATTGAGGTCATCCCCCAATACATATACTCAGTATTCATACACCCATAGTCACAACTTGGATCATCGTATGTGTACCAAGCCGATTCAGGATATTGATCAGGTATCTCAACAAACTGACCACCTCTAGCTATATCCATTGACTTTGCCAAACTGCTGCCTACTTTTTCACCAAAAATCTCAGGATATTGGTATGCGTAACCTGTTTGAGTCACCAAGTGCCATAGCTCTTCAATTGAAGCGTCAAATTCCCCTGTATGTCCATTTAAATGCCATTCAGGTCTTGTCTCTTCACTACCTAGATCCATCATAAATTGCTGCATACCCTCAGTAATCAACTCAGTATCCGTGTCTTCTGCCCATAAAGCGATCATTGATATTTACAGCCGAAAAGTGGTTGATTGGCAGGTCTATGAAATGGAATCTAGCGCATTAGCCGCTGACTTAATGACTGACATTTGTCAGCAAGAGAATATTGAGCGTCATCAAGTTACTTTGCACTCGGATAATGGCAGCCCCATGAAAGGCGCCACCCTATTGGCAACGTTACAGGAACTGGGTGTTATGCCTTCATTTAGCCGGCCATCGGTCAGTAATGATAACCCTTATTCTGAGTCGCTTTTCCGGACATTGAAATATCGACCGGAATACCCAGAAAAAGCATTTAATGATTTAGCAACAGTACGTGCTTGGGTGAAAGGATTTGTTCATTGGTACAATACTGAACATTTGCATAGTGCCATTAAATTCGTCACACCTGAACAACGTCATAAGGGTGAAGATAAAGAAATACTAGTAAAGCGCAAATGCGTTTATCAGCAGGCAAAGTCACGGCACCCTGAGCGCTGGAGTGGTGAGATACGAAATTGGGACCAGGTAGATGAGGTATTCCTTAATCCTGAGAAACAGAAGAAAGTGGCGGTATAACTTTTTAACTTTAGGCGACAACTCTCTTGAAATCCGCCGCTACGAACACAGACCGGCAGACCACGCTCGTAGAGCCTCGGGCAATGCGCCAGGTAATGCAGGGAGTTTGAATACCTGGTACTTAGAGCCCGAATTAAAAAATAATTAAACAATCTATTCAATATTTAAACTATTACTTATTTACCCGGTGTGGTTTTTTATTATGATGAAATTAAATCAGCAATGCGATGTTGATTGTCAACAATATGATTATGATTCTCAAGAATAGTTTTACGGCGTGCCATTATATCTTCACTGTTCGCTAAAATAGCTGCACGATTATCAGAGGTTGATGTGTAAAGCCTATTAATTGCATCAGAATTTCCTTCAGATCGCGCGAGTATTTTAGAGCAATGATTTGTATTCGATGAAACCAGAGCAGCATTACTTTCTGGTGTCGCTTGGTCCGGTGAAAGTGCTCCATCAAGCCATCTAGCATTTTGATTCAGAAGGTCTGAATTATAATTTGCTATTTCTTCATTAGATTCCATTATTAATTTGTTAATTTGAATCAACTGATTATTGACCTTAACCATAAGTTCGTTAATAGCGAGTACTGATGCATTTAGATTGGAACGGTGATCCAGATTCTCTAGGTTAGCTTCATTTATCAATGCCTCACAGTAGTTCTCTTGTACTGCACCCGATATATCGATGTTACTGAGTATAGTTCTACGATTATGGAAAGCATCCTCTGTATTACCGTTTGCTAGTTGACGATTACCCATAAAAGCAGCCGCATAATTCTTTAAAATTAGAAATCTGTTTTCCTCGATAACCGAACGTGTTGCATAACTCTTTGCCTTATTACTTAAAACACTAGCTTCAAGTTCAAATATAGTTCTGCGATTTTTTTTAATTTGTTGATGATTAAGGTTTGACTGATCCATAATTATCTCCATGAGGTTGTTGATAAAAAATATTTTTCCAAATTAATATTGTTTTTAATTGCTACAGCTTGCTGAAGCAATTTACGAGAACAAGTTATTATGAAAACTTTGTTGCCTGACTCCGAGTTCTAATTCCACCCTATAGTTCAATTTAATAGTGAAATAATCTCAATTGTCAATTTTAGCCTACGCAGATTATCGTTTATTCCTTACTTTGGGAATACCTGAATGAATAACACCTAGATCGATGCACCTTGGCTGAGGCACTTAGCGCTAGGCGTTAGGCTGTCGAAAGTATTAATCATCGGACTAAGAGGGTAGTTTTACATCGGTGGTGACACCTAAGCTCTGGGTGCTAGGAAGGCATCCTTAGCGCCCTTGTACTGTGAGCTTTTACCATGGTATCTTTCGTTGGGTAACCGGTCTCATCGGGCTATAAAGTACTTTGAAACGGTCACAGATAACCCAAGTGAAAGGCAAGAAATGTTTATGAAACCGTCATACCTTTTCGATCCCATAACTTATCTATCCATCAGCCCCTATACGTGTTGACTCGAACAAGCGCGCCACTATTTTTGCGAAAGCTTGTTTTGGGCATCCCAGCCCAAGCAAGCGGCAAAAATCACGTGGCAATTAATGCCTTCGGCGCCCCGATTCGTCCTGCGTCCGTGTCACTGCGTCACATCATTGCAAGCTCGATGCTGACTCCGTTAACACTACCTCAAATGACTAGACGGCGTTTCGGATGCAATTCCAGACCCCCTCTGGCGCTACGCACGACGGGTGCCCAGAATTACCTACGCCTATCGCGGACTACCAGCCCTCGCTTCGCTTTCTATGGCTGGCAGCGATAGTGACTATTTTAAAACCCATGATAATAATTGCGGCTATTCCACTGCTTATAGGCATTGCAGGGATTTTTCTACTTGCAATTGCTATCGATGCAATTAAGAACCCATTGACCAAACCACAAATGACATTCACCGGAAAAAAACTGCCACCTTTAAATTAATATGAAATGCAAAATGGTAAGAATTACACCCAACAATGTCAGGGTAAAGTTCTGGCGTCGTATTAAAAAGAGGTCTTCGATCCTTTATGGGCACACCCTTGCCATCAACGCAGAAAACAATAAATGAACATTTTTGAACAATTACACGCGGTAAATAAACTCCTTTAAATCACCCCTCCTACCAAAGATCAACCCTTTACTCCGGGGCAATATTTCACCTAAAGAAAAGGTACATTCATAGAGGTAATACTGAATGTACCCATTGGACGCCTCATCCATAAAGGCTAATCGGAGGTATTAGCGCACGATCCCTGTAAAGCTATTATTTATAACAACTTACGATGCATATTTAATGCCAAAGATGAACATAAAGAATCAAAATATCGAAGTATTTAATCAGATCAGCTAGAAATTAATATACACCTAGCAAAAGATCATTTTGAGCGCTATTTAACCCTTTGCAGTACTGAATACAGCAGATTGAAAATTATTCAACAGAACGCCTCTCCGGCCTGAGAATTGTGGAATCTATCAAACTCAAGGTTATTTCATTTAATACCGCTCTATTGACGGTTTCTAGAACACTTACCTTAAATACTCTTGTTGTGGTTAATCCTACGACAAATTGACAGTTAAACAACCATTGCCTCCCCCAGAATGATGACTAGCACTTTAAATTAAGGCACTACAAAGACCTCACCCCTTTTCTTTTTTAAAATAATTTATTTAAAATTTTTTGATTTTTTAAAAAAATCACCATTGAACTTTAATATCCAGCCGTCATTTAACAACGCATTTTCTATACCAAAATAGTCAACTTTATTATCAAAAATATAGCCCTAAGCATTGACCAAAAATTATACAGCTTTACTGCTCTCAAAGACGCCATAACATCGACGCACTTTCCCACAGACTTATCCACATTTTTTGTGGATAAGAAAAAACACTCCTTTTACAATCTACATTTTCTATATTGCCAAAAACACCGGAATAGATTAAACAAAACCTACTGAGAGACGTTTTACCAAGCGTTTAGCCATTAACAATACCAATCGAACGCACTGAATAAAAAGACTCACAGAGGGGTTCTCGTAAAAACACTCAATATTCATATCCACATGCCTCTGTCAATGCCTTTTTTACTAAAAAATGAACACTACTTAGCAACCTTTTGTGGTATGTGTTTTGCATTATCAACTAAAGACATCCACGGAACTGTAACCGTAACAGGATCAGCACAATCCAGTACTTGAGCCAAGAAGTGCATCGTAAAACAGTCGCTGCCATCAAAGCGAGGCTATTCAAGCACGGTAAAATTAATAATCGTTAGCCAGGATTCTTTAGCTGATCTAAAGCAGTGATGGACTTTTCTACAACCTACAAAATATTTCCTCAAAACACTAAAAATTAATTTCACCCATAAAGAAAACCCATTCATACAGGCAGAATCCCGGATTGGAATCCCGGTTATCATCAATCAGACAAATGAACTGTTGTTAAAATTAAGTCTCTAACTTTTTATGTGCGTGAGAACCAATCCATAGCATTCTTCCCTCCACGGTGTAAGGGTGCGGTTCTAGCCATGACAACCACGCACAAGAAAGGGTGTAGTCAATTAGTTTGTTTCCTTCACTATTGAGTGCACCCTTTCGATTATCATAGCCTCAAATAAAAATCGGGGTACCCCCCCCACCCCAAAAAAATCCTTCATGTTTTATAAGCCCATCAATCGCTACTAGCCTTTTCGTTCGCTCTTCATGGCTACAACTCATGTTGCTTTATTAGCAATGTAGTTGATAATCATTCTCATTTACATTAACATATGGTTTATTTTAATTAGGAGAGAATTTTATGTACGTGTGCTTGTGTAAAGGTGTTACTGAATCACAGGTTAATGATGCCATTAGTCAAGGATGTTGTAATAAATCAATGATTCGAGATAGACTTGGGGTTGGAAGCGTATGTGGTAGCTGTATCCCTGAAACGCAGGTTTTACTGGATAAATCGCGCTATGCTCAGATGGAAATTAATGAATCGATTTTATTAGGTATTTAAGAGGTTTTAATGAAAGGCGACAGCAAGGTTATTGGGTATCTAAATAAAGCATTGGCAAATGAGTTGACTGCTATTAACCAGTATTTTTTACATGCACGGATGTATGGCAATTGGGGTTTAGCTAAACTTAATGAAAAGGTATATCACGAATCTATTGATGAAATGAAGCACGCAGACCAATTAATTGAACGGATACTATTTTTAGAAGGTTTGCCTAATTTGCAACACATGGGGAAACTCATGATTGGTGAAAATACATCTGAGATGCTAGCCTGTGATTTAAAGTTAGAGGGTTTAGCGATACCACTTTTACAGGAAGCGATTGCTTATTGTGAAACAGTTAAAGATTTTGTTTCCAGAGAAGTCTTTTCATCTATCTTGGAAAGTGAGGAAGAACATGTTGACTGGTTGGAAACTCAGATTGAGCTTATAGGCAAAGTTGGACTGGAAAATTATTTACAGTCCCAAATGTAATAACTTCATTGTATTTTTTTATCTAACGTAAGAGAGAGTACATTCAATTTTTTCCTCCTTATTGAGCAAACCCTTACTATTACAGCTTCAACTAAAAAGGCATACCCCAACTGATCCCAGAATACGCCTTCAAAACGACCTATAAATTAAACTTGCGGTATTCAGCCCTGAAAAACAAAAACAGCGACTTTCATATTCCTTGTGTTCCCAGCGCGTCGCTCAAGAACTGAATTATCTAAAATGTGTACCTAACGCCTGCTGTTACATTATGGCTTCCCAGTTCAATGTTGGTACTGCCATATTCAAAATCAGAGGAACCTAAATAACGATACCCAACATCAAGGCTCATCGCTTTTGTTAATTCATAACCAACCCCGACTCCAAGTTGCCAAGCAAAAACGGTATCATCTTGGTCATGTTCTTGCCAATTCCAATTTACACCATCAATAGCTGTTTTTCCTCCCGCCAAATCTAATTCTCCGTATGCGATACCCACCCCGCTACTGAAATAGGCAGAAACACCACGACTTAATACAAAATCTTTATAACCATTAACTAAAAATGTAGTGACTGACGCATCAACACCGGAAATACTGTTACTCGCCTTTATACTGGTAGCTATACTTTTTGCACTGAGTTTATCAAGATCGTTAATTTGGTTTGCAACTTCAAACTCGAGCCTATAGCCATCCCGTACCATTCCAATAGCACCGGCCACATAATGCCCAACATCTGCCGAATACTCCCCACCGGACAAACCCGTCACTCCCGCATCAGAAACACCACTGTCTTCAATAACAGAAGCACCAAACTTCAGTGATATATATTTCTTATCGAGTTCATTAACCTCAGGGTCAGGGATATACGCTCCAGAAAATGCAGCGTTACTGACTCCCAACAAAACCATTACTGACGAAATAAAAATGCTTTTACGTTTAATATACATCACCATACTATCTCCTTAATTTTCAACTTACATGAATAAAAAATCACACCTCTTTTTATGTAACTCCCTCCGCGGTCACCGCATAACGCAACGGTCCACCCGCTGTAACAGCATCAAATGGATAACACGTGACTAACACTAATGTCTGCCCTGATTGTTCTGTATCAATAATCGCCACTCTCGAGTCTACAACCTCAATGGTCTTAACCTGATAATTAACAGTTTCACCCTGTGGTGTAACAATTTCGATCAAATCACCTATCGCAGTATCTTTTAATATCTTGAAATGCGTATCACGGTGCCCGCTAACCACTGTCACACCCTGTTTGCCTGGCTTTGCGCTCTTGCTATTCCATCCGGGCGCAAAGGCTAGTGACGAGCCGCTATCACCGCTTAATACAATTAACTCACTCTTTGCCCTAAGAAGTTTAAGTTGCGCTACTGGCCAATGATCGGCCCATGCCCAAGGTTGAACAGGGCTTCCATGCTCTAATGTCTGTTCCCATGATCGCTCTAATAGTTCTTGTGCGACAACTGCCTTTATTTGAATCCAAGAACCACTAACCAAAAAGCATAACCCCACGATTAAGATAAGTAATGCAATAACTCTAGCCTTCAAGGGTTATCACTTACTTTAAATTTTTCAGCTCTGCCCTTCCATAACCATATAGCACATGACAATAGTAGTAATAAAAATCCAAGTATGATTTGAATCTGTGAGTTAGTTGCCGTTTGAGCTAAAGATAAATAAGAACCACTTTTAACGAGTTCTTGCTGATTAAATTCTAGTTCTCGTAATTTGTCAGCAGGGGTCACATCAACAGCCACTAAACTGGTGTACTGACTGACTAAGTGATAGTAATACCCTAAATCAACAATCGCTTTACGAACGATTTCCTTCTCAACGCCAAGTACTTTGTTATCCACCCAAGATTCAATCATTCGCCGTCCAAATAAGACTTTTAATCCAGATTGATGCGTACTTCTTTTAAGGCGTACGGCATTGACCCAAGTATGACCGTTAAGATTTCCAGTTATTACCGCTCGCTCAGGAATCTGTTTCATTTTTAATGACAGCACTACGGGCTCACCAAAATAAAGATCCGGTAACTTATCGGGTAAGACTTGTACCACCTCCCCTTCAATACCTTCGAGTTCAAGATGTAAATCAGTCATCACGACTTGCTCCATCTTGGAAAATAATTGATCCATTTTGTCTGATACTTCTTCCACATCACCAATAAAGGTATAAGTACCACGCCCGAACTGTGCGGCTTTTCGCATAAAATAGGAATTAGGTGCTGACCCGATAGCTACGGTAAACAAACGACGCTCACCAAGATGGTTATGGATCAACTTAAAGAGCTTTTCTTCATGTTCAACAGCACCATCAGTAATAAAGACGATCTGTTGTAAACGTTCATTGTCCCCTTCATCTGTAGAACCTAATGCCATTTCCAATGCAGGCATCATTTCAGTGCCTCCATATGCTTCAAGACCCGCTATAAAATCATCGGCTTGATCAATAGCCTCTGTGGTTGCCTGTACGGATTTGTTAAAAAGACTACTGGCTGTGCTATTGAACTCAATAACATTAAAGGTATCTTCTGGTGCTAAGCGTGTTAACGCCTTACGTAAGGCCTGTTTAGCCTGGGCAATAGATTCACCGCCCATAGAACCTGAGGTGTCGATAATGTAGGTTATATCTCTATGGCGTTTTTCATAAAGCCGCTTATCCATAGGTGGTGTCACCATTAACAAGCCGTGCTGCCAGTCTTCGCCAGTTTCAACAACAAACATGCCTTTAGGAATAATGTCAGCTTTAGGTTTCCACACCAATTCAAAGTCATGTTCACCTTGATGACCGCTCAAACCCAACTTGATCTGCTTAACTTCACCTTGATCACTGTCCGTTATATTATTAATGGTAACGGGGTGGTAAGTACTGTTTATGTGTTCAATTGGAAACCCGGCATTAAGATTAACGGTAATGGATAACTCGGAGGAACTATTAATAGGCTCAACAGGTGTCTTACCACCCTTTTCTACAACATTAACCCAACGTCCAACAACAGGGGTGTCATATTGATTAAAACTCGACTCATTATCTGAAGAATAACGGGGTGTAATCGCCATCGGAAAACGTAGCCTAAAGTTACCTTGATCTAAGGTCAGTAACTCCTGATATTCAATCTCAATATCAATCACACCAGAAGGGGCGATATTAGCCACAGAGGTGGTAAATAAGTTAGGCCGTAGTTGTTCGACAAGACTTGTGCGTTTGCCCTCACTTTTTGCTTGCTCATAAATCTTTCTGGCTTGTTCTTTCTCACGAATAACCCCTTCAATGATTCGCCCACCCACTAAGATCTTCATATGATCAACTGCGGCATCTTCAGGTAATGGGAAAGCATAAGTCCCACTAATCCATTGATCACTCGGGTTACTAAAACGTTGCCTAACTTTAGTTCGAGCAATGGGGCCTGTCACATCAATTAATACCCGGGTAGAAATCGTGGGTGCTACCTTATATTTATTAGGGGTATCAGTATTAAATAAGAACTCACCCTGGCGAACACTATTGATATTGGCATAGTCTGCTGCAGTGGCAACACTACAAAACAATAAAATGAAAACAAACCAAAGCTGTGGTTGTAGAAATGTTCTTTTATTCATTACCCCTTCCCTAAACTAAAAGTTAATAACTAGAAAGTCTGTGTTATTAAATCACTGGACGTATTTTCAATCTTTGGGGAGTGATGGGTAAATAATGAAGAAAAAATGAAAGTAAGAATAACCGATAATATTAATTGTGTTCAGAAAGTTCAACAATTTCTAGCTCTAACCACTCTGAGCAAATCAAACCAGGTTGATAAGGTTTTATTTCTTCACCTTCTGCCAATTCTGGGTACTCAACGGGGACAAAAACATAAGGGGTTTTGTTACTGGTGTTTTGAAACATAATTATTCCTCATTTATCAACAACGAAACAATGTGGTAGGAATAATTAAAACACTGTCAAGCGCGCCACTATTTTTGCGAAAGCTTGTTTTGGGCATCCCAGCCCAAGCAAGCGGCAAAAATCACGTGGCAGTTAATGCCTACGGCGCCCCAGTTCGTCCTGCGTTCGTGTCACTGCGTCAAATGACTAGATGGCGTTTCGGATGTAATTCCAGACCCTCTCTGGCACTACGCACGACGGGTATCCAGAATTATCTACGCCTATCGCGAACTACCAGCCCTCGCTTCGCTTTCCATGGCTGGCAGCGAATGAGGTGTGTTGGCAGCCAATCACGAGGGAGGGAAACCACTCATTCTCTTGAGAGTTTGTTTTAAAAAGTCACCTATGCAACCTATATCTATATAGAGAGACTAATAATAAAAAAGAGGGTAATAGGGGGTATATGCGTAGATATAGGGTAATAAATTACTAAAGGTATAGAGAAGGTAGGTTGTTGCAAAAGTTGACTTAAAAAGCATTTTGGAATGTTTTCTGATGCAAGGATGTCGAGTTAGAAATATTTACAGAATCTCCTTTAGTCGCTAGGTTACGTTTTTTTGTCAAAAATAAGTCCTGAAATGGTGTTTATATTTTGGGTAATTTCAATTCTTTCTTCAGGGGGTATTTGGCGAATGATATTACCACTATTCATATCGATTACTTTGGCAATATATTTCCCTGTTGCTTCATCTGCTATAAACTGGAGTTTCTGGTTATATTTTTGGACTTGTTCATTAAGCATCTGGATTGATTTTGTTAGCTCTTGAGGGGACTCACTTGTTTTTACATTAAGTTGATTCTTATTTTTACGAACTATTCCAGTAACAGCTCTTGCATGATCAATATTAGAGCTGGGGTTTTGTTGAATCAAGTTATTATTTACCGGGTGATTTTGTAAATTAATAGCTTGGGTATTTTGAATAGGGATTGACATGTTAATGTTATTACTCATGACGCCTAACGCCTAATTTTATACTTATAAATAAGACCTTTTTCACCTGTGAATAGTTTCTGTAATGCGGTAAATAATATACTCGAGATTTATTGATAAATTGGTTAATTATCTTGCAAAATATTTAATTTACTTTTGGGTTTTTTCCTCTAGAATTTTTCTTAAACAAATAGCACAATTGCATATGTTTTTTAACTCAATTAAAAGCGAGGGGCAAGCATTTGTAGCTAAACTAAACGCATCAGAATAGCATTGTCGCCAGCCCGTCTTGGTAACTGCTTTGCATATCTGCTATCAAGTAACTCAACAGCCGCTTCATTGAAGTCACCAGCTTCAATAGCGGCTATCATTTTCTTAAACCGCCGCAACCGTGTTGAGCCTAAGTTAAAACACATATCCATCAATGCTTTCTGTTGGCTATAACGTAAACTGTCAAAGTCTAGAAATATCTTACGCAACTCATCAGCCACAACATTAATGTCATTAGCAAACAGCATATCTGCTTCATCTTGCGTGATGCCGTTGGTTTCTAAGCAACGCCCATAACCTATTGTTGTTAAGCCAAGCGAATCATCATCGGGCATGAGCCGTAAAACCTCATTGCCTTTTATGTATTCTTCAATCGTATTGTTTTTAGTCATTAGCACAAATTATCTGAATAGAGTTTGGCGCCCCGTTGTTCCTGTAGATAGCACTTCCAGACTTTGAGTGCGACTAGGTATTTTAGGGGTACACCAAGCTAATACTTATATCAACGGAAGGTTGTAGTAGATGCAAGACACTTGTAGTGACCATTCTACCGTGGTGCAAGTATCAACTCAGTGTATATATAAGACCAAAGAAAAGCATAATTGTTCGTGCAGACTTCACATTTAACTGTGTGTTTTGTAGGTGCGCTGAGTCAATATCAA
>Ga0209362_1003153_pt1 | contig 11657 bp, 9 predicted proteins | sample SaaInlV_165m_DNA_FD_184680 | JGI IMG/M metagenome (GOLD analysis project Ga0209362, IMG submission 184680) | Marine microbial communities from expanding oxygen minimum zones in the Saanich Inlet - Saanich Inlet SI037_S3LV_110m_DNA (SPAdes)... | ecosystem: Environmental > Aquatic > Marine >...
AAAGGCTGCTGCCGATCAACTTGAAAATGTCATTAGCCTAGACCACCTCAATGGTGAAGCCCATTTCCGCCTCGCAACTTTTCTGGAACACCCTGACGATTTCGACAGAGCGAAGCTTTTGCTCGAAATATCGATCGACCTCTTACCCGAGGACCCTCGCCCTTGCTTTCATCTTGCCCAGTTACTCGACAAGGGTGAAAAATCTGATCGCGAAGGCAATATATTCAGAGAATCTGATTATACTTCTGCAAAGCAACGCTATGAACAAACACTGCGTTTAAGTCCGAGTCATGGGCCCGCTAACTTGCGATTGGGCGTTATGTTCGAAGGCGAAGGAAATATCCGAGCCGCAATCGATTGCTATAGCAAAGCGGCAAAAGTGAAAGGTATTGCTGGAGATGCTCACCTTTGCCTAGCGAGACTTGCACTAGCAGAGAACGACAATGTAAAAGTGGAAAATTTTCTAACTCTCGCCATTCGAGAACCCGAAGTTAAGGGACAATCTCTTCTGGAAAGAGCAGAGATGTTTATCGAGCAAGGTAAGACAGATGCAGCTCAGAAAGACTTAATGGAGGCTTTGAGCACATTCGAGAAAGACGAGAAGCAATTCAGGGAAGACTCGGACGTTGCTGCCGACAATGCAAATTTCATTAGAGCGCGCCGTCGTTTGGAACAGGCGGAGAATGCTCGGCGTTCCCAATCCCCCGTATTATGTCATTTGGCAAAGATTGAGGTGATGGGTGGAGCCAATGAAAAAGCAATTCAGCTTCTTGACAAAGCGGTTGCCAAATCGCCGGCATTCGTTCCAGCCCGTTATGAACTTGCCATTCTTCTCGACGACAGCGATCGAGCAAACGAAGCAATCAGGCACTACGAGGCTGTCGTTCAAGCCGAATGGGCTCATCCCCGCGCCCATTTTCGATTAGGTGAAATTGCTCTTGCCGGAAAAGACCTCAATAAAGCAGAGATGCACTTCCTTATTGTTACCGATCTTGAACCTTCCCATGCACAAGCGAACGCCTCTCTTGTGCAGATTGCCGTATCAAAGTTCAAAAACGAGACTTAGCGATATTATTTCCTTGGATTGTCTTTACGGTAGGCAGTTATGCTGAACGGCAAGCTCAATATATACAAGGCTCCAAGCGAAAAAAGAAAGATCCAAGGTTCCTTTGAAAACACGGCGACGCTTAATCCCACCGCCAAAAGCACGAGAATAGCTCGATTTCGAGCAACCCGAAAACGAACGTTGCGGAATGAAAAAGTGGGGACTCTGCTAATCATTAGTAGAGAGATACCCACAATCCAACCTAGAACCCAAAGAGGGTATTCGGCGATAATGAAACCTGATTGAAAACGCTTGAGAATGAATTCCATACCCATCGGCATCATGGCCATTCCTGCAGCAGCCGGAGCAGGAACCCCAGTAAAGTAAGTCTTGTCTCTCGGTTTGTCCTCTTCATGCATGACGTTGAAACGAGCCAAGCGTAAGGCATTACAGGTCGAAAATGCGAGTATCGGGATCCAGAACCATTCTAGCAGGTGCTCGGAACCGCTACCGATCAATGGCGATCGAATCCAGAGATATATTACTACCGCGGGAGCAACTCCAAAACTGATTGCGTCAGCCAAGCTATCCAGCTCGGCCCCAAAGCGAGAATGAGCTTTGAGCAATCGAGCGGACAAACCGTCCACGGTATCGAAAGCGGCCGCAACGAGTATAGAGAAGACCGCTTTTTCCCATTCGCCTTCCATCGCGAAACGCATTCCCGTAAGACCCGCGCATAGACCTATTGTGGTGAAGATGTTAGGCAACAGTTTTGGCAGTGTAAGAACCCTGCCGTGTTCAACCGGATCGATTTGACTCATGAAACGGAAACAGTTTCTTCTACAAAACAGCGTCGTGGCGGAACCAGTTCGGCCCCGTATGAGCGATTTATTATGCGATGCCAAGCTTCAGCTTTACGAATTTTGTAAGGGTCGGTGATCGCAGCGATTTTGCAATCGATGGTATCTGTGAAAAACAAAAGATAGTGGTCCAGGCAGGGGTCGTCTATGGGTGCATTAATGCAATCAAGCACTGTGCCCCTTTCCGTTTCTTGTAAAAGAGCGTCATTGCAGTCTAGGTTTGCCATGGATATTTCGAGAGGGATAGTTGTGCGGTGAATCTCACTTGGACGATCTAGTGCCTCCCACAATTGTCGAAGAGGTCTCAAAAAGCGAGTAACAGTAACAACGCAACGGTTATTCTGGTTTTCCAAATCAATAATTGTTTCCCGACCTTTAGCTGGCAACCGGACAAGCCTTAACAACCATCTGCCGGATGAAGGTTCAGGAAACCGCAAGGACGCAGCCAAAAGTGAGGCCTGCCTCTCCAGGGCATAAGGGTAAGAATTTAGTGCGGAATTAATATCCACGAGAACTGTATAATAGTGGAAGGTGAAGTTTCTATAAATAAAATACAGCAGGTTTGATACCGGATTTCATTATTGGCTTGGTTGCTAATTACATTTGCCTTTTAAATGAAACTAGGAGAATTAAATTAATTACCGCAACTGATGAATATTGTATGGACAGTTGGTTTTATGACAATGGCTTTAACCGCATGTCGCCATGGTTCGTGGGATCCGGACAAACAGTTTGCCGAACAACGGCGAATTCAAGATGAAGCGATTCAAAAAGCCCAATTTGAAAAGAGTCAAAATATCAGTAAGAATGTTCTGCGAATTGAGAGGGACGCTTTAGTTCGCATTCAAACCGGTACCCCTATTTCCGAGTTAGACAAATTCATGGGCTATCGTTTTGAAGTACTTGCAAGCATCCCAGATGCTGCATCAGTATGGGAAACAAGACGCTACAGAGTTGGGCACTTGATTGCATCTCATTTTGGGCAAGCTTCCAAGGAATTCGAGATTTGCGATAAAGACAGAGAACTGTTTACGCTTACGCTTGCAAATGGTATAGTTAGAACTGTTGAATACTAACCAATTGCTTTCTAAACTAGTAATAATTTCAATCCTTGCTAGTAGCCATATCCTGAGATTTCTTACGAAAAGTGAGTAATAATTTTGATACTGAACCGCCATTTATCAAGGTTGGGGTAACTGCTGTTAACTGCCACCCTCTCTCTCCTAACTCATTACTTTCCTTTTCAAGGCTTTCGGCAAGTTTGTCAGTTTGATCGTCTCCGCTCACGCGAATTCCTTTAGGAAATATTACGCAAGTTTTGTAAGCATATCGCATCGGATTTACACTTTTAAGAAGTACACAACATCATTGTGCAATGAGAAATTTGTAAAGCCAACTTCAAATCGTTTTCAGATTTGTGTTAGTTAAATGGCAGTACGCAAAAAAGATCAGGAATAATTTAGCTAAGCCTATGTGAATCGTCTATAATGAGGATGAATCTGTCTTGCTCTGGGTACCCAAAAACGCTGACTCATGTATTTTTTGTTTCGTGTTACTTTCTTTTCAGCAATTTTGCCTCGTTGCTGGAAAATGCACCTTCCAATCGTTTGAAAGCTGCGAATAGAGCCCTAGAGACCGGGAAGATTGGTCAGGAAACTTACTTCCGTGTTGCGCTTGCCGCCGAACTTGAACAACGCCGCGAAAACTTCGAAAACAGGCACTTTTTGATGGCACGGTCTCGAGAAAGCGAACTCCTGCTCGACCCACCTGCTCATACAAACCTGTACAAACGCCTAGAGGATGCTCGCAAAACGGAAGAAATCTCGGAAGACGCTTTTAAGGAGTTATGGGGGTATGTCCGCATCCTTCAATCAGAATGGAACAGTAGACGAACAAAGGTTTCCAAAGAGCGTTTTCGTTGGGGGTATCCGCGTTAAGGGATCCCTTCATCCTCTGACTTTACTATGACACGGACCGGACTTGCTTTTTACTGACATTTCGGTGATATTTATAACTTTGTTCTTTAAATCAGTCTTACACGCCTTCAACCGCATCCATAGACAATCCGTATAAACTGGATTACCAACCGAGCGCGAGAGCAGCTACGGTGGTCCAAGGTCAAACAAACCGGGATGCGCGGTTTCCGGCGTAACCGAAAATAGCGCTCTCCTCGCCCGTGAATACTTAGGAGCCACCCGAAAGGGTCGGCTTTTTTTGTGGGTGAGAAAAGTGCGTAACCAACAGGAGATACGCGCAATGTACAATACACAGAATAGATTTCAGCCATACGAAGAATTGGCTGTTCGCATAGACGAGACAAATCCAAACCACCATATCTGGAACAATAATGGGACTTGGTGGGTTCACTACACGATATACCCAACGCCTGTTACGGCAGAACGCCGTCGCCGTTCACTCCAGACGAATGATCCGACGACTGCCCGAGTTCGGCGCGATGCTTTGTTTTTGGAACTATCCTTGGAGGAAGAATCTCAGGCAGCTTGATGTTTCGGAAAATGTAGCCCGAGTCACTTGAGCCTTGCCGATGATGGCGAGGGTGTCAAATTTGAGGTGCATGAACTCCTCATGTCTGCGAATCCTTTTCCTCCTCACCATCTTGTCTCTTTCCTCCATGCTCGATCCCATGTTCCTCGAGGCCCAACCAAAAGGGTACAACTATGAAGAGGCAAAGGTACCCAAATATAATTTGCCGGATCTCCTCGTCTGCCTCGATGGCTCAAAGGTGAAAGATGCCGACGATTGGGTGAAGAAGAGGAGACCGGAGGTGCTCCAAATGTTCGAGGATGAGGTCTATGGGCGATCACCGGGAAAACCAAAGGTGATGCGTTTCGAGATAGTGGATAAAGAAGCTGACGCTCTTGAAGGCAAGGCAGTGCGTAAGCAAATCGTCATTCATCTGGGCAAAGGGGAAAAAGCCCTCGCCGTTAATTTGTTGTTGTACCTACCCAAAAAGGCCAAGGGTCCTGTACCGGGGTTTCTTACAGTTAATTTCATGGGTAACCACACCACCCATGCAGATCCCGCCATACGCATTCCAACCTCTTGGGTTCGCAACGGCAATGGAACTAAGAACAACAAGGCAACGGTGGCGGGTCGTGGCGAGCGAGCTTCCCGTTGGGCAATCGACTCCATCGTATCCCGAGGTTATGCCTTTGGAACCATCTACTATGGCGATATAGACCCTGATTTCCACGACGGCTACGAAAACGGAATTCACCCACTGTTCCCTCCGAAAAGTCCGAAGAAGCGCAAGCCGACTGACTGGGCATCCATTGCCGGTTGGGCCTGGGGCCTTAGCAGGGGCTTGGATTACTTGGAAACGGAAGCCGCCGTCGATGCCAAGCGAATCGCCGTGATGGGTCACTCCCGGCTCGGCAAAACATCCTTGTGGGCAGGGGCCTCGGATGAACGCTTCGCACTAGTCATCTCCAACAATTCAGGATGTGGAGGAGCGGCCTTGAGCAGGCGGCGATTCGGTGAAACGGTCAAACGTATCAACACCTCCTTTCCACATTGGTTTTGCGACAACTACAAGAAATACAACGACAAAGAAGATGAATGCCCGGTTGACCAGCACATGCTGATCGCCCTTTCAGCGCCCCGTCCGGTTTACGTCGCATCCGCTGAAGGTGACAGGTGGGCAGACCCAAATGGCGAATTTCTATCCGCTCTTGGAGCAGAACCTGTCTATCAACTGTTTGGGCATACATTTGGCGCTAGTAAGCAACCTCCTGTCAACAAACCCGTCCAAGGGCGAATCGGCTACCATGTGCGGACGGGCAAACATGATGTGACCAGTTTCGATTGGGAACAATACTTGAATTTTGCCGACAAACATCTGCGATAAATTTTAGACCAAAAACCATGAAGCGGTTGACTCTTATCTTATGTTTTTTTCATGTAGCAATTATTGCTCAGGGACAAGAGCCCGTACAAACCATTGCATTCGGCTCTTGCCTCAAGGAAAGTCGCCCACAGCCGATTTGGAAAAGTGTTATAGCGACAAACCCTAATGTTTTTGTCCTGCTCGGCGACAATATCTACGGCGATACCCGAGACATGGCGAAACTGAAGGCAAAATGGCATGTATTCGAAGAGAAGCCGGGATTCCGAAAGTTACGTGAAAATTGTCGTATCCTCGGCATCTGGGATGATCATGACTATGGTGAAAATGACGCAGGAATCGAATATCCCAAGAAAATCGAGTCCCAACAGATCTTTCTCGATTTTCTCGGTGAGCCCAAGGATTCCATTCGCCGCAAGACGGCCGGGACTTATGATGCCGTCACCATCGGCCCGAAAGGAAAACGGGTTCAGTTCATCCTATTGGACACTCGCTATTTTCGCACCGCCCTGAAACGCGCTCCAAAACGAGAAAAAGGCAAAGGTCCCTATGGACCGGATGAATCGGACAAGGCAGAGGTACTTGGCGAAGCACAATGGAGCTGGCTGGAGAAAACACTGCACGAGCCAGCGGAGGTCCGCATCATCGCATCTAGTATTCAAGTCGTTTCAACGACACACGGTTGGGAAACCTGGGGAAACTTCCCAAAAGAAAGGGGACGTTTTCTTGAGTTACTCAAGAAAACCAAGGCCAACGGCGTAATTATTCTCAGTGGAGACCGCCATTCCGCCGAAATATCCAAGTTGGACGAAACCCTACCCTACCCTCTCTTCGACGTTACCTCCAGCGCCATGAACCAAACACAAAAGCCCGGCAAAGAAGAAAACCCGCACCGAGTGAGCGATCGCTACTTCAGGGAAAACTTTGGCGTACTGAAGATCAATTGGTCGACATCAGCACCTCGTGTCACCATGGAAATTCGAGACCTTGTCGGCAAAGTGGTTCGCACGGCACAGGTCGACCTTCCTTAATCCGGTAAACCTCGACAGGTCGCCTTGACTTCCTTTGGTTCCAAGGAATAGGATAAGCTAATGCTGATGAACCAGCCCATAGCCAACGGACACCTCTCGGGCGGCGTCTCTCGTCGTACAGCTATACGGGCGGGAGCTCTTGGATTAATGGGCGGTTTAGGCATGGGTGAACTCGCAAGTCTACGCGCCACTCCAGATTCAGGCGACACGATCCCCGTCGGTCGGGCAAAGTCCGTAATATATATTTTTCTTTCCGGAGGATTAGCCCAACACGAAACCTTCGATATGAAGCCCGATGCACCCATTGAGAACCGGGGCGAGTTCAACCCAATACCCACGAAATCATCGGGCATCCATATCTGTGAACACTTGCCGAAACTGGCAAAAATTTCGAACAAATGGGCCCTTGTCCGCTCCCTTACTCATCGCCACAATGAGCATTCTCAAGGACATCACGTTATGCTCACGGGTCGTTCGGAAGAACCCGACGGCTTCAAACCCAACAAGCCCCAAGATACGGACGACCCCAGCATAGCGGCCATTTGCAACTCACTCCTCCGTCCGAGTGGCTCAGCTCCAACTCCTGTAGTCGTAATGCCCGATAAGATCGTTCATCGGACTGGTCGTGTGATTCCCGGGCAATTTGCCGGTCGCATGGGTAAGAGCCGAGACCCTTGGCTTTTGGAAGTCTCTCCTTACCACCCCCTTCATTACGGTGCCTACCCGGAATACCTCTTTCATCATGCCGGCGGCGCAAAAGAGGAGACTGGACTTGCCTTTCGGTCACCGCAACTGTCTCTGCCTGCCGGATTGAACCTGCAACGGGTGAATGACCGAGCTTTCCTGCGTCAGGATCTGGAGAACCAATCACGGGCTTTGGAAAGCATGGCGGGAGACGAGGCTTTCGACAAGTATCGCGAAGCCGCAGTCGACTTACTTGCCAATGGCGATGCCCATTCCGCATTCGATCTCTCGAAGGCCGACCCGATACAAATCGAGCGCTATGGTGACCACAGCTTCGGTTGGTCACTTCTCATGGCCCGCAACCTAGTCGCTTCCGGGGTGAACCTTGTGCAAGTGAACTTGGGCAACAACGAGACTTGGGATACCCACCAAGCCGCTTTCCCAAGCCTCAAGAACTTTTTGCTCCCCCCCCTCGATCATTCCTTGAGCGCACTGCTGGAAGACCTCGACGGTTCCGGTCTGCTGGATGAAACAATGGTGGTCGTAGCCAGCGAATTTGGCCGTACGCCTAAAATCTTCAGGCTCCCGAGTGCAAAGCTGCCTGGTCGGGATCATTGGGGTGCCGTTCAGTCCGCCTTTTTTGCCGGAGGAGGCGTGAGAGGAGGAACGGTCATCGGTTCATCCGACAAGATCGGAGGTTATCCGGAGGAGGATCCGCAAAAGCCCGAGAACTTTGCCGCCACCATTTACGATGCCTTGGGAATTCCGCGCGGTGCTCATTGGGAGGACTTGGGGGGACGGCCCTACCCCGTTTATCATGCCGACCCCATCGGCGGACTAACTTGATTGATTGCAGTTTTCGGGATCCGTAGACGGCAGACTCACTCGAATCTTTCGGCCAGGAGTGTGGGGTCGGTGCCGAGGCTACCGTAAAGACGATCGAGAGCGTCGGAATCATCGAGGCGAGCGAGAGCATCGGCACAAAATTCTCGGCCTTCAACCAGTCCGAGGCGTTTGGCTGTTTCTTGATTGGTCTCGTCCTTGAGAAATTCGGTTACGTAGTCGAGACGCCCTTGCCAGTACTGCCTGGTAACTTCTAGTCGGGCGACCAGACGTTCTTTATACCATTCCGACGTCAAGATTTCATCGGCATCAAAAAGCTTTCTGAACTCAGGATCATTGAGACCGTGCCCTTCCCAATCGCCATGAGCCATAACGTTTAACAACGCACGCAAAGGTGGGCAAGCTCGCTCCACTGATCCATCCTCGAAATAACGCAGGGCCACATCGCACTGGGCCTCCACGATGTTTGCGACGCTTTCGGCGTATTCGTCGGGATCCTGCAGTTCCGGCCGCAACATTTCATCGGGAAATACGGATACTGGGTCGGTAAAGATTCGGCCTAGGAAGGCGTGGGCGAAGCGACGGGTGATCCGGTATCCCAGACGGCTGGAAGGATAGGTCTTTCCGTTGTGGGTGAAGTCGGGGACAGGCTCGAGAAACCCTTGAGCTATCATTTGCCGAGGATCGTTTTCTTCTTTGAGAAAACGGCTCCATATTTCAGGAATCAAAAGGCTTATGTCGTGGTTGACTTTGTATTTTGGTCCGATACACCCGGCGGAAGTAACGAAAGCTCCTTGCCTCGTGGCGGCATAGGAAATCAGGGCGGCATTGAGATCATGGATCGGCAGGATCGCGTTGAAGGGGCCCTTAGTCATCGCGCCTTCCGAACCTGCTCCCGTTGTCGAGGGGGATTTACCCGTGAGGCTCGCTATGCAGTCCATAAAGAACTCGGGCAATTCCAGATAGTGAATCGGTGCAAAACAAGAAAGCGGTCGAATCCCGTTCTTGGCATCTCCTGCATTATTGCGCCGCCCAGGAAGCACGGCTCGCACAGGGTACAAAACCTTCTTGTCCATGGAAAGGCTACGTCGCATACGGGTTCCCAATCGAGCAAGATATACAGAACGTGGATCGAGCAGATCGGGACGAGTCTGGAGGTAACGCGGGTTCTTCGATGGCTTTCCGTCTACAAGACGAGGGTTTGCCGAGGAGACAAAGTAATTCGTGCCTTCCTCACTTTCGGCGGCCTCGCGAATAAGGGCTTGCATGGGTTCGGTATATTCTTCGAAGTCGAGGGTCTTTTCCACTTGGGCCATCCCTTCCTCTCGGGTAAGGGGCTGAAAATTGCTTATAAAGTTTCCGGGCAAGGAAAGCTCGATTTCCGTTTGCTTGTCGAAACCACGTAGAATCGCATCGTCAGGGCGCTGGAATAGACGATATTCGCAGTTGTGAACAAACTTGACCGACTCCCCAAAAGAACCTGGGCCAACATCATTGAGCAGGCTCAGAGGCGCTACGGTGGAGGCGGTTATATCGTCCTCTGCAATGAGTTTCACGGCGGGCACAAAGTCTTTTCTCAGAGCAAATAGTCGCCACGCTCCGTTCTCGTCAAACCCAACCCGGAGGTGACGCGTGATTAACTTTTGGCCCTTGTAACGAAGCTCATTGGCGGGTTGCCCGTTCACGGAGTCCACACTGAAACCTTTCAGCCACTCATCTCCAAGTTCGGAACGGTGTCGACGCTTAATGATTAGCACGAGGTCCTTTACTCTTTGCGGAATATTGGTCAGCCACTCGTTGTATTCCGGTGCGTATAAAGTTTCCGATGGTGTTAGCAGTTTGATTACTGAACCGAGCGACCGCTCAGGGCTGAGTATGGAACGATTCCGGATATTATGAGCCTCGGGCTTTTGAAAGCGGCTGGAATAATCTCGTTTCAAAATTTCACGGGCTAGGGACATGTCTTCTTCCCAATCCGCGACGAATACCGGGCCACTGACGATCGCGTCTGTGAGAGGCTTGGAAATCTCAGACTTGCCACCTCCAGATACCGTGCATGGCTTATGACAGAGGTATCCCTCCCCCACAGTGCCGACGAGCTTCCATGGACCGTTTGTCTCCACCTTCTTCATCTCTACCTTGTAACCCGAAGGCAGAACGTAAACGGAATCCGGCCGAAGTGAAATCTCCTGATCCCTTCCATCAACGCCTTTCCACCGCACCCACTGCTCTCGCAAACTGAAGCGAGCCTTCTTTGGAAGGTAAAAGATGGAGGAGTAACGCTTGTCTACGGCATAACCCCCACTGCGTTCCTCCCAAAGGTTGGCATAGAGGTTTCGGTTTTCCTCATAGGTCTGTGGAGTAGCCGGCAAGATTTTTGCAGGATCGAAAGCCTCTCCTAGATCGTAGCTTGGGAAAACGATCGCTCCACCGGCATGTTCCTCCTCGGAAAGGCCGGATAGGTTTGCGGAGAAACTGATCTGCGTCTTTACCTCCTTCTTGCAATATCCGAAATAATTGTCGGCCAGCACCGTGAAGATCAGACCGCTTGCGTCTCGGCAGGTGAGCTTGAAGGGTTGTCCGTCGTTGTACAGTTCCTCGGGGTCTCGCCAAAACATTCCGTCACGCAGTTGGCTCTCGGTCGCCTCGCTTTCAGGAGGCAAACCGAGATCTTTCTTTTTAATGTTTGTCAAATGTGGGGCCACCACCACGCAACCCGTGTGTCCGGTCCAGTTTTCCACATCCAAACCCGCATCATTCTCGATCAGGAAGGGATCACCCGCATTGCCAAAAATACTCTCCACGAAATCTAAGTTGGCCACGCAACTGGCAGGGGCGAAAAAGCGTGTCTCCAATGATTTTCCTCGAACAAACCCATCGACCTCCGGGCAAACCACCGGACGTAGCAAAAGTGAGGTCCAACCATAAGCGGGTTCATCGCTGTCCGCCGAAAAAGGCAAAAGCAAAGAATCCCTAGGTGCATCGAAAGCCGCCCGAAACAAACCCGCCGCAACGGATTTCGGTACTGACAGTTTGTCGGCCGCCACAGGTAGGCTACTCTCGGTGACATGGAAAACGCCGGCAGTTGTCCGGCGATCTCGGACGGGGTTGTGCAGGACACCCTGCCGCACTCGATACGATTTGATGATGCTGGACTTGAAGAAATTCTTCTCCACAGGCAACGACACCACCCTAGACAACCCGTGCCTATCCAAAGTAAACGTCTTGTGAGGCAGTTGCGGTGCCTCTTCGCCAAAAAAGCGATCAAGGAAATCCTGCATCCGTCTGTCGGCTGGGCACAAATGCCCCGCGAGAAGGCGAGACTGCTC
>Ga0209362_1003178_pt1 | contig 11621 bp, 8 predicted proteins | sample SaaInlV_165m_DNA_FD_184680 | JGI IMG/M metagenome (GOLD analysis project Ga0209362, IMG submission 184680) | Marine microbial communities from expanding oxygen minimum zones in the Saanich Inlet - Saanich Inlet SI037_S3LV_110m_DNA (SPAdes)... | ecosystem: Environmental > Aquatic > Marine >...
CGGAAAAGAACCCGTTTCTTTTGATCACGACTGTCGGGAAGGGATTTGCGGCACTTGTTCTCTTACGATCAACGGATTGCCTCATGGGCCTGAAGATTCCACTACAACCTGCCAACTCCATATGAGAAAGTTTCGCGACGGCGAAACAATCACCATCGAGCCTTTTCGGGCCAAGGCCTTTCCTGTGGTTCGCGACCTTGTCGTGGACCGTTCTCCTTTTGATAAGATCATTCAAGCTGGTGGGTACGTCTCCGTTCGCACTGGTAGTGCCCCGGATGGTAATGTAATCCCCATATCAAAGCAAGATGCGGATCAGGCTATGGACGCCGCCGCCTGTATCGGTTGCGGTGCTTGCGTTGCCGCCTGCAAGAATGCCTCGGCTATGCTATTTACTTCCGCCAAGGCCGGTCACCTCAACCTTTTGCCGCAAGGTCAGGCCGAAAAGGACCAACGCGTTCTCAACATGGTCTTGGCCATGGACGAAGCTGGTTTTGGCAATTGCCGAAATTATGGTGAATGCTCTGCTGCTTGCCCGAAAGACATATCCTTGGATTTTATTGCTAAGCTGAATCGTGACTATTCGGTGGCATCGGTAAAAAAGATATTGTCTTGAGTTCTTTTCCTGCTGGAGACCTTTCGCCTTACTGACTGGGGGTTTCCTTAGGCAAGAGAGCTCTTCGTTAGTTGTTCTTGTAACACTTTCGGAACTTTCCCCTTTTTTTACATCGAAATAACGTTGCGGCAATTCGGGAGGTTTGAAAAATCGGGTTCATATGGCCGACGGCAAACAAGCAACATGGGGCGGAAGATTTTCTGACGGTCCGTCTGAACTAATGAAGTGGTTTGGAGAGTCCGTGTCATTCGACAAGAGGCTTGCCCCTTTTGACGTGAACGGAAGTAAAGCCCATTCCTCCATGCTGGAGAAGGTGGGGTTGCTTTCAGCCTCCGAGCGCGAGGATATTCACAAAGGCTTGGACGAAATTCTTTCCGAAATTGAGGCAGGGACTTTTCAATGGGATGCCGATCTCGAGGATGTTCACATGAATCTTGAGCAAGCCTTGCTGGCAAAAACTACTGCCGCTGCTAATTTACATACCGGTCGAAGTCGAAACGACCAAGTCGCCACAGACATGAGACTTTTCTTTAAAGACGCTTGCGCCAAGCTGGGTGAAGCTCTCGAGACTGTCATGAAATCCCTTCTTGGTCAGGCTCGACAAAATGCGTCCGTTCCGATCGCTGGATACACTCACCTTCAGCGTGCCCAACCCGTTACGGTCGGGCATCATCTACTTGCCCATGTAGAGGCTTTTGCAAGAGATCGCATGCGGTTCTTCGAAGTTGCCGACCATGCCAATGTCTGTCCCCTCGGGTCAGGTGCTATAGCGGGTTCAACTTTGCCGATAGACCGTTCTTTCGTTGCCACCGAACTTGGTTTCGTGGACGACCAAGGCGAGCCTCGCTTGACGGCGAATGGAATGGATGCAGTAGCTGATCGTGATCTCTTTGTCGAGTTTGCCGGCGCATGCGCTACCTGCGGACTACATATATCTCGATTGGCGGAGGACTTTATTCTGTGGAATTCCAGCGAGTTCGGGTTCGTGGTATTGCCCGATAGTTTTACTACGGGTTCATCTCTCATGCCGCAGAAGAAAAATCCGGATTCTCTCGAGTTACTGCGAGGAAAGACAGGGCGCCTTGTCGGCAACTTGCAAAATCTCTACGTCATCATCAAGGGTCTGCCGCTTACTTACAATCGAGACCTTCAGGAAGACAAGCCCCCTGTGTTCGATTCATTCGACCAGCTCGGCATTGGTCTGGCCGTACTCGCGGCCACCATCGATGGAATGGAAATCAATGCCGACCGTTGTCGAGAAGCTGCCTCAGACCCCATGCTTTTGGCTACCGATTTGGCAGATTATCTGGTTGAGCGAGGCGTACCCTTTCGTGATGCTCATCATGCTGTCGGTGGCGTAGTTGCCGAAGCGGAGAAGGCGGGCGAAACCTTGCCCGACCTTACCGACGAACAAGCCAAGGGCGCTCATCCTGCATGCGCTGCTCTCGACGACGACTGGCGAGAAGTCTTTGATCTCGACCGAGCTTTTGCACGCCGGGAAAAACCGGGAATGCCTGGACCAACGCAAATTGCGACTCGAATTGCCCACTGGGAAAACCTTTTGGGCTGAAATTTATTGGAGGCCGGCTTGATGCTTCGACTCCTACTTGGATTTGTTTTTGGAGCCTTGCCCTATGTTGCATTGGCCGAATTGAGAACATGGACCACAACTGACGGTCGAAAAGCGCAGGGCGAAATTTTTGAAATAGAGGGCGATCAAATCGGTCTTCGCATTGCCAACCGTGAGTATCGCTTTCCTCTTTCCCGATTTATTGAGGGGGATCGGTCTTATGCTCGAAAATGGCAAAGCCAGCCCCGTTGCGAATTGTGTTCAAAAACTCTCGGCACCCGTACGATGGAAGCGGGAGGCAAGACCTACCATACAGCCTGTTTCCGGTGTCTTGTATGCAAAAAGGTTTTCAAGGGAGGCGATAAGTTTCGCCGCGACCAATGGGGCACGCTGGCACATGTGGACCATTTCTCTTATGTTGCTACTTGTGGTTCGTGCGGACGCATGTTTGCCAAACGGGAAGCAAGGAGGGAGCAAATTCTTGATTCAAACCGCTTTGCTTGCTTAAACTGTTTAAGCAATGCCGTTCTCGAGGAAAAAGCCCTCGGTTTAGTTAACGAACGGGTCAAGAAAGCATTGGCTAAAATCGGTATCGGCAAACCCAAGGGAACGGTCACGCTAGTTCTGGTGGATAAACCAACTTTGGATCAAGAGGCCAAGCGTATCCGCGCAAGCGGCAAATTAAAGGGTCTCACTCTTACAAAGTTCCGTACGGTTACAAAAGGCAATGTATCCAATACTACCTTCGAACACCGCATTCTGGTTCTATACGGTCTTCCTCACACAGAATGTGAAGCTGTTCTTGCCCATGAGCACATGCATGTTTGGCTTAACGAACTTTTTGTTGAGGCTCCTCCCGACGTCGTCGAAGGCTTTTGTAATCTCGGGGCATCCAATTTGCTCAAAATAGAAACGAATAAATTATCTTCGATCCTATTGGATAATATGCAAAAAAGCACCAGTCCCACCTATGGCGAAGGCTATCGGAAAATGTCGGCAAAGCTTTCTCGGTTAGGATGGCCACGCTTGATCGCTGAGATGCGGTCAAGAGGAAAGAGAAAGTGAACACTATCCGATTGAAAGGAACTTTATGAAAATCGATTCGCACCATCACTTTTGGAAATATGATCCCGCCGAGTATTCTTGGATGAACGACGACATGGGGGTTCTGAAGAAAGACCATCTGCCCGCTGACCTAAAGCAAGAAATTGAACAAGCCGGCATCGATGCCGTTGTGTCTGTTCAAGCTAGTCAAACCTTGGCGGAGACGAATGCATTACTAGGGTACGCTGCCGAACACGATTTCATCCGTGGCGTAGTGGGTTGGTTTCCGCTAGCTGATGAGAATGTGTCCGAGATACTTTTCGGCTATGCCGAAAACTCATATTTAAAGGGCGTTCGCCATGTGGTTCAGGATGAACCCGATGATCGTTTTATACTCGGGGAAGCTTTTGGCAGAGGTGTTGCTCTCCTCAAGGATTTGAATCTCGTCTACGACATCCTAATCTATGAACGACAGCTTGCGGCTTCCATTCAGTTCGTGGATAGGCATCCCGATCTCGTCTTTGTGCTAGACCATGTGGCCAAGCCTCGCATTCGCGACGACTCCATGGAACCATGGGCTGAACTCATGCGGAAAATGGCTGAACGACCCAATGTCTATTGTAAACTTTCCGGCATGGCTACTGAAGGCGACTGGGCGAACTGGACCGAAGAGCAACTGGTTCGTTTTGCGGAGGTTACTCTCGAAGCCTTTGGTCCGAATCGTATGATGTTCGGTTCTGATTGGCCTGTAGCCAAACTTGCTATTGATTACCAACGATGGGTTTCGATTGTTGCCGATTTCCTTGCTCAACTTTCAAGGGATGAACAATCCGCGGTTTGGGGCGGAACCGCCATGAAAGCTTACAATCTATAGTTTTTTAAAGAGGCTAAAGAAATATAATATCGTACTTTCGTCGCAAGGAAGATTCTCTATTCCGACAGTTCACCGTAGAACTACCAGCAAAGTGAGGGTCCGGTAGACTTTCGGAGTCGAGAAAAACTCACAGGCTCTTCTTACGAGTTCGCGAGCCACCAAGCCCTCGATTTCGTTACGGGCCCATTTCTTTCCATGAGTCGAGATCTCTGGCTCAGTCAGTGGTTGAATCGCCCACCACGACTTGTCCTCGTCGCTAAATACATGCTCCCGTTCCGTGCTTTCGAGGATACAGATTAGGGTCAAGCATGCCAAAACTGTCGCAATTAGCTTCACGGAATCACACCTTCTTGATCGTTGGAATCGAGTCGGCGAATCCGCCGAACGTTTCGTCGGGATCAAGAAGAAGCGGATAATACTCACCGCTCATTTGTTCGCCCTTAGGGATTCTTGGATAATTATCCGCTCCGGGGGCGTTGGTTCCATCGTCTTCACGGTTGCTCACCACGCCATCGGCGAAGACGTTGATCAAGGTGGCTCGACGCTTGCGGTCGGAGCGGTTTTCGTAGGAGCCGTGCATCATTAGAGGATGATGGAAGGCGGCTTCTCCCGCTTTCACTTCGACGGGTATCTTGTTGTCGAAGTCGGACACCTGATCAGGTGTCAGGACATCTCTCACGGCATCCATGTCGCCGGCCAATCCTGTTTTTTCCAAGAGGCCCCAATGATGGCTGTCGGGAACATAGTACATGCACCCGTTTTCGGTATCCGCGTCGTCCAGGCCCATCCAGCAAGTCAAGTGGGCCATGGGGGTCGTCCAAGTCCAGTAGGAGTAGTCTTGGTGCCATGCCACCACGCTGCCGTGCTTGGCCGGTTTGCTGAAGAGTTGATCGTGGAAGAGTCGGAAGCCCGCGCCCAGCAACTGGTAGGCCGCCATGCGAAAGGCCGGATTCCATAGGACGTCGTGAAAGGCGGGACGAACGCGCCAAGCTCCCAAGGCGTGAAACAGCACCTGATCTACGCTTTCCGACTCGTTGCTGTGGTACTCGTAAAAGAATTCGCGACCCTCGTGCTCGGGGTCGACCATTTCGGTCAACTGATCCCTGAGGGCATCCAGTTGCTCTTCATTCAATAACCTCACTTTGTGCAGGTAGCCACGCTTCTTGAATTGCCTTACCTGTTCCTCGCTCAAGGCATACTGCATCCACTCCTCGGCGTTTTGCGGCTGGGGAAACAGCTCCGTCAGCAGCGATTTGCTCAATCCTAAGTCCGTGACCATGATCCTTGAAAAGTTACCTGATGGGGAGGGTTCGTCAAACCCAAGTGCAACTAAGCGATCATTTGGCCGATGATGTGCCCGTGAACGTCGGTGAGGCGTCGATCGATGGAGTTGTGCCGCACGGTCATGCGTTCGTGGTCGATACCAAGAAGGTGAAGCATGGTCGCGTATACGTCGTAGACTTGGGTGGGGTGCTTGCGGTCGAGTGGCTTGTAGCCCCATTGGTCGCTCTCGCCATGGGTGACACCGCCCTGAATGCCGCCGCCTGCGAACCAGTTGGTGAAGACGTAAGGATTGTGGTCGCGTCCCTTGCCGGCCTGTGAACTGGGCATACGGCCAAACTCGGTTGTCCAGTGGATAATGGTGTCCTCCAGCAGTCCGCGTTGCTTCAAGTCTTGAATCAGGCCCGCTGTGCCTCGCGCCATGCCGAGTGAGAGGGAAGGGTGGTCGCGGGTCATGTCCTCGTGGCTATCCCAGTTGCGGCGTGGGAAGCTGTTGTCGTTGCCACTCCAAATCTGAACGAAACGAACGCCGCGCTCGATGAGTCTGCGGGCAAGTAGGCACTTGCGGCCGAAGTACTCGGTTTCTTCCTCGGGATTGATGTTTTTCGGGTACTGTGTCTTCGGGTTGTCGAGCCCGTACATCTTGAGGATGTGTTGTGGTTCTTTCGAGATATCCAATGCCCTCGTGGCGGACAGCTGAAGCTGGGCAGCCAACTCGTAACTGCGTATGCGGGAATCAAGGCGCGAATCCCCGGGCCGGCTTTTTCTATGTCGTTGGTTCAATTGGTTGACCAAATCGATACCTTCCCGGTGACTGGCTTTGGTAACGTAGTCGGCATGAGGATGAAGATCCTCGATGGGATTCTCGCGCTGCGGAAAGATGGTAGTCCCTTGGGTGTGAGTGGGCAGAAACGCGGACCCCCAGTTCTTCGGTCCGTTGGAAGCGAAGCCTCGATGGTCAGGCAACACCACGAAGGTAGGCAGGTCCTCATTTTCGGAACCCAAGCCATAGCTTACCCAAGACCCGGCTCCGGGAAAACCGGGCAATTGAAAACCGGTGGCTTGCAAATAGGTCGCCTGACTGTGGACCCCGGTTTTGCCTATCATGTTGTGAACGAAGGCCATGTCGTCCACCACTTCACCGAGAGGAGCCACGATGTCGCTCATGAGCTTGCCGCATCGTCCGTATCGCTTGAATGCGAAAGGTGATTTCATCCATGGTCCGAGCCCATTCTGGAAGGCTTCCACATGTTCACCGAAGTCCGATTTCTCACCGTGCCTCTTTACTAGTTCGGGCTTGAAGTCGAACATGTCCAAATGGCTTGCCGCTCCCGCCATGAACAGTTGGATGACTCTCTTGGCTCTAGGGGGATGATGGAGCCCTTGGGTGATGGCTGGAGCTGAGGCCGAGAGGGGGTCTCCAGCCAGCATCGAGGCCAAGGCCAAGCCGCCGAAGCTGGATTGCTTGAGGAAATCTCTGCGTGATGCTGTTGGATTCATCTTAATCGAGGTAAGTGAATTCGGATAGATTAAACAAGGCTCGGCATAGGTTTTGCAAGTCGTGCTTTTGGGCATACCGAACCAGTAAGTCGGCCTCTTCCTTTACCGGTGTCCTTCCAGTAACCAGCAGGTGTCCCCGTTTTACTTGCTCGGTCAGGTCTTTTGCTTCCCTTTCAAGCCTGGATGCGAAGTGCCGAGCCATCGCTATGCTGAATTTGTTGTTCAGCAGGCTGAGGGCTTGCAGGGCGGTGAGGGTCTCGTTGCGTTTGGGTGTACTTTGGGAGGAGTCGGCGCAATCCAAGGTGGTCATGAAGGGGTTCGGTTGCGAACGCACGATGAAACGATAGACTGAACGTCGGTGGCTTTTGACGTCCTCCGGGTTGAATTTGTGGTATTCGTAGTGGGGCGAGTGGGCCGTTTTTTCCAGAGCGAATAGATAGTAACCGGGGCCGCCCATATCCAGATTGAGTTTTCCGCTGACGGAGAGGATGGCGTCCCGTATTTCTTCTGCGGAAAGCTTCCTGCGGTTCATGCGCCAAAGCAACTGGTTGCCGGAGTCCGCCTTGGCAAAGCTTTCGTTACCATTCGAAGTCTGCCGGTAGGTGGCGCTCATCACGAGCAGTTTGTGCATTTTCTTGAAAGACCCGCCTTGGTTCCGGAAACGAAGGGCAAGCCAGTCGAGCAGTTCGGGATGGCTGGGAGTTTGGCCGAGTTCGCCGAAGTCGTTGGGGGAGGGGACAAGACCCTGTCCGAAATGCCATTGCCAGACGCGGTTGGCGATTGTTCGCCAAGTGAGTGGATGATCCTTGCGGACCAACCATTTGGCGAGGGCGGCTCGTCTTGCGGATTCGTCGTGCTTCTCGGGAAGATCGAATTGCCATGCCTCCTCCTTGAATATGGGCAACGTCCCGGGACTGACCTCCTCTCCTGGTTGGGTGACGTCGCCTCGGTGAAGAAAACGAATGGGGCGGGGTTTGCCGTTGGTCGGTTTGAAATTGCCTTGGGACTTGAAGTGGGTGGCGACTGCATAGACCATGTTGCCCTTGGGAATTCCGGCGATCTTGCCGTTGGTTTGCTTGATCGCATTTTCCAGTTCCGTCAGGCGTTTCATTCGCTCGGGGGTCTGGAGACTGGCCATCAGCACGGCCTTTTCCTTGTTCAGTTTGGCGATTTCCCGGGCGGATGCCTTGTCCGATCCTTGGGCCCAGATACCGTCGGTCAAGTTGGTCCGGCGCCAGCGATTTGGGGCCTCAATCGAGTCGATCGAGGAAACCTTGGCCTTGAGGGCTCGATTCTTGCCATTTCCGTCGTGGATCTCCAGTTCGGCCAAGGCGAATATGAAGTCGTTGGATCTTGGAGCCAATTTGGTTGCCTTTACTCGAATATAGCGGGCGGAAGACTGAACCCCGTGCTCGATGGGAACCAATCCGGGATTCGCAAAGTCTCGGCCTGATTCGTCGACGAGTACTTGAGAGAGCGAGAAATCGGCCCGGTTGGAGGCAATTATCTGGAACCGCACGGGGAACCCAAAACCTGCTCCAATGCCGTTGTAATCGTCATGGCATGCATGCAGGACGATTTTCTTTATATCGACTCGATTGCCGAGATCGATCTGTACCCACTTTACCTTGTCGGAGGATTTTTCGATCTTGCTATGGTATCCGAACTCCGGGCGTTTGCCGGATGGCTTGACATTGGCTTGCAACCCCTTGATTTGCGAATCGAGCTCGGCTAGCGCTTTGCCGCCTTGTTCCTTGATCTGTTTCTCGATCTTGGCTTTCTCGTCCTTGTATCGAACCAGCTCTTTCTCCCAGTCAGAGCGTTTTTTCTCCGTTGCGGCATCGTTTCCGTACTTGCGGTTCGCCTTGTCGACGGCGGCGAAGACGGATTGCAGGCTATAGTAATGTTCCTGTGTTATGGGATCTCCTTTGTGCTCATGGCAGCGGGCGCATTGAATGGTGACGGCGCAGAAGGTGTTGAAGACGTTGGAAACCATGTCGTCACGGTCCAGGTTGCGGGCCACCTTGCCGTCAATCTTCGACTCGGGAACCTCGGCGTGACCAATAAAGTCCCAAGGGCCCGCGGCCAGAAACCCGAGACCGAGTATACCATCGGGTTCATCGGGAAAGAGGGCGTCGCCCGCCACTTGTTCCTGCACGAACCGGGCATAGGGCTTGTCTTCGTTGAAAGAGCGTATGACGTAGTCCCGGTAAGGCCAGGCATTGGGACGCAACTTGTCTTTGTCGTACCCGCAGGTGTCGGCGTACTTGGCCACGTCGAGCCAGTGTCGGGCGAAGCGTTCGCCGTAGCGAGGAGAGGCAAGCAGTCGGTCGACAAGGGCTTCATAGGCTTTGTCGGGATCCTTCTTATAAGCTTCCAGAAACTCTTCCGTTTCCTGCGGGGTTGGTGGAAGGCCGGTCAAGTCATGGGTCACCCGTCGGACAAGGGCAAGTGGAGTAGCTTTTTGCGAAGATCGGAGGTCATTGGCTTTCAGCTTGGCCAGAATGAACCGGTCGATCTCGTTGCGGGCCCACTCCTTAGCTTCCGGAACCTTGGGCTCGACCAGCGGCTTTCGCGACCACCACTCCTCCGCTTGCAAAATCTGTGAGAAGGCAAATACAAGGCCGACTAGCAAAGTATTTTTCATTAAGGAACGAAGTTTGAATCAATTAGCTTTCCAGTCAAACGGTTAAAACTCAATGTCCATCCCGTCGGGTAAGACTTTATTGGGACCCATTGCACATAGGCGACTCGATTGGCTTGGGGCTCGAAATAAGGCAAGCCATCCCTTGCTCGATTGGCATGCAGGGAGATTTCACCGGCACTCAAGGCAAAGGGGTATATGGCCAGTTCATCGATTACCCCGGTGAAGGGCTCGGCCTGTAGAATATTACCGATTGTCGTTCCGCTTGGCCCCCCGCTGAGGATAAGGGTCCCCACGGGATAGCCATGACCGAAGACCAGTTTCCCGTCCAGAAAGATTGATTTTTTGCCGGTAAAGCTATCGTAGCTCGCAACCACGTAGTGAATCTTTCCATCCGTAAGCTCTCCCAGTGCTGGCCTTCCTTCCTTGCCGTCAAGGGGCATATCAAGTTCCTCGTACCCAAAACCGTCGAGATGTAGCCCGAAGGAAAGGACGGGACCGAGTGAAACCTCGGGGGTATCATAATCCCCCATGTCCTTGTCGTTCTGAAAACCAAGCAAGATCCTATGCTTCCCATCTTCCTTCCTGAAGATCTGGTCGTAATCCAAGTATTTACCGGACCATTTGGAAACGAAGAGCGCCTCGATACTGATTCCCGTGGAAAAAGACATTTCACCTGTTCCCACCATTTTCCCGGTCTGGCCCTCCACACGGGCAACGGATTCGGGTTGGTTGTCAAAGGACAAGGCCCCGGAGCCAACCAACCCCTTCACTGTCGACGCCCGAGCACCGAGCGTAAGCTCGACCGAATTAAAGGGATCACGCAACGTTCCGTCAAAATTCCAGAAGAACTTGGGCATGCGGTTCAATGTTTGCACCTCCACCTCACCATCCAAAACCTCCAGTTCCAACTCATCCTCGCCCTTTGAACGAAAGGCAAATTCAGTCCCGCGGTCAAGAATTCTCAGGTTGGCGGTCTCAACTGAATAGGTTGCTTCCTTGGTTGCCATCCGAGCAATCATCGACCCTTCGTAAAGAACACCCCCTGAGGGCGAGTTCAGCCCAAAGGTTCCGGGTCCCTCAAACAGCACTTTCGCCCCACTAAGGGACTCCAATGCAGCTCCTCCTTTTTCCAGAAACAAGGTGGATGATGTAAGCAGGACATCGTCGCTTTTCCCAATGGGTAGGAGGGGTGAATCGAATTCCAAGTAACGACTACTTACAAGCTCATGCCCATCCATTTGTTCCGGATCAACAGGGGTATCAACTTGTTCCGGATCAGCAGGGTGATCGTTCAATGCCCAGAAGGTGAACAGGGTTACCAAAGATGCTGCCAAGCCACCGGCAACCAAGGATCGGAAGGCTGTAGCCTTGCCTATTAACCCGCCTGGAAGGAGAGAGAAGAAATTCAAGCGGAATGCCGACTTCCTCTGGGAAATCACATGCAAACCATCTTCCAGATGTGAAAGGGCTCGAAAAGCAGATCGCAATTCCGAGTCCTTTTGCATGCGGGCTTCCAAGTCCTTGAAACCCTCTTCGGAAATTTCTCCGTGCCGCCAGGCATCGATTAGTAATAGATCTTCTTTCTTCATGACGAAACAGCCTGCTTCCCCATTTTCCTTTCAATGCAAAGCAACAAAGTTATTCGCAACCGACTCATCATCTGGTAAAGCGCGTCCGGCGTACGCCCGACTTGCTCGGCCAATTCCTTCATGCTTGATTCCGATTCGTACGCTTGCATCAACAATTCCCGACGATCTTCGGGCAACTCCTTGAGACACTCCTCCAGCAAGTGAATTCGATGATCTCGAATCTCAGTTTCCTCGCTCGATTCAGTCATCAGCATTTGGGTCACCCTGTCATTGAACTGCAAGCGATCCCTCGCTCGTTCTCTTCGGAATTTCATGATTTCGAAGCGGGCAATCGTCGCCGCCCACTTGGGAAAGCCACTTGGGTCGTTCAATTGCCCGAACTTCTTCCATGCGATCAGGCTGACCCGTTGCATGACCTCGTCCACTTCCATTTGTCCCCGCACCCCATTGCGAATCATTCCACGCAACATACCTCCGTGCTTGGAAAGCAAGGAAATGAATGA
>Ga0209362_1003181_pt1 | contig 11618 bp, 4 predicted proteins | sample SaaInlV_165m_DNA_FD_184680 | JGI IMG/M metagenome (GOLD analysis project Ga0209362, IMG submission 184680) | Marine microbial communities from expanding oxygen minimum zones in the Saanich Inlet - Saanich Inlet SI037_S3LV_110m_DNA (SPAdes)... | ecosystem: Environmental > Aquatic > Marine >...
CGTCGCATAGATTGCGGATGGTAAGGTTCAAGGCAGAAAAGCGCAGATGCAGTTCCGTCTCGAAATGACCATAATGGACCATTCGGGAACCCATGCCAGAGCCTAAGAGGGTTACACGGTCTCCCTTCTTGAGTTCAATCGAAGCATGAAGGCTGGCGGCAGTCGTAAAAAGGAAGATGAGTGAAATAAGCGGGCGAATGAGATTCAGGTCCATGATGAAAATCGTTTGTTTAGAGAAAAAAGCAGAATTTTACTTATGCTTGAAATATAGCGTTTCTCAAATGTAATTTCTGCCGAAAGAGTAAAATTAGTCATTATGATTATCAGAAACCCCTTACAGTGTTGTCTGAGTGCGAAAATTGCTCGAAAACAATTTTCTCATTTTAGGCGATCATTGGTTTTACGACATGTCCGTGGACGTCGGTTAGTCGAAAGTAGCGACCTTGATATTTGAAAGTTAATCGCTCATGGTCGATTCCCAAAAGATGCAGAATGGTAGCATGAAAATCATGTATGTGAACGCCGTTTTCGTCGATGTTGTATGAGTAATCGTCGGACTGCCCGAATGTCAGTCCGCCTTTTACGCCGCCACCGGCAAACCAAGTCGAGAAATTACGGGGGTGGTGGTCGCGTCCGAAATTGTTGGCGTTGAATTTGCCCTGACAGTAATTCGTTCGTCCGAATTCCCCGCCCCAGATGACCAACGTGTCTTTAAGCAATCCCCGCTGCTTCAAGTCTGCGACCAAGGCATAGGATGCTTGATCGGTTTCCTTGCATTGACGCTTGATGCCGCCGGGCAGTCCGCCATGTTGGTCCCAACCGGGGTGATAAAGTTGAATGAAACGCACGCCTTTTTCCGCTAACCTTCGGGCAAGCAGGCAGTTGGCGGCAAAGCTTCCGGGTTTCCGAGCATCTTCTCCATACAGCTTGAAGGTGGAGTCAGGTTCCCTTGCGAGATCGGTCACCTCGGGGATGGACGATTGCATGCGGAAGCCCATCTCGTACTGAGCGATACGCGTTTCCAGTCCGGGGTCGCCCGTCTTTTCCAGTTGGATCTCGTGTAGCTCCTTGAGCCGGTCCAACATTTTCCTCCGTCCTTCCGTGGATACGCCTTTAGGGCGATTCAGGTAGAGAATCGCTTCCTTATCCGCGCGGAGGCGCGTCCCCGCATGCTTGCCAGGCAAAAAACCACTTCCCCAAAGTCGGGAAACCAAGGGCTGACCTCCTTTGTTTTTGGTTACGAGAGTAACGAAGTTTGGCAAGTTATCGTTCATTGAGCCCAACCCATGGGAGAGCCAAGCACCCATGCTGGGCCGACCAGGGAATTGAGAACCGGTCTGCATGAAGGTTACCCCCGGGCCATGGTTGATTGCTTCGGTGTACATGGAATTCACGATGCACATATCGTCCGCGGCTTTCGCCGTGTTAGGAAGGAGTTCGCTAATCCATTGACCGCTCATTCCGTGCTGGGAAAACTTGAAGGGCGAACCGACGAGTGGCAGGCTTGCTTGGTTTCCCGACATTCCGGTCAAGCGTTGTCCCTTGCGGATGGAGTCGGGCAGTTCCTTGCCGGTTTCCTCTTTCAATCGCGGCTTATGATCAAAGAGATCGATTTGAGAGGGCCCTCCGGATTGAAACAAATAAATCACTCGCTTGGCCTTGGCGGGATGGTGCAACCCATTTCCCGATTCCGCATGCAGCATATTGGCTAGGGCCAATCCTCCCAATCCTCCACCAAAGCGGCTGAGGAAGGTTCTGCGGTCAAGCCCGACGGGAGATTCGAATCCAGTGCAGATGGTTGAAGGTTTCATAGTGATGTAAGAACTTATCGTTTTGATAAGTTGGCATCGAAATTCATGAGAGCCGAAACCAGGATGGTGACGGCGGCGAAGTAAGATGGATCATCCGTTTGAACTTTGTACTCTCCTGTTTGAAGAGGTTTGTTAGCAAGAAACTCTTTGGCCTTGGTAGAATCGAAGAAGAACGCTTTTTGTTCGGCCAGTAATTGCTTGAGGATTTTGAACTCCTCCTCCTCCGGTTTTCGACTGGTGAGAAGACGGAAGGCATGAGCCACGAGTTCACCGTCTTTTTGCTTTCCAAACTTTTCGACCAGTTTGTGAGCGGTTGCCCGGGCTGCTTCCAAAAATTGCGGACCGTTGAGCAAGACCAGAGATTGCGAGGCAGAGTCCGTATGCTCCCGACGAACCATGCAGACGTCTTTCTTGGAAGAATCGAAGGTCATCATAACCGGAGAAGGAGCCGTTCTTTTCCAAAACGTGTAAAGGCTTCTGCGGTAGACGTGGGGAGCCCTGTCTGGATTGATCGGCTTGAAAGAAACCTTGAGGTCGTAAGGTCTGACTCCCGGACCTCCCACTTTTCGCTGGAGCAAACCACTGGCCGCCAAAGCGGAATCTCGGATCATTTCAGCGGGAAGCCGGTAAGTAGGTGCTCTTGAAAGGAGAAGGTTTTCGGGGTCCAATTCGAGGGCGGCTGGTGTGAAGTGGCTTTTCTGACGATATGTTGAAGAGAGAACCATTTTCTTAAAGAGTTGCCTGAGGTCCCATCCAGAATCTATAAAGTCCCGGGCCAACCAGTCGAGCAGTTCGGGGTGGGTGGGAGGCTTGCCCTGGCTTCCGAAGTCCTCCGAAGTCGAAACCAAGCCGCGCCCGAAGATCATTTGCCAATACCGGTTGACAGTGACTCGTGCGAGCAGGGGGTGGTCGGGCGAGGTAAGCCAACGGGCCAATCCCAAACGGTTTTCAATTGGCGATTTTTCTTCACTTGGGAGAAAGTCGGGCGTTTCCGCCGTCACGATTGCCTTGCGGTCGGAATACAAACCGCGGTTGAGGATATGTGTCTCCCTGTTCCCGTGCATTTCCTTCATCACCATGATTTCGGTCAGGCGTTGGCGCTGATTGCCGAACGCTTGACGGTCGGTCACCAAGGCATTTTTTTGAGTGCGGTAGGGTTCGTATTTGGATTCCAGGAAGAGTTTATATTCATCTTCAGGACTCAACTCTTTTGCCTTCCCGGCAAGAATGGCAACCTCCGAGCTGGGCAAGGACCGGTCGTAAAGGTAAAATTCATCTAGCATTCCATTTTTGAAGCCGCGATCTCTCATCCTTTGAGCAAAGGCGAGAAAGGGTGAACCTCCTCCGGTTATTTCACGGGTCAAGTGGTCCTTAACCACTTCGACAGCGGCCAATTTTCCGTTTTCGTACAGTTTCAAACCTTTCGCCTTACTCGATCCGTCGTAGCTAAGGCCGATGTGAGTCCACTGGTTTAAGGGAAGTTTCTTTTTTGATCGGATACGGATGGCATTACCTGGCCAGAAATGAATCAGGGCAGGAGAAAGTTTGCCATCTTCGAGCAATATTTCGTAACCCCTGCTGGCTGCATCGGTCCATGCTTGGGAACGGCGTACGATGACCGCACGGTCAAGTAACTGGGTAGGCTTGAGCCAAAAGGCCATGCCGAAGGATTGATGCCGGTTGAAGTCACCGAATCCGGAAGGAAAGCTCAACGCATCGTCTCCGCTGAACCGGATCCCCCTCCCATGTTTTCCATCTGCCTCCTTGTTATTCCCATTGGTGTTGGCGGATTTGGATGGATTGGCGGCGTTTGGAATGAGATTCCCTTTGCGATCATCAAACGAAAGGTAGGCGACCGGACTACCGAACCTATGAGCTTCTCTTTGGATCTTCCATTTGTTCATTAAGAAGTCTTCGACCTTTTGGATATCCATATCGGGCAATGCCCGGTTGTAGACGAGTAGTTCTCCGATTTCCCCATCCCAATTGTATTTGCCATCGAATCCACGATCCTTACCCACTCTGCTTGCCGTCACGTCCCCCGACGTTCTGAGCGAGACCACGGATAAGCGAGAGGGGTAACCGGATGAGGCGTTGCCCGCAATACCGTTGATCCGCAAGTTTCCATTGCGGATGTTTTCATGAGTGTGTTGCGGATGCCAGAATTTTGAACCGTTCGAATAAAAGTGATGAACCGAAGGATGACTCAGGGGCGATCCGGAATTGCCCGCCTTTTTGCTCAGTAGCCAGAAAACGGTTCGTATGTCCTTGAGCTCCCTCCACTCGTGGTAATCGTTCTTGGAGGACTCGTATTTCATGACCGAAAACCCGCTTGCCTTGTGGGGGATGATTTTCGGGGAACCAAACCTCTTGGCGTGATTTTCATTTCCACTAAGGTCAAGCCAAGTTTCTTCCGACGAATTGAGGTCAGCCGCGTCGAGCCAAAGAGAGGGCTTCAGCTTATTGGGTGTCCAGTTTGCCTCGGGATTCTTTCCGAGTGTGGAGGCTTCGGTGAAGAAAACCGCCAACCCCATCGTGTCCTGCTTGGAGGAATCCTTGAACTTCTCGAAGGCTTTTCTTGCCTCGACGGATTGGGCGATTTCGGCAAGTTTTCTTTCCGCCACTTTGATCTTTTCATCGCTCGGCAAGTCGCCGAGTTCCAACGTCGGCGTAGGTACGGATCCCGTGAAGTAGGAGTAGAGCCCTGCCTCATCGATATTATTGAAGTACGCGGACAAGGAATAATAATCTTTTTGGGTGATCGGGTCGTACTTGTGGTCGTGGCATCGTGAGCACTCGAAGGTCAATCCGAGGAACGCCGTGCCGAAGGTATGAACCCGGTCCGCAACATACTCGATGCGAAATTCTTCCGGCACGCTGCCGCCTTCCACTTTTTGGGAGTGCAATCGGTTGAAACAGGTGGCGAGGATTTGGTCCTGGGTGGCATCGGGAAGCAGGTCCCCGGCGATTTGCTCGGTGACGAACAGGTCATAGGAGAGGTTCTTGCGAAAAGCCTGGATGACCCAGTCGCGCCACGGCCAGACGTGGCGGTTGCGGTCCTGTTGGTAGCCGTAGGTGTCGGCATAGCGGGCGACGTCGAGCCACTCGGAGGTCATTCGCTCGGCGTATGCATCGCTATCCAGCAGGCGGTCGACTGCCTGTTGACGTGCCTTTGGATCCTTGTCTGCTAGAAAGGCGTCCAGTTCCTCCAAGGTGGGAGGCAGACCAGTCAGGTCGAAGGTCGCCCTTCGCAGCCAAGTGGCCTTATCGGTCTCCTCGCTTGGGGAGAGGTTCGTTCCCTCCAGTCGGTTGGCGATGAAGTGATCGATTGGGTTACGCGAAGAAGGGTGTTTGCTCTGGGGGACTGGGACTTTTTCGGGAAGGGGTTCGAATGCCCAATGCTTTTGGTACTTTCCTCCCTCGGAAATCCATTGGTCGAGAAGCTCTTTTTCCTTCTTCGTGAGAGGAAGCTTTGCCTTGGGAGGAGGCATAATTTCATCCAATTCGTCGCTGCGGATTCTCCAGTACATTTCGGAGTCCTCCAGCTTGCCGGGAACCAAGGCAATTACACCGCCATGCGACTTGGTGGCATTCTCGAATGAATCCAGCCTCAGTTTCGATTTTTGGTTCTTCGCATCCGGGCCATGGCACTTGAAGCACTTGTCCGACAGAATCGGTCGAATTTGCTGGTTAAAGTCAATTTCCGACATGAGCGGAACATGGCAAAGCATCAAGGTGGAAAGTATATTGCGAAGAGACATTCTTCCCTATTCAAATAGACAGACGGATCATGAAGCCAAATAGAAACTTCTAAGAGACAAAAAGTGCTTACGACAAAACAGGCCTTACTACATGTCCATGTATATCCGTGAGCCTGTAATCTCTTCCCTGGAACCTGTGAGTGAGCTTCTTGTGATCGACTCCTAGCAAATGCATGATGGTGGCGTTAAGGTCGTGAACGTGCACGGGATCCTCGGTAATATTGTAACCGTAGTCATCCGTTGCACCAAGTGAGAACCCCTTTTTGACTCCGGCTCCAGCCAGGAAGATGGAGAAACAACGAGGGTGGTGGTCGCGGCCGTAATTGGTCGGCGTCGACTTGCCTTGAGAATAAACTGTTCTGCCGAACTCCCCGCCCCAGACGATCAGCGTATCATCAAGCAAACCGCGCTGACGCAGGTCGGCGATCAAGGCAGCGGTCGGTTGGTCCGTATCGCGGCACTGCCCCTTCACTGCATTCGGGAGTCCCCCGTGATGATCCCAGCCCATGTGAAACAGCTGGATGCAACGAACGTCGCGCTCCGCCATGCGCCGGGCGAGCAAGCAGTTCGCTGCATAGGTTCCGGGCTTGAGAACATCCGGACCATAGCTCTCAAGAATATGTTTGGGCTCCTTGGAAACGTCGGTCAGTTCGGGCACGCTTGATTGCATGCGAAAAGCCATCTCATACTGGGAAATTCGGGAATCTATTTCGGGATCACCGACCACTTGCCGATCCTTCCGGTTCAAGCTCGCGATCTCGTCAAGCATCCCCCTCCTCATCTCACGATTGATTCCCTTTGGATCGGAAAGGTATAGAACCGGGTCTCCAGAATTTCTAAACTTTACGCCTTGGTGCTGAGTAGGCAGAAAACCGGCTCCCCACAGACGATCGTACAAGGGCTGGTCGTTGGGCCGCCCCGTGCCCCAGGAAGTCATAACGACGTATGCCGGCAAATCCTTATTCTCCGTACCCAAACCGTAACTCAACCAGGATCCTATGCTCGGACGACCGGCTAATTGATGCCCGGTCTGACAAAAGGTGATGGCCGGGTCGTGGTTGATCGCCTCGGTATGCATCGACTTGATGAAGCACAATTCATCCGCCTCTTTGGACAAATGAGGGAGTACGTCGCTCATCCATTGTCCGGATTTTCCGCGCCGGGCGAACTTGAATATGCTAGGGGCGATGGGAAAATTCTTTTGCCCGGAAGTCATGGTCGTCAGGCGCTGGCCTCGGCGAATGGAATCAGGCAAATCCTTTCCGCGCTGTTTTTCCATAAGGGGCTTTGGATCGAACAAATCCATTTGGGATGGCGCTCCTGATTGAAACAAATAAATGACCCGCTTAGCCTTTGCGGGGAAATTCGGGAAGGTGTGTCCGGAACCGGCTAGTGCCTGTTTGGGGAGCAAACCGGCAAGAGCAGCAGTGCTCAAGGCTGCTGCGCCATTACGCAAGAAAACTCGCCGGTTGAGAAAATCCTGAGTGGAAGTCAGATCGGTTCTGGAAAGTAGAAGTTTCTTGAAGTCGTTCATCTTATTCAAAGTTCAGTCCTTGGTGATTACTCGGTCGAGATTGAGAAGGATACTGGCGGTGGCCGAGTAGGCAGCAAGTTCAGGGACAGGAAGTGAGGGATCCGGTTTCGAAGCTCCCTGTGCAATGAGAGCCTTGGCCCTCTCCTCGTCTTTCTCGAATTGATTCCTTCGACGCTCGAACCCTGACTTGAGAACCTTGAGGGTATGGGCGTCAGGCGTACGGGCAGTGACGAGACGGAATCCCGTCGCCAATCGCGAATCGACTGAGTCTCCACCCTCCTTCATCATTCGTTGAGCGAGGGCTCTGGCGGCCTCCACGTAAGTAACCTCGTTCATGAGGGCCAATGCTTGCAAAGGCGTATTCGTACGGGACCGCTTGGGCATGCAGATCTCCCGGTTAGGGGCGTCGAACAAGAGCATGGATGGGGGAGCGGCGGTACGCTTCCAGATCGTATACATGCTCCGGCGGTAGAGGCCCTCGCCCGAATCCGCCTTGTAATTCTTGAGGTTACCATAACGGTTTGTTTCCGACCACACGCCCGCCGGCATGTAGGGACGGGTGCTGGGACCTCCAATCTTCGGCACGAGCAGACCGCTTGCCGCCAGGGCCTGGTCACGCACCAACTCACCCGTCAGACGGAACCGCGGACCTCTTGCCAGCAGCCGGTTTTCCGGATCCTTGCGGTAAAGCTCCTCCGGGGCGCTCGAGCTCTGGCGGTAGGCTTGGCTCAGCATGATGAACTTGATCATACCCTTCATGTCCCATGCTTGAGAAGGGTTACCCGCTACCTCGGGCAAGACGGTAGGCTTGGCAAACTCGACCGCCAGCCAATCGAGGAGTTCGGGATGAACGGGCCAGTCCGCTTGCGAACCAAAGTTTTCCGAAGTCTTCACAATTCCAACACCAAAGAGGCGTTCCCACATCCGGTTCACCCAAACGCGAGCGGTCAAGGGATGATCACCCGAGACCAACCAACGGGCCAGCCCAAGTCGATTTAAGGGTTGGTCTCCTGCCAAAGGAGGCAAAACCGCGGGCAGTTTTCTTTCCACCTTGTCGGTCGGTTGGTCGTACTCTCCGCGAGTCAGGATGAAAGCATCCTTGGGAGCCGCCTTTTCCTTCATCACCATGGTGCTGGGAAACGTGTTCTTGAAATTGTCCAGGGCCTTCTGGGCTTGGGCCACCTTGGTCTGCGCTTGGGATACTGGGTTTCGGACATTTGCCATGAAATATTTTTCCAGTTGCTTGCTATCACTTGGTTTCAGTGATCCGGGCTCCTTTCGCAGCAAGGCAGAGAGATTAGCCGGCAACCCGGGCTTGCCGTCCAGTGACTTCACATTTTCCTGCGAGTAGGAAACGCGGAAGCGCCCCATGTTGTGCTGGTTGAGGGCTTCATGAAAGAACCGGACCACGAGGTGGGCTTCCTCCGGTACCTTGGCTTGGGAATCCGCAAGGAACATGGCCTTGATCGGCTTGCGGCGGGTCGGCCCATCCACGGCCCATCCATTGCCAGGGTTCCCGTTGTTGACCATGCTGATATCCCACTTTTTCTGCGAATAGTCAGCTTCCCGTAGGGTCAGCTTTACCGGCGCGACCTTGCCTGCGCTGGGTCGAATTTCCGCTTCCACCCGTGTGAGCACGAAGTTTCCATTGCTGTATCGGCCCAGACTCTTTTGTGGCGTCCGGTCGTCGGGTAGGCAGTCCAGCAAAATGCCGGCAAACATACCAGCGGGTAAGGGCGCCTGTATTTCATAAACGTCATGCGTCGGGTTCTTGCCGCTGGGAAGCCACGACCCGTCCGGTTGCCTATTGAAGGTCGCCCCGCCCTTACTCGTGACGCTCTCTCCTGCCAAAGGTATCCATGATTGCTGGGGCTTTCCGTTCGCAAGGGCCTGTCTCTCCTTGCTCATCCATTTTTCAAAGGCGGCAGTCAGGCCTGCCTTCTCGACTGATTGTGCCTTGGCCTCAGCTTCCTCCAGTTTCGCCTCCAATTCGGCTTTCCTTGTTTTATGGTCTGCGCTTGCCACCTTGATGAAGGGCATCGTGTTGAACCCGTTCTTGCCGTTGGCGGCCAAGACGCCGCTTTCGTCGTTCGAATTGAAGAAGGCAAAGAATTGATAGAATTCCTTTTGAGAGATCGGATCGTACTTGTGGTCGTGGCAACGGGCGCAGTTCATGGTCAGGGCCATCCAGGTCATGGAAGTGGTCTCCACCCGGTCGATCACCGTTTCCACGAACCACTCCTCCACGATCCTTCCACCTTCGCCGTTGAGGCGGTGGTTCCGATTGAATCCGGTCGCCACGATTTGATCACTGGTCGGGTTCGGCAACATGTCGCCGGCCAATTGCTCAATCGTGAATTGGTCAAAAGGCAAATTCCGGTTGTAGGCGCCGATCAGCCATTCCCTCCAGAGCCACATATCCCGGCTTCCGTCGCTCTGGAACCCGTTGCTGTCGGCATAGCGGGCCAGATCCAACCATTCCAACGCCATCCGTTCCCCGAAGTGGGTGGAGGAAAGCAAGCGGTCCAACGCCTTTTCATAGGCATCCGGGGAATCATCCTTGGCAAACTCATCCATCTCTTCGAGCGTGGGAGGTAGACCGGTCAGGTCCAAGCTCGCCCGCCTCAGCAAAGTCTCCTTGCCCGCCTCCTTCTTCATCTTCAATCCCTCCACCTGCAAACGGTTATTCAAAAAGGCATCGACCGGGTGCTTGGCATGAGCAGGTACCTCCGGGCGCTTCGGAGCGATAAAGGCCCAATGTCCTTGGTATTCGGCTCCTTGGTCGATCCATTTGCGCAGGGTCTCCTTTTGCTCATTGGTCAGGGACTTTCCGCTGTCGAGCGGTGGCATATGGTCGTCGTCGTCCGCGGCCAGAAAGATCCTGTAGACCAGTTCGCTTTCCTTGGCACTCCCCTTGATGATCACCGGATCACCCGACTTGGCCAGTTTAAATGCAGCCGACTCCAAGTCAAACCGCAGACCGCTCTTCCTTTCCTTTTCATCAGGTCCGTGGCAATGGAAACAGGCATTCGATAGAATCGGCCGCACGTCGCGGTTGAACTGCAATTTGTCTTCTGCGGATACCGAACCAACGAAGAGAAGCAACCCCATCAACGGGAACCCGAATATGGATGCAGTATTCATGCGAGTATGGGTGCGATCACTTTGCCCGCCACGTCGGTGAGACGAAAGTCGCGACCGCCGTAGCGATAGGTGAGTTCCTTGTGGTTCAAGCCGAGTAAATGAAGGATGGTGGCATGAAAGTCGTTCACGTGAACCTTATCGACAGCCGCCTTGTGCCCCACCTCATCGGACTCCCCGTGGGAAACACCACCCTTAACGCCGCCACCTGCCATCCAAGCAGTGAAGCAGTGCGGGTTATGATCGCGTCCGGGCTTGCCACTTTTTTGGGCCACGGGCAACCGCCCGAATTCCCCTGCCCATACGATAAGGGTCTCGTCCAGCAAGCCTCGCTGATTGAGATCCGTCAACAAACCGGCGATGGGTTGGTCTGTTTCCTGAGCGAACCCGGTGTGGTTTCCCTTGATGTCGTTATGGCCATCCCAACTTCTTTGGTTCGCCATGCCACCGGAGTAGATCTGAATGAATCGGGTGCCCCGCTCCACCAGGCGACGGGCCATCATGCATTGGGCGGCAAAGTGCTTGGATTTACTAACGTTCAGACCGTAGAGCTCTTTCAAATGATCGGGTTCCTTGGCGAGATCAAGGGCCTCGGGGGCCGCCGTTTGCATGCGATAAGCCAACTCGAAACTCTCGATGCGGGCCGCCAGTTCCTCCTCGTATGGATTCTTTTCCAGATCATGCCTATTCAGTTGGGTCAGCAAGTCGAGCTGACGACGTTGCCGCGAAACGTCCTGTTCCTTCGGGCGATGCAAATTGTCGATGGGGTCTCCATTGGGGCGAAAATGAGTGCCTTGGTACACGCTGGGAAGAAATCCGGCTCCCCAGTTTGCTGCATGTCCCTTCGGAAGGCCGCGACCGAGCGGGTCGCTCATGACGACGAAGGAGGGAAGGTCGTGACTCGGTGACCCCAAGCCGTAGGTGGCCCAAGCCCCGGTACAGGGATAGCCCATGCGGGGCAAGCCGCAGTTCATCATGAAGAGGGCGGGACTGTGGTTATTGGACTCGGTATGCCCCGAGTGGATGAAGGCCATCTTGTCGACGTGTTCACCGAGGTGAGGGAAAATTTCCGAAACCATTTTGCCGCATTGCCCACGGGGCGTGAACTGGAACGGGCTTTTCATCAACCCGCCCACCTTATTGGCAAAAAAACCAGTGAAGCGGTCGAAGCCCTCGAAGGTTTTGCCGTCCATTTTTTCGAGGGCGGGCTTGTAGTCCCATGTGTCGACGTGACTGGGGCCACCATTGACGAATATCCAGATGACCGACTTGGCTTTGCCCGGGAAATGCGATTGCTTGGGAGCCAAGGGGTTGGTGGCTCCGAGTAACTTTTCGTCGTGCAGTAGGCTGGTCAGTCCGAGTGAGCCAAGA
>Ga0209362_1003186_pt1 | contig 11606 bp, 9 predicted proteins | sample SaaInlV_165m_DNA_FD_184680 | JGI IMG/M metagenome (GOLD analysis project Ga0209362, IMG submission 184680) | Marine microbial communities from expanding oxygen minimum zones in the Saanich Inlet - Saanich Inlet SI037_S3LV_110m_DNA (SPAdes)... | ecosystem: Environmental > Aquatic > Marine >...
GCGAAACATCCCTTTGTCGGCACTAGTTACAACAACATCGGGGCAGCCTACGATGCCAAGGGCGAATACGGCAAATCCATCGTGTACCATGAGAAAGCCTTGACGATACGACTCAAGAAGCTTGGGGCGAAGCACTACGATGTCGGCCTAAGCTACAACAACATCGGGGCAGCCTACGATGCCAAGGGCGAATACGACAAGGCGATCGGCTACTACGAGAAAGCCTTGGCGATCTACCTCAAGACGCTCGGGGTGGAGCATCCCTTGGTCGGCACGAGCTACAACAACATCGGTGAAGCCTACCGCAACAAAAGCGAATACGACAAGGCGATCGGCTACTACGATAAAGCCTTGGCGATACAACTCAAGGCACTTGGGGCGGAGCATCCCAGCGTCGGCATGACCTACAACAACATCGGTGAAGCCTACAGCAACAAAGGCGAGTACGGCAAATCCATCGTGTCCCATGAGAAAGCCTTGGCGATACGACTCAAGAAGCTTGGGGCGAAGCACTCCGATGTCGGCCAAAGCTACAACAACATCGGGGGAGCCTACGATGCCAAGGGCGAATACGACAAGGCGCTTGGCTACTACGAGAAATCCTTGGCGATACAACTCGATGCGCTTGGAGCGGAGCATCCCTCCGTCGCCACGACCTACAACAACAGAGGCCTAGCCTACTTCAAAAAGGGCGAATACGACAAGGCGATCGGGCACTACAATAAAGCCTTGGCGATACAACTCAAGAAGCTTGGGGCGGAGCATCCCTTAGTCGGCACGAGCTACTTCAACATCGGCGCCGCTTGCAAGGCAAAGGGCGACAAAGCAAAAGCGATGGTCTACTTGCTCAAGGCGAAGGCGATCTATCTCAAGAAGCTAGGGCCTCAGCATCCGAATACGAAGGCTGTGCAGTCTTGGATAGACGATCTGAAGTAGCGGGAAGCTTCTGGGGTTGCCCCACTTACCCACTCACTCCTCCTCCCTCAGATTGATGAGGTACGTCCGCTTGCCGTTTTTGTTGCCTAGGTAGGTCACTTGATCCAGGGGCAGCTTGCTTCGGTTCGTGAGTAGTTTGCCGATGCTTTGCGGCGTTGCATTCCGCTCAATCCCATGTGGTTTTACTTTCTTGAGCGATTCGGTTGGCGTGCCACAGTGCAAGTACGCCAAAAGGACAAAGGCTCAAAAGGTGCTTGGGCATTAAGAAGTAATAGGGTACAAGTCTTTCAGACCAAAGAGTCCTTACTCAAAGGGTTAAGCCAATCTGCGGTCTAAGCCCTGCAGGTTTTCCTGTGGGGCTTTTTTGCACCATCTCGACAGCAATCATAGGTTCATTCAATAGTCCTCTTGAGCAGTTCCTTCCCTAGGGACCCACCCTCTCGGCGGACTTGCCCTAGTACTAGGCAGAGTATTTTGCAGGCGTCGGTTCAAGCAAGTTATTCCCTGTTTCGAACAACTTACCGCCGCTAGGACCGAGGTGAGCTTTTAAAAGTATCGGGACATCTTCGGACTACTCTTTCTTCGCCTTGTTTGCTTCGATCCATTAGTGGGAAATTTGCCGAGACTGAGTTCACTTTACCTTGCCCAAAACCGCAGGAACCTTTCGATGGAAGTATGCATTATATAATATACTTAACCGCGGCACTTGCGTGTTGTTCGGGCGTGTTGTTCGGTCAAGAGTCTCATAAGCATCACAAAAACCACACTGTTGGCAAATCCGAACCCGTGCTGGAGAACCCTCCCCCATCGGGATTCGGAAAGATTGACCGCGTAATAGAAATCGAGACCTTACGAGGACGGATGCGTTACGACCAAGAACGTTTTTCGGTTGGTCCGGGCTCCAAAATCAAACTGGTGCTGAAGAACAACGACGACATGCCCCACAACCTAGTGCTCTGCAAGCCTACGGTCGCAAATGTGGGCATGGAAGTATCGAAGAAGGCATGGGCCTTGGGTGGAGACGCCATCGTCAAACATTACGTACCGGAACACCCTGCGATCCTTTTTCATACGACTCTGGTTCCGCCTCGTAGTTCGCAATCCTTCTATTTCAAGGCTCCGTCGAAAACGGGTTCCTACCCATACGTGTGCACCTTGCCGGGGCACGCATTCTACATGAAGGGCGTGATGAGCGTAGCGACAATCGTCAAGACGCCGACGGGAAAGCCGATCGGGTTTTCCGAGACGACCTTTCGAGCATACAAAGGAAAATGGGATCGCCTTCCGGATTTCGAAAAGTTGAAACCATATTCGGAGGGCGAAGTCGGCAATGCCTTGATCGGCACGAAATTTGCCAAAATGGAAAACCAATTCGGACTTGTCTTTGAAGGCGTACTGTCCGTTTCCAACACGGGTCGATACTCCTTTGAACTGGGGTCCGACGATGGGTCGCGCCTCGAAGTCAACGGGGAACGAATAGTAGATAACGACGGCAGTCACGGGCATCAGGCCAAGACCGGAGGAATAAACCTAAAGCCAGGCGACCATACCTTTCGGTTGCTCTACTTCCAAAAGGACTCGGACAAAAGCCTTGCCCTGCGCTGGAGAGGTCCGGGCGTTTCGACAAGTTGGTTGACCAAACCGCCCTCGGGGAAGCGTGGTCCCGCCATGCCGATCACACCCGAAGTCGAGGGTGATGCCGTAATCTATCGAAATTTCATTGCCGAAGCCGGCACTCGCGCAATTGCGGTTGGTTATCCTCAAGGAGTAAATCTGGCTTTCGATGCCAACCAGGTGCGAGTCGCCCTTTTGTGGCAAGGGGCATTCATGGACGGTGGTCGACATTGGTCCGGCCGTGGTCAGGGATTTCAACCGCCTGCGGGTTTTGCCAAGCTGAACTTTCCCGAGGTTCCGCCATTTGCCTTTCTCGACAGAGTCGATTCCCCATGGCCTTCGCCGGAGAATGGACGTTCCACCGGATATCGCTTCAAGGGTTACGAAAGAGACAAGCTTAGACGTCCGACCTTTCTCTACGAGTTCTCCGGGACGAAGATCAGGGATTTCCCCTCAGCGTCGGCAGAACTGGCGCCTTATCTCACCCGTGAATTCACCATCGAAGGTGGAACGGAGGAGGGCAAACTCCATTATCTGGCTGCGGCAGGAAGTAAAATCGAGTCCAGGGAGGAATCCTATCTAGTGGACGGCAAATATGCCGTATCCTTTCCCGGATCGAAGAACCTCAAGCCTGTTTTAAGGGAGTCATCCGGGCGGAAAGAGTTGCTTCTGCCACTGCAGACCAAGGGCAAACTTTCCTTCATTCAACGCTATGATTGGCATTACGAATGAACCCCATTTCCTAGAACACGACCCACATCAAGAATCCGGAAGGGAATTAATGGACGTCCCCCCTGATGCAGGAAATCGACAAGCATTGCCTTCCTCTTTCCTCTCTGACTAAGATTAGGGTGATGAAGAAAATATTCGTCCTCGCGTTCAGTATGCTATGGCTTGCGGTAGGTTGCTCCCAAGACAGCAGGTCCATCGTCGAGGACTGCAAAGATGAGGGTTGGCGGGTGGAGGGAGAATTCGGGCAGGAAGGTCCTTTCAAGTCCCACAGTCACTTAAAGAGTGAACGAGCCAAGGCGGTGGAAGTTTTCTGGATAACAAGAGGTCAAAGAAAAACCAAGCGATACCCGCAGAACTCGAAATTCTATTTGGCGATACATTTCTACAAGGAGGACGGTGACGTCTTCGCCGTAGTCATGAGCAAAAACAAGTGAGATTGCTTTTCCGAGATCCATGGAAGAACCCCCTGTCCCTCCCCCAAGCCAACCCGACCTGAATTCCCCATGGTGCGGTAGCTGCGAATTGCATACTGACTTCAAGGTCGTATGGGGAAACGTAACGCGCCTTGATTCAGATACGGGAACCTATTCCGAAACCGTTGAGGTTAGGCGTTGCCTTGAATGCAACGAAGAAATGTTTAAGATAAAAGATTACAAAGCACTTATCATGGCAGTGAACATAACTCTTTTCTTGATTTGGTCGGGTCTCTTCTATTCCTCCTTCTACCTATTCCAGGAGCCGAGATTCGTTTTATTGGCATTCCCGATCTACACGGTTCCGATCGCATTGGCTTGGTTTTTCCCAACAAAGGCAAGGAAGCGATACGGACATTGGAAAAAATGGGCCAAAACTCAGGTTTTTTGGGAATTGCCCAAGTGATCTGATCAAAAGTAAATATAATCGCTTTGTGATTACGGTGACGTGGCATGATGATTGACGAAACCATGCTTCAAATGCTTTGATTAGGAATGGCCCTCATCAACTGCCCGGAGTGCAATTCCAAGCTAAGCGAATATGCCGACCTATGCCTTAAGTGCGGGTTACCTCGTCAAAAGTTTGCGATGGTACAGGCGGAAAAAGCCAGGCTAAAAAGGGCCAAATCGCTTGATTCGTCGATTGACGGGCTAAATGTTTCCGTGAAGGCGGCGGCAACGCTTTGCCCCAGATGCGGGACGAGAATGGCGTTTCTTTCGGCCGAGATCGGCAGCAAATGTCCAGAGTGCGATGCACCGGTTCCGGGGCACGAAGCTTTTTGGGAAAACCACACGGAAAGCAAAAGGTTGGCGGAAGAGCAACTGGATAAATGGGAATCTTCTCAAAATGAAGAGTCTTAGACCTACGGAAAAACCAATCAATCTGAAATCATCTCTCCATCAGAGAAGCGAAATTCCTGTCTTTCCCCATTTTCCCCATAACCAATTAAGGTTCCGGCTCCGTCCTTAACTTCCTCAGGATTTGCTTCGCCACTTGGTTTCCAGGATTTGGCTGCAATCAGGTATCCGTCTTCAAAGTGCCGGAGAGTACTTCTTTTTCCGTTCTTGAACCAGTTTTCTTTCCGACCATGCAACTGCCCTCTATTATTACGAAAAACCTTCTTATGTCTGGTTCCGTTTTCGTACCATGCTTTTTCCAGTCCCCATTTCATGCCGTCCTTGTATCGAACCTCAGCGACAAGTTGCCCGGACGGACTTAACTTTTGTGACAATCCGTTCAACTTGTCGTTACGATAAATTGACCTACTCGACGGTTGGCCGTTATCATGCCACTGCTTGAAAATACCATTTCGGATACCATTCGAGTAAAAGCATTTCTCGCGCTCTTGACCATTAGGGAACCACTTGGACCACATACCCACACGCAAGCCCTCCTGGAAATGCCGTTCTTCACTGAGGTGACCCTCGGGATAGTAATAGTTTAGCCAAGGCCCCTCAGGTCGACCTGACGCGAAATGCCTCTCGCTTAGCAATTGACCATTCTCTGCCCATGAATAGGAGACCCCGTGGTACTGCCCATGCAAGTAGTGAAACTCACGCATTTTTTCACCATTGGAATACCACTGTTTCCATTGACCCTCTTTCGATGAGCTCGGAAGCAAAGCCAATTGTTCACGAAAAAGTAACTTCTTGGTACCACGAGCTAAATATTCGGGATCCAGATTTGCCTTTGAAGCGTTCACTTCAAATAAGGATGTTAAATCTTCTACCTCACAATCCGAAAAATTTCCTTGCAGTTGGGAAGTTCCGTCTTCTTCCCATCTTTTGAATTTCTGCATCAATCCCTTATCAAAGCGCACAAGAACGTAAGTTTGACCATTTGGATAATTGCTTCGAACTACTCCATCAAAAGGGGTTCCTGAGTTAGGGAGATAGACTTTTCCATTCCTAGATTGTAGCTTGGTCCAATGATTACTTGAATCATTTTGAGCCAAACCGTCTAAGTCTCCTGAGGAGGGAGACTCATCGCCACATCCGAAAAACAATGCTACTAAAAGTGGTAATACCAAAAAGAGCTTTACTGCCATAAGTATAACTCAATTGGGCAATTTCTGAAAATAGTCAACAAATTGCAGAAAACCGAAATGTCGACGATAGGCAAATAGAAAAATTGCGTAGGAAACTGGCTATTCTAAAATTTAGTAAAAGTCACTTAACCTTTGCCTTCAGTTGATCCACTAGGACCGCGATGAGGATGACCACCCCGTAAACCACGCTCTGCATGTGTGCCTCAACACCCGTCAGATTCATTCCATTTCGGATTACGCCGATTATAAGGGCACCGATCAAGGTTCCGAAGATGCGGCCTTGTCCACCTGCAAGGCTTGTGCCTCCGACTACGACGGCTGCGATAACCTGAAGCTCGAGCATGTTGCCTGCCTTGGGGTCTCCGGTAACGTGCAGCGATGCCTCCATGACGCCGCCCAGTCCGGCGAGAATCCCGCATAGGGTGTAAACGAATACCAAGACCCACCTTACGGGGACACCGGAAAGGCGAGCAGCCTCAGGGTTGCCCCCCACTGCATAAACGTAGCGACCGATGGTGGTTCTCGTCATAAGGAGGTGGGCCAAGGCAAAAAGTAGCGCCATCAACAAGACGGAATTAGGCAAACCAAGCAATCCCTCTCCCCGACCCAGCCAGCCAAATCCCGGATTTTGCACGGGAATTGGAGAGGACTCGGCGAGAATGAAGGACATCCCGCGGGCGACGAACATCACGCCCAACGTCACGATGAAGGCGGGAATCCCGAACATCGTGACCATGCCCCCGGTGAACATTCCAACAAGTCCGCAGGCAAGGATTCCTGTAGCGACCCCAATGAACAAGTGGGTAGTCGTGGGAGCATCCCCACCGACCGACTGGATCGCCAAGGCGGTCACCACTCCGGAAAAGGCGACTAAACTGCCGACCGACAAATCGATACCTGCGGTAATGATGATCATAGTCATTCCGATCGCAATGATCGCCACCACCGAGATCTGCTTCATGATGTTCAGCAAGTTGGCCTTCTTCAGGAAATTAGGCCATTTGTAACTGGCGGGGGTATAGACCTTGGCTTTGGCCAGCAATGGATACTTGATGGCGAGCTTCGGCAATTGCTCCTTGCAGAAGTTCGCCATGTGGCGATCCGCGGCAATGACGGCGAGAGGCGTATCGGATTCCGCGATCGTAACCAATGCCTTGCGAGCCCCGGCGGGCTGAGTGACAGCAGTCTCGAGCACATTCAAGCCCGATGCCTTCAGTTCCGATTCCAAGGCTTTCGCAAATGTTCCACCTTCGCCACCTTGGCGAACAAGAACAAGTGCGTTGGTTCCCTTGCCATGGTTCGTCGACAAATCCTGCACCAGATCCTGAGCCGCATTCGCATTCGCAGGCCACTGCTCCTCCATTGTCACGACGCTAAATCCGGTCCCAAGTAAGATAAGGACTAGAATCGTTCCGTATTCAGATAGAAGTTTCTTCCAGTTTGAATTCATAAAGCGCTACCCTACGGCTATTTTCATGATGTCCTGCTGAGTTGCGTTCGGGACGTCGGCAATCTCACCCTTAACCTGTCCCTCGTGCATGACGACTATTCGGTCGCTCATCCCAAGCACCTCGGGGAGTTCGGAACTTATCATGAGGATCGCTTTACCTTGAGCGGCCAAACGATTCATCAATTGATAAATTTCATACTTGGCCCCAACGTCGATGCCGCGCGTCGGTTCATCAAAAAGAAGGACTTCGGCGTTCCGTTCCAACCACTTGGCGAGAACGACCTTCTGCTGATTGCCACCCGAGAGGGTCGCCGCAACCTGATCAGGACCAGTCATCTTGATCTGAAGTTTTTTGCCATGATCCACCATGGAAGAACGCTCCCGACCGCGATCAATCCAGTTGTAACGCGAAAAGGACTTCAGGTTGGGCAATCCGAAGTTCTCCAATATCGTTTGCCCTAGCACGAGTCCTTGAGCCTTACGATCTTCCGTGAGCAAACAAATGCCAGCGGAGATTGCGTCTCGAGGGCTGCGAAGGTGAAGCGTCTTGCCATCCAGTTTAATGATTCCCGACTCCGGTTTATCCGCCCCAAAGAGCAGGCGAACCGTCTCCGTGCGACCTGAACCGACGAGACCGGTTAAGCCTAGGATTTCTCCGCGCCTAATCGATAGAGTCACGTTCCGCACCTTGGCTCCACGATTCATTCCTTGGCAAGCCAAGCGAACGTCTCCGATTTCGGCGACCTCCTTGGGGTATTCCTGGTCGATGGTGCGCCCAACCATTAATTCGATCATGGCTTCGCGGGTAAGGTCAACAATGGGACGAGTGTCAACGTGAGTTCCGTCTCGAAGGAAGGTGACGCGGTCCGCCACCGTAAAGATCTCATCCAGCCTATGGCTGATGTATATAATGCCTATCCCGCTTGCCTTCAAGCCCTCGATGACCTTGAACAACCCCTCGACCTCACGGGGCGAGAGAGCGGCGCTCGGTTCGTCCATGATCAGAATGCGGGCATCCGTTGCCAACGCCTTGGCGATTTCAACAATCTGCTGTTCGGCCACTGTAAGGTCTCGACAGAGAGTTTCGGGATCAATGCCCGAACCGAGCTGCTCGAGCAACTCCTGAGCCTTTTTGCGCTCACGCTTGGCAGGCAGGATGCAAACGCAACTAGGCTCCTGGCCAAGAAAAATATTCTCTCTAGCCGACAACCAAGGCACGAGATTGAATTCTTGATAGATGACCGCAAGACCTGCAGCCAAGGCATCCTGAGGGCCATCAATTCGAACGGGATCACCATTAAGCTCAATTACGCCTTCGTCGGGAACATGAGCCCCGCCGAGCATCTTGATCAGCGTGCTCTTTCCTGCCCCGTTTTCCCCAAGCAAGGCAAGGCACTCACCGGGATGGAGCTCCAAGTCGACGTCCTTGAGAGCATGCACTCCGGGAAAACGCTTATGAATGCCCCGCATGCAAAGCAGGGGGGTGCTCGATCCATTCGAGACTGGCTCAGCTTGGCCCACGGCGGGCTATTTATTTGAGCTCGGGGTCTTGGTCCGCATCAGCCTTCTTGTAGAGAGAAGTGGGGATGAGAACCGTCTTCTCGACCTCTTCGCCAGCCAAATGGCTAATGATCTTTTCAACGATTTGGACACCCATCTTACGGGGGAATTGAATGGGGTCGGCGTAAACCTTACCCTCTTTGATGGCGACCTTGCCCTCCTTTTGGCCGTCAAAGCCGATAATTTTGATGGACTCGTTTCTTCCCGCCTCATCGATTGCGGTGTAAGCTCCGAGAGCACCAGGATCGTTGATCGCGAAAACCCCGACCAAGTCCGTATGAGCTTGAAGTTGATCTGCCGTCGCCTTGTAGCTATCCGTACGATTACCTCCGGACGCAAGTTCAGCGACAATGTCGATTGTGCCACTGGTTTTATCTTTGTTGTGAGCATCAATGACTTTTTTGAATCCGTCCACGCGGAGAATGCAGGAATTTGCGATCTTGTGATCGAGGACCAAAACCTTTCCGCCATTCTCTCCAAGAGCTTCGATCATCGCCTTCCCGGCTAGTTCTCCTCCTTGAAAGTTATCCGTTCCCACATGACTGACGATATCCACGCCTTCGGCGGCGCACTGAGCATCCACAGTGAAAACGGGAATACCCGCCTTATTGGCTTCCTTCACGGCCGGACCAATTGAGATTCGGTTGCATGGTACAAGCACAATGGCAGTGACCTGCTTGGATATGACGTCGTCGATCTGGTCGGACTGAGTTTTGACATCCTCATTGGGATCGAGCATAAGGGTTTCGTAACCGTATTTCTTTGCCGTTGCCTCGATACTGTCGCCAATAATCTTGAAGAAGGGGTTCGATAAGGTGAGAGGCGAATAGGCGATGACACCCTTGACCTCATTTCCGTCGTTGGAACCTGAACCCTCTCCGTCCCGGCCGGATTCACCGCCTCCTCCGCATCCGGACCAGGCCAGCGTGAAGCAAATTAAAATCGATGTCAGGAAGTGTTTCGTGTTGTTCATTAGTTTAAGGAATTTGGATAAAAAAAAGAATGAAAGAATATACCAACGGCAAGCAAGCATCCATATTTAATCGTGCCATTCGGTTTTGGGAATTGAAGGGCAATCAGGCGATGACGTCGTGAACGACTTGACCGTGCACGTCGGTGAGGCGGTAGTCGCGACCGGAATAACGGTAGGTCAGCTTCTTGTGGTCCAGCCCCATCAGGTGGAGGATGGTGGCGTGCAGATCGTGAACATGAACTCGGTTCTCGACGGCCGAACAGCCGAACTCATCGGTTGCCCCGTAACTGAAGCCGGACTTCACCCCTCCACCCGCCATCCAAACGGTGTACCCATAGTGATCGTGGTCGCGACCTTTGGCCCCCTCGGAAGTGGGGGCTCGCCCGAACTCACCACCCCAGACGACCAAGGTGTCCTCCAGCATGCCACGACTCTTCAAGTCCTTGAGCAATGCCGCAATTCCTTGGTCGCACGCTTTGGCTAGGTCTCTATGCCCATCCACAATATTGCCGTGACCAGTATCCCATGCGATGTCGTAACCGCTGATTGAATGTGAAAGTTGAACCACCCTGACGCCACGTTCGACTAGTCGCCGGGCGATTAGGCAACCCTTGGCGAAATGGCTCTCGCCATAAAGTTTTCGAGTCGCCTCGCTTTCCTTGGCCACGTCGAATACGTCGGGAACAGAGAACTGCATCCTAAAAGCCATTTCCATGGCTTGAATGCCGGCTTCTAGTTTCTGGTCCTGCTGAAGGCGGTCGAGGTGAATCCTGTTCAGGGTGGCAAGAAGGTCGGCTTGCTTGCGCTGATCTTCTCGACCAAGGGAGCTGTTCTTTAGGTCGCTCAAGATTGCCTCCGGTTTCATTTGACCGATATTAACGTAAGAACCTGCATAGGCGCCCGGTAGAAATGAGTTGCCCCAGTTGGCGATCTTGCCACGAGGTTGGGCCACGGGAGACATCGCCACAAACCCAGGGAGGTTGTCAGTGTCCGCTCCCAAGCCGTAAGTGAGCCACGAACCCATGCTTGGTCTATTCGCCTGAAGGGCTCCTAGATTAGTCATGAGGATTCCGCCTGCATGCTCGGGGATGTTTGTATGCATCGAGTGAATAAAGCTTATGTCGTCGACGCACTGGGCGGTTTCGGGGAATATGTCGCTCACCATCTTGCCACACTCGCCGTATCGCTTGAAACCGAAGGGCGAAGGCATCAGTCCAAGCTTTGTATTGCGGAGGGTCTTTCGGTCGACGATGGACGGACGTTCTCCGGCATGCTTGGCCAACATTGGCTTGTAGTCGAAGGTATCCACTTGAGAAGGCCCCCCAGGCATGAAAAGCTGTATAATCCGTTTGGCCTTTGCAGGAAAGTGAGGTTTCTTCGGGGAGAGAGGATTAGGAGATGACCCGGTAGCAGCAGAAAGCCCCCCCTGCCCCATCATTCCCGCCAAGCCAATGGTTCCCATCCCCGCCCCGATTTTCGCCAAGGCATCCCGTCGGGTCATTTGCTGTGAAATTGCCGCGCGATATTCCCTAAGATGTTGCTGATACTTCATGACGTTCGCCTATTGGATTTGTAAAAACTCGTGAGAGCTAAGAAGAACCTGAGAATATTGAGACCACTTGGCCGGAGATTCTTCAGGAGACCCGAGAAAGGCAAGTCCGGCTTTTAGCTCGGGCGGTTCGACCGGACGATTAAAAAGGCGTTCGTAGGCGGCTTGTATGCGATCTTCGTGATCGACGACCTTCCTCAATTCTTTTGCCAAAGCCTCAGCTCGCTTAACCATGAAGGGACTGTTCATCATAAACAAGTATTGCTGCGGG
>Ga0209362_1003196_pt1 | contig 11584 bp, 8 predicted proteins | sample SaaInlV_165m_DNA_FD_184680 | JGI IMG/M metagenome (GOLD analysis project Ga0209362, IMG submission 184680) | Marine microbial communities from expanding oxygen minimum zones in the Saanich Inlet - Saanich Inlet SI037_S3LV_110m_DNA (SPAdes)... | ecosystem: Environmental > Aquatic > Marine >...
CTGAACCAAAGGAGGAATTTCTCCGCGAAGAGCGCAGAGTGCTGTATGTAGGCATGACTAGAACCATAGATAATCTCTTTGTGATGTATCCTACTCAATATGAGAGTAGAAAAAGAGCCAACAAGGCATCAAAATTCATTCAACCACTAAAACCTAAAGAAAATGAGTTTATTGATTTCATACAATATGATTCTAATTCAAGTTCTGACATTTCTACGACCTTTAACGCAGTTGAAATTATCAAAAACGAACAATTAGCTGAAGTAATTAAAAATCTCTACAGCGAACAATACGAAAGTGCGATTCAAAAGATTTTGGATTTGGGAAAAATTGGATTCTTTCAAAAAAATAAAACTACAAAGGGATTCTCTGATGAGTCATTACTACGACAGACATCAAGTGATGATTTGGAATCTCGTTTGAATGGAACAAAGCCTGAAAGATTGGGCTTTACAAAAAAGAACCTGTCATTTTCAAAATTTAACACATACGAGCAATGTCCAAAACAATTCTGGTATCAGTATGTCCTTAATGCATTACCTGCAAACCAAGAACAGTCTGCATTGTACAAGGGAAGTATGTTTCACGAGATTGTTGAGGAGTCAGCTAAAAGACAAAAGGAAGGAAATACCGATGATACTACAAAACTATTTTCTGAACTGCAAACCAAATGGGATCCTAAAAAATACCTTACAAGTTCTGTTCAAAAAGAACAACAAGACAGAAAATCACTAACTCCTGCATTGGAATCTTATCAAAAGTGGTCCAGTTCTAATCCAAATGAGATAGTTGCACTGGAATTGCCATTTACAATATACATTGGTGGATTCAAAGTCAATGGGGTAATTGATAGATTAGAAAAAACACCTGAAGGCGAATATGTTGTAATTGATTACAAAACAGGAGGAAAGAAGAAAAAAGTTGATGCCAGAAACAGTCCTCAACTGAATTTGTACGCTTTAGCACTCCAAGAAAATCCAGATTATGGAAAATTACCTGTAAAAGCAGTATTTTTCTACGTAGAAAAGCCTGAAGGCGAGCAATTATTTGAATACGAAGTGGAGGCAGAAAAAGTCGAGGAGGTAAAAGGCATCTTAGAAGGATATGTCAAGGCAATTAAGGAAAAAGAATTTGATGCAACACCTGAAATGTTTACCTGCAAGTGGTGTCAATATTCCGATATTTGTGAAGAAGCAGTATAGAATAAATTAAATTAAAAAATTTGCATTGTTTTTAACTTTTTTACTGATGATATATTATATTTTAATAAATTTTTAACCATACTTGTTTGTAAAGACATGAAGAACAAATGATTCAAAAATTAACAGATCGAAAATATGGTCGAGTCTATACTCCTGAATTACTATCGCGTTATATTGCCAAAAAAACTATCCAATATGCTTTTGCTGATCCAAAATTTACAACAATGAATCATATTTCAGTTATAGATCCAGCTATAGGTGATGGACAGCTTTTAAAAAGTTTCAATAAACAATTAAAAAATATACAAAATGTTAATTTTTATGGAATAGATGTAGATTCTAAAGCAATTAAAAATTGTAATAAAAATTTTAACAATGAATCTATTTCATTATTAAAAACCAATTCATTAATTCCAAATAGTAAAATGACATTAAATGATGGTTGGAAGAAAATTTTTCAAATATTTAACAAAGGTAAAAAATTTGATTTATTGATTGCAAATCCTCCGTGGGGTGCAGATATATCAAAATATGTTCACAAATTAAATAAAAATGACTTTCAAACACTCCAAAAAGGTGTTGATACATTTGAATTATTTATTGAACTTGCCACAAAAATTGTTCGGAAAGATGGATATTTCTCATTTATCGTTCCTGATTCAATATTAAATGATGGGAAAGAAGTAATTAAAAATATTTTAACATCAAATACAGAATTAAAATTTATCAGTAGATTAGGAGAAAAAATGTTTCCGGGAATTAATAGAGCTTGTGTAATAATAATTTGTAAAAATACAAAATTTAATTCTGAATCTTACATTGATTGTTTTAGATTAACTAGTGAAGATAAGAAGAAAATTTTAGATGGAACTATGACTTTATCCGAATCTGAAAAATTACACAGTCATAAAATTCCACAAAGTAGATTTTTGAACAATTTTCATAATCATTTTGATATAGATTTGAAAGAAAATGAAACAAAAGTTTTACAGAAAATTAAAAATTCAAACTTATTGGGAGATTATCTTTCAAGTACTAGAGGAGTGGAATTGGGTATTTCTGGTAAAGTTTGTAAGTGTAATTCTTGTGAACTTTGGTCTCCATTATCTGAAAAAAATGAAGTGATTTGTTCTAATTGTTCTAATAAAATAATTAAAAACGAATCGGAACAATTTACAATAATTTCTTCAAAAAAAATTCCTAATTCAGTTCCAATAATAACGGGAAAGAATCTAAAACGTTATGTCTGTAAACCAACAAATTGGATAAAATTGGGATATGATGGAATTGGATACAAATCTAAGAGTACGTATGATTCTCCAAAAATTTTGATTCGAAAAACAGGTGTAGGGATTACCGCTGGATTGGATTATAGTTCATCGTATACCACACAAGTAGTGTATATTCTCAAAAATAGGGACAAAAATAACCCTGATTTGGAATTTTTTCTTTCATTACTTAATTCTAGACTGTACTATTTTTTTCTTGCAAAATCATTTGGTGAGATAGAATGGAGATCTCATCCCTATCTTACTCAAACACAAATTAAGAATTTACCACTGCCAGATCTAGAATCAAATGAAAATAAGAAAATAATTAAACAAATTACTAAAAAATTAAAGTTTGCTCTAAGTAAAGGAAAATTATCCAAAAGAGTTGATTTAGAAATTGAATTAATGATCGGAAAATTATTCTCTTTAGACAAAAATGATTATAAGATTATATTTGATTCAATTAATGAATCGCAAGAATTATTGCCAATTAAAGAATTAAAAAACTTTCAATTATATGAAATACAAAATAAAATGAAGTAATTGATATGGGACAAAGATACATTGGTGCTAAATCAAAAATTGCACATGAAATATTACAAGAAATTACACAATTAGTACCGACTGGAGGCACAATAGTGGATTTAATGTGTGGTACTGGAGCTATATCCTTAGAATTGAGAAAACAGAATTACAAAGTAACTGCTGTTGACGTGATGAGTCAAGCATGTCACATTACAAAAGTAAAAATTCTATTATCCAAACCACCACTTTTTTTAGGTTTTAAAAAATATATGATAAAAAATAACGAAAAAATATTATCTGATGTCTCAGGATATGAGAACATCATCCATACATTAAATAATTTAAAACCTATCAAAGGATATTTTTGGAAAGAGTTTAGTCCAGATGGAACTCCTCAAAATGGTTCAACTCCAAGAAAATATTTTTCAGCAAAAAATGCTCAAAAAATTGATGCTGTAAGAGCATTTGTTCAAAAATTAAAAAAAGAAAAAGCCCTATCTGATGTTGAATATTCCCTACTGGTTCATGATGTAATAATGAGCATTAATGATGTGGCAAATATCGCAGGTACCTATGGGCATTATTTATCAAAGTTTGTAACTAGAGCACTAGAACCTATTGAATTCAAACTAACACAATTTGAAAATAGAGGATTATTCAAAGGTCACAAAATTATTAATGGACACGCAGAGAAATTGGCTTCTTCTATCAAAGCTGATTTGTGTTACATTGATCCACCATACAAAAAGAGGCAATATGCCGCAAATTATCATATTTTGGAAACTATTGCTAAGGGGGATGAACCAATAGCTGAAGGGCAAAGTGGATTGAGAAATTGGTGGGATCAGTATTCTGATTTTTGTTCAAAAATCAAAATTTATGACGCATTTGAAAAAATCTTTAGAGAAATGAAATGTGATATTTTTCTAATAAGTTATAGTTCTGAAGGTTTACATTCAAAAGAAGTCATGTTAGAATTTTTCCAAAAGTTTGGAGATGTAAGTGTTAGAGAATTTGCACAAAAAAGATTCAAAAGTAGAAACGAAATAGCAAAAGAAACGATTGTAGAGTATTTGTTTTGTTTAAAGGCAAAACCTGAAATTAAATTAGAAAAATCAATTATTGTAGAATCAGAAAAATAATCTCACAATTTGGTAAATGGCCATAATTGTTTACTAACATCAAATGCAACAGGTTCATCATCAAAAACAAAATATCCTTCATTTTTTGAAAATATTGATTTTAGCTTAGTATTGACATACCAATCTTTTTTTGGTTGATCTGTTTGAAACCAACCTGCCCAATGCTCACCATTTTGTAATCGTACAATGTAAACGTATAATGAATCCGGTACGGTAGTAATATTATTAGGATCAACTGACTTTGGAAATCCTGTTAGATCTGGTGTCCAGGCAAAAATTCGTTTAGTATTTTTACTATTGATATTTTGTTCAGTAATGCTTACTGTAGCATTTCTACGTTGGTAAATTTTTTCAGATTGTAGTCCTTGAAAAACTCCTAAACTTTTGATAAAAATATTCCATTCGGGACCATTTGTTCCATCTGTCCAACTCTTACCATCAAAAAAACTTTTCCAGTTATCCATTGAGATTCCTGATGTGGGGAAATCAATATACAACTGACCTCCACCAGAAGTCAAACTATTTGGTGAGCGATTAATATTTTCCCAATCATTTTTGGTTAATTTTCTAAATATGATTGATTCTACATTTTGTAGCATATGTGAATAAACATCTAGTTCTAAATAAATTGAATAATTTTGACTGAATCAATATAATACTCTATGAATTTTAGAATACTAAGTTTTGATATGAATTTAGAAGATGCAATTCCAATAGCAAAGAAAGAATGGGAAGAAAACCCACAATTAGAAAAAGACAGAGATGAAGTTATTACAAAATACGGTGAAATGTTCAAATTAGAAAATATTGATAATTTAACAATAAAAGATATTCAAGGATTTTGGAATTTTAAAAACAATAAACATTGGAGTAACTTAGATAGGCCAGCTGGATGGGTAGTAAAAGATATCCCGAAATTAAAATCTACATTAAAAATTCTATTGGATGAACAAATTTCTCTTACAGATAGAATTAGACGAATAAGAGAGAAAACAAGTGTTGAATTTTTAAATTATTTTGGTAACTCATTATATACTCCAATTTTACTTGTAACAAATCCAAAAAAATATCCAGTTGTTAATGCCCCCGTATTAGACGCATTAAATAAATTAAATTTGTATCCAACAAAGAATTGGAAAAATGGAAAGATTGAATGGGAAACTGTTCCTGAAGTACAAAAAATTATACTAAACATTGCTGCAAAAAATAATTTTGATTTATGGCAAATTGATTGGTTGTGGTGGAAAATAGCTAGACCTGAAGAAAAATGGGATTCTAACTTATCTGCAGAAGAAACGCCCAATTATTTTATTATTACACAAAATCAAGGTAGTAAATATGATGATGTAGATGGAAAGCAATACCAATATGATAGTCAAAAAGCAAATTATACAAAATTCATAGTTGGTTCAAAATTTATTACACAATCTCAAATAAAATACCGCAGAAATTATTTTACAGGTTTTGGAAAAATTGAGAAAATTAAAGAAGAGAAAATGGTTAATGACAAAGGAAAAAGTATTCCAAAATTTACTGCTATCTTTTCAGAATATGAAAAATTTGATTCACCTAAAGTTAGAACTGATGATATCTTAGATGAAATGAAATCTCTTCCTGCGTATGGTAGTATGCCGCCATCAATTTTACCAATTACACCTCAATTATTTAAAAAAATTACCACTGAAGTTTTAGGTGAGGATATTTCTAATGAACATATGGGATCTTCACATGCTGAATTACTAGAAGATAAGAAACAGGTGATCTTTTTTGGTCCCCCAGGTACAGGTAAAACTCGTGCTGGAAGAATATTGGCAAAATCATTTATAGAAAAAAACAGGTTATCTGCAAGAGATTTTGAAATGGTTGAAATTAACAAAATTGTGCAAAAAGCAGAAGTTAATTCATTATCCGACAATGAGTATCAAGAATATGTTTTAGGAAAAATTGAAGAAGAAGCAAAAAATGCTGGATTTAGTTTTACTCAAGAAAATAATAGTGAGCATTTGTATTCTTTAAAAAAGAATGACGATGAAATTAGAATAGGAGTTAATTTTTCAAGTAGTTCTAAACAGAACTCAACTGATGTTTATTTGGGCGTACCTACCAAAATGGTTAATTTTCTTTCTAATGTTCCTACTCATAATAGATACCAATTAGTCATTAATTGTTCTGAAAAAAATTTTATTTTACTTCCTTTTGAAATAACACAAAAATTTGCAAGATTTGTTGCAGGAACAGAATCTGGAAAATGGGATTCAACCGGAAAAGAACAACATGCATTTCATGTGACCATTAAAAATGATACTGCTGAACTCCCAGTAAGAGATGGTACTCATGATTTAAAATTCTATGATTGTGAAAAATTTACACGAAATATTAAAATGATGTTTGATGATTTTATTAGAAATATAACATTTCATCCTTCATATTCCTATGAAGAATTTGTTGAAGGGATTAGACCAAAACTAAACACTGGCAATATTTCATATGACATGCAAGATGGAATTTTTAAATCAATTGCAAATGATGCAAGAAATGATCCAAACAACAAGTATATTCTATTCATAGATGAAATTAACAGAGGTAATATTTCAAAAATATTTGGTGAATTAATTACACTTATTGAAAACGATAAAAGAGAAACCCACCACTCTACGTTAACATATACTAAAGAATCATTCACAGTACCAAAAAATCTTTACATTATAGGCACAATGAATACCGCTGACAAAAGTCTATCACTGTTAGATGTAGCACTAAGAAGAAGATTTGGCTTCATTGAACTTATGCCCAAGTACTCTGTGATTAATGAAGAAATAGAAGTTGATGATGAAAAATTCAAACTGGACGAATTATTAGTTGATTTGAATAAAAAAATAAAGAAAGAAATTGGAAGAGAACGTCAAATTGGTCATTCATATTTTATGAAATTTGAAACTCCAATTAAAACTGGAAAACAATTACAATCTGCATTTGTAAATGAAATTGTACCGCTGCTACAAGAATATCTTTATGAAGATAATGAATCATTGTTAGAAATTTTGGGGGAAGGATTTGTGAATAAAAAAGAATTAGAATTAGAAGAAAAATGGACAGGAAAACTAGAAGACTTTAAACATGCATTGAAAAAAATTCCAAAATTACCTTTAGATAATGGATAAACCAATTGTAAAATTATATGAACATCGAATTTCTTCATCAGATGATGTTATTGAAAAATTAAATGATGATGATTATAAGAATAATCAAAAAATTTTATTTGGTAAAAAACTAGAAACTAGAGAAGACATAAAATTAAAAAATGATCTTAACGGAATTCTAACGATTAAAGAATTAAGAAGTGGCATTGAAATTTCTCCTACTAGTCACATTGGCACTGTAGAATTTTCAGAATTCATCGTTAAAGTTTCTCCAAAATATTCGATGAAGCCAAAAAATATCAATATTTTGTTAGATTATATTTTAGATGTTAAACCTCCAATAAAAATAAATTTTGTAGAAAGTTCAATAAATGTTGAAAAAGAAGAAAAAATACTTTTAGTAGATGTTATGATTAATTCATTAGTTCAACAATGTGAATTGTTACTAAAACGTGGTTTGTTGAAAACATATGTTGTTCATGAAGAAAATGTTTCATTTTTACGAGGAAAATTGTTGATAAAAGAACAAATCCAAAACAATATGAAGAAAAATACAAAATTTGGATGTCAATTTGATGAATTAGAGCACAATAATTTAGAAAATCAGATTTTGTTGGCTGCATTAAGTTCTAGTCATAATATTACTAACGACAATGAATTAAAGAGAAAATTACGAATATTGATGTATCAATACTCTACTTTTACAGAACATATTCCAATTTTACCCCAAGATTTTGAAAAAATTATGTATAATAGATTAAATCAACATTATGAAACAGCTCATGATTTATCTAAAATTATTTTAGAATCTTCAGGTTTCAGGGAATATAGAAAAGAAAAACGAATCAAAATAAAACCATTTTTCATTAACATGAATGATGTCTTTGAAAAATTTGTTGAAAAATTAATTAGATTTTATTATTCAAAATATACAAAATATGAAATTCAACCACAAAAAACAACTAAATCTTGGAAATCAGATAATTTTCAAGATAAAAATATGAGAACTGATATTCTAGTTGATGAAACAGGAAGTGATAAAAAATTTATTCTTGATACCAAGTATAAAGAATCGCTTTCACCAAATGATAGATATCAGATTGGATTTTACATTCATGAATTTATACAAAAAGAAGGTACTGCATTATTACCTGAATTCAAAGAAAAAGGCATATCATTAAGTCCACCTACACCAAAAACAAAGGAAGAATGGAATGAGGATATTCAAAAATATAGGGATAACCACAAAGGTTTTGATTTTATAGAAGAAGATGGAGAACTTAAGGCTATAATGAAAAATGATGATTTAATTTCTGTTAAAAAAGGAATTGAATTAAAATTAAAACGAATCAACATAAACAAGATTGTTGAAATGATTGATGAAGGAAAAATAGATAAATCATTACATGATGAAATTGGAAAATTTATTCGTAAAGATATGCAAGTCAAATTCATTAAAACATAAACATTATTCCTTTTAACAAATCTTGCAAAATGATATAATGATTTGAAAGGATTGCTATGACAGAGTAGTTATGAAATATCTAATTGATTTTTATGCCTACTTTCAAGAATTATTCAAAAATAAAGTAGGATAATAGTAATATTGCATTTTATCAGGAAAGTGGAGAAAAAATTTCGTTTTACAATCTTTTTTGAGATCTATATGACTGATAACTAGATAAAATTCCTTAATCCTCTAAATTAAAAATTCTGCTGCATCTTTTCCTTCTTGTGTAATTTTTATCCAGCGGTTTCTGCCGATTTTTTCTACTTCAATAAACTTCCATTCTTTTTCTAATGGTGCTATGATGTTTTTATCAAGACTTGCAAATCTTGCCTGTGAGTGATTTTCTTGCTCTGCATTAATTGTGATAATTTTTTGGTCCTCTGCAATTTGTGCCATCTCCTTTTTTGTAATCTTTTGGTCTGGTTGGTCTGCAACTATTTTCAGTGCTGCAAGCAGTTTTGGTTGTGGGGTTTGTATCTCGTATGTTGGTAGTGCAATTGTATCTTTGATTCCAAATGACTGCTGCTTTCCTTCAAATGCTGCATAACTTTCAGGTTCTGCATAAAATGGTTGCAAGTTGTCACACTCTTTGAGTACCATACATGCCATCATGCATGCAATTGCCTGAATCTTACTACCTGATGCAACATTTACGTAAATGTAATTATTTTCCTCTTGAGAAATAATATCTTTAATTGATTTTATTGCTTTGAATAGACTGAGTCTGTCACTGTATGCCACTTTAACTTCCACATCGAGTTTCTTGCATTCTTTTTTTATCTTCTCAAGATACGGTGCAGAAAGATCTTCAGAGCGATTGTCATGGGCTAAAATCCATAGCTTGTCTGCCTTTGTCTGCTTTAGGGGAAGGACAATTCTGTCAATTTCAAAGCCTAAAGGGGCAATATGTACTCGAAACGTGGCTAAATTTGTCATGATAGTATCTTTAGTATGCATACTATGAACTTATTATTAATATTTTCTATCTGGCTATAATACACATGATTAAAACAATCACGGCATTAATGGTCTTGACCTTAATTGCAACTGTAAGTACCCACAACGCTTACGCAATTGAAGGAGATGGAACCAGTCATGTTGAAGTTGATGAATACCCATTCAACATTATTGTTGAAGAAGGTGGTTCAATAACTATACACAACAATGGTGAAAACACAATCAACTTTGTAAGTCACGGTTGGTTTGAGGGAACAGTTCCTGTAAACGATGCAATCGCATTGGAATTTCCAGTTGTAAACTGTGGAACTACTTGTTTTACTGAAGGTATGTATTACATATCTGATCTAAACGGTGGATACCAAAGTACAATTGAAATTGTAAAACCATACGTTGCACCACCTCCAACATACCAAACCACAAAAGATGGAATTACAACAGTTGATGTATTTACAATACCCTTTGATGTTACCATTACAGAAAATGGAAGCGTAACTGTACACAATACTGATTCTGTGGAACACGTTGTATCACATACTGGCACAACAGGTACTTCAAAATCTGGAACATTTTACAAAGTGATTCCAGCACAGCAACAAACAACAATTGAATTTCCAATTACAGGAAGTACAATTTATGAGTCTGGTGTGTATACATTTGAGGATACTGTAACTGGCAAGTCTGGAAGCGTAACTGTAACTCCCTGGATTGGAAGTCAACAGATGATACAAGAAAATACTGTTACTGGAGTTTCACAAAGCACTGTAGAACAAGTTGGAATACAAGAAGACATTGTAGTTGTTCTTAAACAAGAATCAACTCCTGAATTAATTGTTGATGAGGGAATTTACAATGTTCCACAATCAAAGACAAATATGGATTTGATTACTTTGCAAACGCAACTTGCAACAGTGACAGCACAGTTCAACGACTCTATTACAAAACTTGCAGATCAAAAAGTAACAATAGACAGTTACAACAATGAGGTCCAATCATTAACTACGCAAATTGGAACTCTTAATGGAACTGCCACTAAAGTATCAACATTAGAACAGACTGTTTTATCTCTGCAAATAGAGAAAGACACCCTTAATGCACAAATCCTCACACTAGGAAATACAACGGCAATGCAACAAGCAACAATTACACAGTTGAATGCTCAAGTAAACGATACATCAATTCTTGATGGCAAAATTGCTAATCTAGAATCACAAATAGTATCACTGACTAGTGAAAGAGATCAATGGAGGCAACTTGCCAATAATTGGTATGGTGTGGCCATGGAACAACTAAGTGTAATGATCAATGTACTGGGACTCTAGTTCATTACATCTTTTTTTTATTTTTTTTAAGTAAAATTTTATGATATTGTAGGAAATACAATAAATCTTAGTATTTTATGCCTAGCATTTTTAAAAAATACCCTGAATTATAGTATGTATAGTATGCATACTATTGACATCTTATTCTTATCTTGGATTATTGTATAATAACCAATGACAGAACAAAATGAAACACAAGAAATTGAATCAAACACAAACGAATCAAAAGTCAACGAGGTAATTATTGTTAAAAAAAGAACTTTGATTAACTGTGAGGAATTTGTATCGATTCAATTAAAATCCTCAGAAGGAACAATTGGAACACTGCTAAAAAAAGCAGTTAGTGCAACGCAGTTGAGAAATCTTGAAGAACCTGATAGTAAATTGGGAATTCAGTAATTTTTTTTCCACTCAAAAACTTATTTAATAATTATTTTAATTCTTTTTCCCACAACTTTCTTAACTCTGGCATTTCTTTATGCAACCACATGTACCACTTTACAAACTCTGTAGTT
>Ga0209362_1003197_pt1 | contig 11582 bp, 17 predicted proteins | sample SaaInlV_165m_DNA_FD_184680 | JGI IMG/M metagenome (GOLD analysis project Ga0209362, IMG submission 184680) | Marine microbial communities from expanding oxygen minimum zones in the Saanich Inlet - Saanich Inlet SI037_S3LV_110m_DNA (SPAdes)... | ecosystem: Environmental > Aquatic > Marine >...
TGCCTTGCAGTCGTGGATGATTGAGGTTGATACCCACAACATATGCTTGACCTAGTTTGATAGGTGTGTTCTTACCTAAGAAACACTTCTTAGACTTAGGTGTAGCATCAATGTGTTCACAGGTAAGTTCACCACAGAACGACTTGTAATCATGCCCGCTCATAGATAACCACTTACGGAAGTGAGTACGGTCTAACATTAGCGTACCACTGCTGAACACGTCAGTCATTGTCTTACGGAAGACATCGAACCTAACACGTATCTCTCCACGTGGTAATCGTTGGAAGTCAACCACTGGCTTCTGTCCTGCTGTGTGCATAACAGTGACAGCAACATCAGCGAAGTCACTAAGGTATGCTGATATGATATCAAACGAGTCCATCTTACTTTCTTCTGCCACTATTCGGATAGCACCTATCTGTTCAAGTACCCACTCAGTTCCCTTAGTATAGTCATAGTCAATCAATCCCCAGTCCTTAGCAAGTTTAGATGCTAGGTCTGATAGTATGATAGCTTGTTCCCAGAATCGTTCTTGCCCACTGAACTCAGCGCCGTATCGTTTGTGGAATGTGTCAGTTGCTTCGGCAACCATGGCTCTTATATCTTCAGAACCTATTTCCATCAACTTGTTTATGAATGTGTGGCCTGCATGACCGTAGTTATTTGTTACGAAGTTATAGAGGTTTCTACCTGCTGAGCTGCTCTTAGTAAATAGTTCGTGTGGCGGCACAGTAACCTCTAGTAAACGTGCCATCTGTGCATCGGTGTCTAACCCAGAGGCTATCAACTTAGATTGCAGTGACTTGTTTGTAGATACAACGACCGGGGTTGCCCATGTTTTTGTATCACGCTCTACTGCTGAGCGACTTAGTCTCGCCTTGTCTTTACCTTGGCTCACCCAGTAACAGAAGTCGCCAACCTCTTTGTCTTGCATCATGGTGACCTCATCAATGGTCATCGGTAAATGTGCATACAAACCCATACGGTTGAACAGTGTGTTCTGTGTAAACTTCGCAGCGAAGTGCAACTTGTCCGGGTCACCATAGATGGATTGTATCCAGTATTGGGCTAGTGTTTTACCACCACCTGTTGGGCCATATAACGATATCGTTAGTCCCTTCAAGCCAGTGAAGTTAAACAGTGGTGCTGAGAAACCAACGCCCAAAGCAAACATATGACTCGGCATATGTGCTTTCTCTAGCATGTTAGTCATCGTAGTCCACGCTGCAGCGTCTCCTTTCCTGCCATACATACCTGTACTTAAGTTGCTTGATGCTGTTGATAATGTAACTTGTTCTTCTGAGACACTGCCGTCATCTGCTTTGCTTATAACTGTGTCGCCTATAACAAAATGCGTATTGTTTTCTTTCCAACCCATGGTTGAATAGAGGTTGGTCATGGTACGTATCTGCCTTAGTTCTTCCATGTATGTTCGTAACATAAGTTGAAAATACTCCGTCTGTCGTTTGTTGAATAGCACAATACCTTGGTCTGCTATCGCAGTAGGAAACTCTCTGCTTCCATCTGTTAAGTATGCTTGTCGTAATTTAAGTTCAGTCCACCCGATGTGTGGTCGCTTCCAGTGGAAACGAACAACTTCATAATCAAGGTGGTCATCACGTCCATAACCTACAGGGTATATGTCAAACTTACATATGTCAATATCAGTATCATCAATAGTCATCTTGATACCATGCTGTGTACGCTTAAACGGTTTCGGGATAGGTACTAGGTTCGCTACCTTATCTGGTACTTCTGTAGTAATGGCTACCTCTTGGTACTGGATACCTAGTCGTGCTGGTGAGCCAACTTTGCCTGCATACTTACACCCTCTACAACCATTCGGTCTATCAGATTTAAGTTTGTCACAAGTTGTTGGTCCAGTAGCATTGTCTTTCCACTGGATAACTTTATCTCTTGTCGCTGACTCAGAGTAGGAGTCATGCCCCTCACTCCATTTGATTGCAGTATCTTCTGGGTCTACACAGAATGCCGCAACTCCGATGAGGCTATACCACAACGGCTCTGGTACATCCTTCTGGTTCTTAATTGCCCAACCAATCTGCTGACACTTACTAGATACAACAGAGCCAACAGCAGGTGGGTACTCTTGAGTCACTGCTAAGTTATTCAGCAACGAACTCTCACGTGGTTGTCGACTACTAGGGGCCTGATTGTATTGCACGTAGTTTGTAAGTTTACTTAGAAGAGCTTTAGGCGTAACAGGCTCAGCATCCACCAACAACTTCACCTCGTTCCCATTCTTAGGGTTGTGAGTTCCAACTGGTCGTAGTACCAGTGCACTGTTGGTTGTTAGTCCTGCATCAATATGAAACTCTTTCTCTGCTGCGGCTAACTTCATAGCACCAGCCAATGGCTTCCACTGCATAGGTGTTAGTTCTTCTGTAAGAACCCAGTATACATGCAGTCCGTTACCAGAGAAAATTATCATAGGCTTCGGTAGTTCCAACTCGTTGATGAACTTGCCTAGTGCTGTTAGTCCAGCCTTCCAGTCTGGATATGGCTTTGTTTCACCACAGTCCACATCAAGTGCCACAACTTTGGTTGCCCTAACGTTGTCTTGCTTTCGGTTGCCCTTAGTTTTAAAGGCTGATATTGCGTAGTAGGTATTGTTTTTAGTTTGGTCTGACCTAACACAGACCTTTGATAGCTCGTCTACACTGTTAAAGAACCCCTGTCTATTACCGTCTTTGTTGATGACAGTAGTGACGTAGAACCCCTTGGTAGGTAGAACGCGCTGTAGAAATTCCAACGTGTCCATTTGTCCTCCTCAATAAAAAGAGGGGAAGTTCCCCTCTCTAGTCTGCTTAATGATACTCCTCTAAATAATCAACGAGTTGCTTTTTTCTGTCCTTAGGGTCAAGCACAATGATATCGGGTGATGGCCACCCTTTGTCTTGCATAACTGACAGAAGTTTGCGTAGTGTATCACGTAGTTTGATATCATTATCTTTCCGAATGGGCGTACCCTTCTTCCAACTATGATAGGTCATACGTGACACTCCCACCACTGACGCCATGTCAGTGATAGTAAGCATCATATGCTTACGCAGCGACTCCACTTTAGAAAAATCAAGTGGCTTCGGTTTAGTCATCAGCAACTTCTCCTACAAGAGCAGCAATCTCATCAGCAAGATTAGTTGTAGCCTTGTCAACAACAGGTGCTTCCGCTGGCTCTTCAACAACTTTTCTCGCTTTAGGTTTTGCTTTAGGCTTAGGTGCTTCAACAGGTGCTGCTTTACCAAATCCCTTAGTCACTGGTGCTTCTTCAACCACTGCTACAACCACTGCTTCAACCACTGCTTCAACCACTGGTGCTGGCTTGGCTGCAACTTTAGGTACAACAGGCTTATCAATTTCTTTCTCACCTGTTATCTTTAACACTTGCTCAGTACCAAACAACTTATCTACTGCGGCTTGCGCTGCTTCATCAATGAAGCCACCAAATCCAAACGCTAACTTAGGGTATGACGCATCAGTATCGAAAGACAACGTGGTCTTAACAATCTCTGGTGGTATGCCTCTTGTAGATAGTTCTTTCTGGTAGGCGTTCAACCCTTTCAATGCACCCGGAGTTACTTGTAGTAAGTACACTGAACCATCGGCATCATCAGCAGCAACTACTGCTAAACGTTTCTGGTCTGCACAGGCTTTAATCTGCTGACCTTGTGGTGTTAACTTAGAACCCCAAGCATTCTGAGGACATGAGGCACACAAATCGTTCTGTGGATTGGTGCTGTCAGTATGTGGACCGACACCAGTCAACGAGAAACAGTCTGGTGCTGAAGGCTCTGCATCTGGAGTCCATGCTTTCTCATACCATGTCTTAGATAACCTAGGGTTAGCACCCACAATGATTACATCAATCTTGGTTGAGTCAAGGACTGTTTCATCACCGCCATCAACGATGCGGAAACGACTACCTTTGATAGAGATACGTGGGAAGCCATCGCCACCCGTTGCTAGTCCACCTGTTAACGATTGCGCTAATACAGATGGTGCGCCTACTTTGCCTGCAAGGTGTGCAGGAACTTGGATATTACTGGGAACAATATTTGACATTGTACTCTCCTATTTTTTATTATTAAACATCAACTTTGGGTGCAGGCTTACGGACATTGACGTCAATCTTTGTGCCGTATGTAACTCCTGCGGGGACAGCCTTGTTCATGTCGATGTATCCACGAACTGCTGTTTTACTTACACGCTTTTCAAACAAGTCGTATGCTTCATTCTCTCTGATAAATCCTAGCATAGCGTCCCAGTCTGCAACTCGAGCATAGTCATTGGTAGTTAGAAATGCTGTACCATGATTGGTCTTGAAGGATGTTACTCCGTCGGCATCTGCTTTCTCCTTTAACCACGACTCAAGTTTCGTCATGTTCTCTTTAATACCTTTGACCTTTGCTTTCGACTCAGACTCAATGGCTTCTTTCTTCTTGCGAAACTTCATGTAAGTTTCAATTACTTGGTCTACTGTTAGACTCATATGTCACCTCGTTTCTTGTTGTATTAAATCAAGAAGCAATCCCTGTAACTTTTGTTTGTTACGTAGCCTGTCATACATCTTAGCCTCCACTGCGATGGACTCAATGTGTACAACATTTGATACATGCTTCTTACCTATTCGCTCAATGCGACCATTCGCTTGAACATACTGCTCGTTACTTGTTATCGGTCCATACCATATGATGGTCGACGCTGATGTTAGCGTTAACCCATGAGCCATAGTTGCAGGATGTGCAATCAATACCCTTGGGTCTTTACTATTTTGGAAGTCGTTGAATATCTGGTTGCGTTTTGTTGAACTCACTGCACCATTAACAACTGCGACACTCCACTTCTTCTCCAACTTAGCCTTCAACATATGTAATGTTCCAGTTAACGGAACGAACAATATAACTTTCTCACCTGCTTCTTCAATCACCTCCTCTACTGCTTTAATTCTAGGCGAACAGTCCAACTCAATGTTCTGCCCGTCATCACCATAGACTACACCACATGCTATCTGTACAAGTTTCTGTAACTTAACAGCCTCATTGACAGCAGTGATAGAGCCTTCCTCTTCCATTTCAATAACGAAACGCCTTAGCATTTCCTTGTAATACTTTTCCTGTTCCTTAGTCAATGGTACTTTACGTGTCTGTATTATAGTATCGGGTAAATCAAAGCACTCATCACGAGAATACCTAACCGATGGTTGTAGTACATCCTTCACAATGTCCACTGACTCTGGTCTGGGTAGCCACTTCCATTGCCCTATCTTCATCATCACTTGGTCACGGAACGCAGTGTATGTGTTGGAACAGAACGGACTGTTGACTAACTTCGCTAACGCCCAAGCATCTGTTGGGTCATTAGGTGTTGGTGTACCTGTCATCAACCACAACCTTGTATTCCTATTACCTTCCATCCACTTACGGAATATCTTAAACCTATTAGTAGATGGGTTGCGTAGTACAGCAGCCTCGTCAACGATGATAAGGTCAAACATATCTTTCGCTTCCTCTGCTATGATATTAAATCCATCATGGTTAATGATGTAGAAGTCAGCCTTAGTATGTAGCAACTTCTTTCTACGTGCTGCTGTTCCGTGTAGTGTGACTGCAGTGCGATGTATAAAGCCTGTAAATATACTATCACCCCACACCCTTTCAAGTGTAGACAGTGGTGATATGATTAGACACTTCTTAACCTCACCTGCATCCATCAAGTAGTCAGCAGCCCATAGTGCTGACTGCGTCTTACCAGTACCAATGTCATTAAGTACCAGTGCTTTCTTGTGCATGGTTAAGAATGCAGAGGTTAAGCGTTGGTGCTTGTAGGGAGTGAAATCGCCAACCCAGTCATAGTAATGTAGGATAGGTGAGGGTACTTTAATACCGAGGTTACGCAGTACCTTTACTTCATCAATCTTATGGGGTGCTACTACAATGTCAGTACCTTTAACTGTCATTAACTTTGCAGATGGTATGCAGTCAAGCACACGGTTAGGGTTAGTAAGTTTTAACGCAATAGCCTTGGCTTGTTCGACAACTACCACTGTACCTCCTTGGCACTAATGATATAGTCCTCGACTTCTTTAATAGTGTCGTCATCAAAGACCAAGAAGCACTTGCCACCTGCTGCTTCTATGTCCCTCATACACTTATCTTGTAGGGCTGTGGGTTTCTTAGTCCTGTCAGCCTTAGCCTCGACTCCTACTATCCTACCTTTAACTATTGCAAGCCTGTCTGGTATACCCGCCCTTCCAAACGGACCAGACTGTGGACTAAAGTACCATATCTTATACTTCTTAAATACTTTATCCAGTCGACTTTTAATCTTACCTTCTGGTGTTGTTGCCATTGTTCCTCCTCTTCACTTGTATTATATACTTATATTTACAGCAGTGTCAACTAAAGTTTTGCATAGTCACACATATGTTTCGCTGGACACCAAGGGCATAGCCCACTTGGCTTAGGTGGCCAGTTGTCATGCTCTGCTGACTCATAAATCCTGTTGATACGTGTCATCAAACGAGTCCACATCTCGTTAGACTGTTCACGCTTGTAAACTTCTGTGTCCATTGCCTTAGTCTTTAACCATATCAATGATGACTTAACTGTGTTCACCTTAGGGTAGTGCTTGAACACTTGTAGTGCAAACATCTCCATCTGTGTGAAGTCTGGTCTACGCTTACCTGTCTTCCAGTCCAGTACATAGGCCCTATCCTCATGGACAATCAACACATCAAGGATTGACCTAAGCCATGCGTCTGATGCAAACCAATCTGTTGGTGTTAAGTTTTCGTCAAGCGTCATCTTCTGCTCGGCTAGTAACTCACCGCCGATTGCCGCCTTCTCCATAGATACACACAGTCCCTCATACATCTTGGTCTCATCAGTCAATGGTGTCTTATCTCTAAGCCTCAACTCCAGTGACTCATGGACACGTTCACCATACATACTTGCCTCGCCCCCTTCATCTTGTACTTCCTTGTTAATACGCTGGTGCATATATCTTTTGGGGCAGTTCTCATACATCTTTAATGCCGAGAATGAATGTGCTAATTTCATTTGTCACCTCCAAAGAACTTGTCACACTTGCCCATGTATATTGTATGTACTACACCTGCTACATACCCTAGAACAAATACCATTGCTACACCTAGCCAACTTACTATTACTTGTATCATTTCTCCTCCTCAACAGGTTTAATTCTATATTCTCTATCTGTGTACCAACCTGGTGTGACAGTACAATCTTCCCAGTCAGCAGTATCTGGGTGTTCACAGCATAGATGTACTTTATGTTGCACTGTGTAGCCCTCTGCCCAAGCGTGTATCTCTCTAGCGTGTATATGTTTTTCCATTTACTCCTCCTACTTTGCTTCACTATAATTATTACCAAGGTCTGCTTCACAAGCCACTGGTAAATCCTTTGCCCAACTTGGGGGCTTAGACATTTCTTCAATCATAAATGCCTTTGCTTCTTCTGCTTCTTCTTCCTTAACCACTACGATAATCTCGTCATGGACTTGGAAAGATACATGGTATCGTTGCCCTATACGCACCATCTGCTCTGCAACTACGTTCCTTGCAAGGGCTTGCACTACATTCTCCACCACCTTACCACCATAGATGCGTGTCCAGTTATTACCTGCTATGCTGTCACCATTCGAGTGCTTTCTATACACTCGGGAGTCAGCAAGATAGGAGAACCCACCCGAACCTGCTCTTAATGCAGGGTAGTGAATACGCAAACCGTTCGGCATCAGTATGCCCTTGTGGTCATAGGACAGAATGTCGTTAATCTGTCCACTACCACCTGCTAACATGCCTGTAAGAACCGTGCCACATCTATTCCAAAATGCAACAATCCTGTGGTTCTTTTGTCTGTATAAATTTACTATTCGTTGTGCTTCAAACTCATCAACATCAACGGACAGCCCACCCATACCTAGTGCTAAGGTATCTTTAAACTTAGCATGACCCATGCCATAACCAAGACCTAGTATACATGTTTTACCTACGAACCTTTTAACTTTATCAGTCTTTTCTACCTTGTACCCATACACATCTGAAGCGAACTCACTGTACACATCACGCCCTTCTCTGAAAGCATCAAGCAAGTCCTCTTGCCCCGCAACATATGCTGTCATACGGGCTTCAATCTGTGATGAGTCACAAGCAACCATCTTATAACCTAGTGGTACAGTCAGTGACTCACGGATAGCACCATTACGAGGTAGGTTTTGTAGATTTAACTTGTCACCGCCAGAGAACCTACCAGTGTGAGCACCATAGTATTTAATCATGATAGGTAAGTAGCCACGCTTGGCTGTTTCGATTAGCCGTTGTGTTCTAGTCTCCTCTATGGTAGACTTGATGCCAAGTCTTGCCTTAACAAGGCTACCAACTTGGGGGTCATCATGTTCCAACAAGTTTAAGAAAGGTTTGTCAGTCTTAGCGAATGCATATGCTACCTTGCCTGTACGCAGGCTAGTCTTAGTAGGTACTTCCACCCCTAATGCCTCAAGTAACTTAGCAAACATAGCATTACTCATTAACACTTTCTTTACCTGTGCCTCACTGAACTGACCCATACCTAGGCTATCTATCAAGTCCGACTTGGCTTGCTTAACACCTATGATGTGGCGTTCTAATACATCAGAGTCAAGTACCACTGTTGGTTCGGTATACATACGCAACGTCTGGTCAATGATAAGTAACTCATGTGGTGGGAAGCCCTGCTTTAGTTTGTTGAATAACTTATAGGTTAGTTCAACATCTTGGATACAGTAGTCTGCAAAGTCTTGCATCTCTGGCTCACTGAAGTCCTCTCGTCGTTTACCTACTGTGTTCTCTACCTCTGCACCTTTCTCGCCTATACCATAGTAGTTTGCTAGGGCTTTCAAGGAACTACCCTCCGTCATCTGATGCTTAGGTTTAGCCATACACATAGTATCAAACCAGAACTTAGGCTTAATACCGTACAGCCACGACAGGATTGCACCATCAAAGTATGTGTTGTGGCATAAGATAGCCTTGTCTGTGTAGTCAAGACTATTCAAAAACCCACCAACATCTTCACCACTATACCAATCAGTGGGGTTGTCGTTTACTTTAATACCTACACCTATGACTTCAAAGTCTGCACTGCGTACATACTCCTCGGTTGTCATCTTGGATAACGAGAACTTCTTATCCCAGTAGGTTTCAAAGTCGAGGGTTACTATGTCCATCTTCTTTCTCCTGAAAGTTATCTGCTTTACGCTTATCCCAAGCATCTTCTAGTTTCTCTTGTACGCCTAGTGGTAATTTGTTCTCCTTACACTGGTCTAGTTCTACTGCCATATCATCTATTTGTTCTGCTGTCTTGTAGTTCATTCCTCTACCTCATTCCATTCATCAGCATCACCATCTTCATCTAACTCTGCTTGATACACTTTCTCAGGTCGTTTGTAATCGCACTCACCTTGAGCATTTGATGCATATGAAACCCACTCACCATCTTCTTTATGTTGTACCTCTAAGGTGTCATACTTAATGTACCAGTTATAAGACTCCTCTAAATCAAAGTCAATATCCCATTGCGAGTACGCCGTGTACTGTGCCTCTACTTTATATTTCATCTCTTATTCTCCTTATTGTTTATTGTCAACACCGTGCATAACTGACACACTCTTGAAGTTACAGACCCATTCGTAGCAGTCTTGCATCTCAGTAAGTAATATTATAAGTTCCTCGTGAGTGTATCTATTGATACCGTTATCACCCACAACTACCTCATATATCTCTTCTAATTGGTATTCATCTTCAGTTCTTTCTAAGTTCAGCATCTTCTTTCTCCTTTAGTTCTATCCTTGTATCCTCATACCCATCAAGTATCCAATCATCAGCCACCTCTTGTGCTTCGTTTAATGATTCATACTCTCCTATTACTGAGCCACCTACCCATACTATATAGTTATATTCATTCATCTTCGCTCTCCGTTGTTAGTTTATCGTTGAGCAGGTACTTGTCCTGCTCAACTAGGTACCACAGCCGAGAAGTCACTAGTGGAGATTCAGGCATATAGTTCTCACTAAACCACCCTGCATTTCCGTTCTCAAAAGCCTCTACATCTCCTTGAAGTTCATCTAAAGCCTCATCTTTTGTGCCTTTAAAGTTTCTAAAGATTATCATCTCCAGTCTGTATGTACCCTCTACTTTATCCTTACAACATATACACTTACTGCTTCCCATTGGTAGTGGTCTCATACTTTCTCCTTTATTCATCTTCGTCCTCCTTATATAAACAATCTTTGGTTACATTCTCATACAAAGATGGTATGTCTTCTTTATACCAAACTATTTGTAGGTTATCATTACGCCACGTACCTCTAGTGCTATCCTCTTTATGATAATCTCCACCACCCATAGATTTTGATTCACTGTTACACAGTATAGGTAGTGGATGTATATACATAACATCTTCTTCATTATCTTTATAATAAAGACACAACAACTCCATAATGTTTATATAAATGTGTTTAGTATTGTTGAGTATGTAGTGTGGTGAGATACCATTAGAGGTTTTAATAGGAAAACTCTTGACTTCTTCTATACTATCCCAATCATAATCCCATTCATCTACTGGTTCGTGATAATCACACAACCAATCTAAAGTAAATGGCTTATCTCCCATCATATTTAATACACTGTTTACATAGCCATTAAACATATAACTATGTTCCATAAGTTTTGAACCATCTTTAGTGGTAGTCCAAGTACTATACCTTTTTCTTTTGTTAATTACTGCTTGGTAATATGCTCCCATAATTTTATCTCCTGTCTGTTCCAATTTCTTCACTGATAATATCATCAATATTATCTCCATAACTATCCCATAATGACCTAGTCATATGCTCTACTACTGCACTTACACCATCAATGTAGTCGTTATCACCTATCTCATCATCAAGGTACAGCCCCCTGTCATTAACGTCATCCTCTACTAACTTATAAAGGACACGTTCCATTCTACTGACAAATTGGTTATAGGTAATCTCTATCTGTTTCGTCTTCCATTCTTGTAATGACATCATCTTAACACCTCCAAAAATCTAATCCAATCAGCAGTATACCAAAGACCACCTTGATTCTTTGGTCTTTGATGTTCTGTTATACCCTCAATCTCTACCTTAAGCCACACTCTATTCTTTTCTGATAGGTGAGGTGCTACTGGTGTAGAGGTACAGTGCCAACCTTGTCTTGTCTTAAACCCTTTAGTAGGGTGGCATTCTGACTCATACCAAACATCAAGGTCTATACCTAACTGTTTGTTAATAAACAGTGGTGTTAGTTTCCCGCTCTTTAATTCTCTTACTAGTTTATAAGCAATCATCTTAACCCTCCACAAAGTAATCAGTACCACCTGCTCTAACAGAGGTAACAGTATCAAGGTTAAGAGTACGATAACCCTTTGCTTGTACATCATACATAGTTTTGTATGCATTCCAAGGTGCTACTACCTTATTGACACCACCTCGTAAGTGTTTGGTTACTCTAAACCTACCGTTCATAGTACGCCACTCA
>Ga0209362_1003198_pt1 | contig 11581 bp, 10 predicted proteins | sample SaaInlV_165m_DNA_FD_184680 | JGI IMG/M metagenome (GOLD analysis project Ga0209362, IMG submission 184680) | Marine microbial communities from expanding oxygen minimum zones in the Saanich Inlet - Saanich Inlet SI037_S3LV_110m_DNA (SPAdes)... | ecosystem: Environmental > Aquatic > Marine >...
AATCAAGAGTCGCCCAATCATCAGCATCAGGGATTCCATCGTTATCATCGTCAGTATCTGCGTTGTTACCAATACCATCGTTGTCAGTATCAAACCACTCATTATTATCTAATGGAAATGCGTCGGATATATCTGAAATACCATCATTATCATCATCTATATCCCCATTGTCGCCGAGCCCATCACCATCATTATCTGACCACTCAGAAGAATCTAAAGGAAAATCATCAACATCATTTCCCACCCCGTCACCATCAATATCATCATCATCACCATTATCTTCTTCAGAATCACTGATGCCATCACAATCTGAATCATTTAGACATGTGTTGCTTGGAATTATTGTAACTTCTTTGATATACAGATTAAATTGGGGTTCGTCACTTGGATTCACAAATATCTCTATTGTGAAACCTGAATGTTGTGAATTACTATATGACTGTAATTGTGAAGATACATCCCTCATATCTGTTGTGATAGGGGATGAGGGTAGAGGCACCGCGTGTTCTGTTCCATCAGTACAACTACTACTGCCAATCGAATAGTAAGTTTGAACCGGCTGGTTGCCTAATGGATTCAAAATAACAGTGCCATCCGCAGGATTGGAGTGCCCATTTACTGCTAAAATAGATACCCAAGCGCAATTCTGTTCAGAAGGCATTGATCTCGAGTATTCTATCTCAATGTCAAAGTAAGAGGGTTTTATTATACTACCATTTACAACTTTGTAGTTATATTGTAAATTAATAGCTAAGTCGCAACTTGGAGATGATGATGGCTGACTCATTTGAAATGTGGCAGAACTACCTATATTCCCATCGGCCGACTGGGCTGAATCATGTACTTGACAGGAACTGGTGGAGCCAAGCCCCCCCCAATGTGATACAGCAGTTAATTCTGGGCTATTGTCCTGGGAAGAACTCAAAGCAAGATTATTACTTTCAATAATATATTCCTTTGGCAAAGTTAAGTTTGAGTATAGTACAACAACTAAAATCAATGAAATAGTAACTGTAACTATTCTCTCCTTCCCAGCTGTAGACATGGACAGTCGGCGATGTGATTGCAAATTAACCCTCCTAGGGCACTTGTCAGCTTGAGAATATCTCCTTACACAACTAGGTTGACTAAGGTTCAAGTCCCCCAGCGTCCACCATTTACTACCTCTATGAATCAATATCAGTTGGTTTTTTTCTTAATTCAGTATTATCTTTTAAAATCGCGTCTAGGATACGATATTTAAGTCCTAATTCATCGGCCAGATAAGTAATAGCCAACACATCTTTTGGTAGACATTTACCTCCGAAACCACGATACTCTCCGTGCATTGGATCTAAATGAGATGGCCCAATTAACTGATGTGTAGTTGAAGTCATCAATTCACTAACTCTTGACCAATCAGCACCTAATTCCTTACTTATGTCATACATTTGATTCGAAAAAATTACCTTAATTGCATAGAATAAATTTCGAGAATATTTCAGAATCTCAGCACTAGTTGGATCAATCAGAATGCATTGTTCATTTTCCACTATTCGTGCATCAATGTGATGTTGAAAAACTATTTCAGCCAACTCTTCATCATTTGTCCCTACAACCAAAATATCTTGTTCTCCATAGTCTTTAATAGAATTTTTTTCAACAAGAAATTCAGGACTGTATGCGATTCTTAACTTGGGATATCTTTCTGTTAGAGACGTTACAGTACCCGGAGGTATAGTACTTTTTATGACCGCCTGAAAATCATCAGGAAGTTGAGATAATATTTCATGTATTATGGAAATATCGGCTTCACCAGATTCTGGACTCTGAGGAGTGGGGACACATATGTAAGCAAAATTAGTTTCTTCTAATAATTCATCAAGAGTAGTTCCAAGTAAGGGGTCATGGATAATAATCTCTTGATTCATAGATAGCCAGTGATTAACAGCCGAACCGACAACTCCTTTGCCAATAATTCCAATCATCATAATTCACTTTCACACCCTTTTTGATATAATCTTGCCTTATGTAGTCCTTCTGAAGTTCCGCAGTCAATCCACCCTGATTCATCAACTCTAAACTCATTGACTGTAGATTCTGAATTGTAAAAATTCAGTAAATCAATTATTGAATAGTTTTTTTCTTTATCAGATAATTTATCCATAAAAATTGTTAAATTCCTGTCGAAATAGTATATTCCGCCCAATACGATGTTTGATGGAGAAGGATTTGGTTTCTCAATAAATCCTTTAATCCGCCCTTTGTTATCGAATATACAAACTCCAAAGAATTGAGGTTTATCATCATATTTTGTCAAAACCGTAGCACCATTTATCGAACTATTATTTTCGTGCAATAAATTAATTGATTTGGAGATATCAAAAGATGTGTAGTTATCACTAAATCTAAGATATACGTTCTCATTGACAAGATAATCTCTAACTAGTTTTAAAGCATTAATTGCCCCATTAGGATTTTCTTCCAGGAAATACATAATCTCTAATCTAGGATAATTTTTTTTAGCGTGTTCTTTGACTAAATTTATATGTGAATTACAAATTAATAATATTTTTTTAACTTTTGAACTAACGAATGCCTCAATATGTAAATCTAAAAGTGTCTTCCCCCCTACTTGAAGCATGACTTTGTTATTTGTCAAAGTAAATGGTTTCATCCTCTCACCTTTACCTCCACATAGTAGAACACCCACGAGATTATTATTTAGAGGATTAATTTCATTCAATAAAAACACCTGACTGATTATTGTATGAATTATACCAAATGATAAATCGCTTAATACCCTCTTCGATATCAGTGTAGTCAAGAGGTCCAATAAGATCCTCCAAATCTTTAATGTCAGCATGCGTAATCTGCATATCTTCAATTGGCCGAGGTTTGAATTCAATTATCGCCTTTCTGCCAAGTGAGGTTTCAATTAGATTCACTAGTCGATTAATACTAACAGGCCTACCTCTTCCAATATTGAATATCTGAGATGGTGCTTTTATCGTTGTTTGTTGTGAGTTCATGATAAAGGAGGATGCCGGTCTATCGGTAATTTTAATCACGGCCTCTATAATATCATCTATAAACGTAAAATCTCTAACCAGTTCACCCTCACCGTATAACTCAATTTTTTGGTTAGAATCAATTTTTTTCGTGAAACTGTATATTGCCATATCAGGTCTCCCCCAAGGACCATATACTGTGAAAAAGCGCAATCCAGTGGTTGGAATTTGGTATTGATAACTATAACTGTGAGCCATTAATTCATTCGCTCTTTTGGTAGCTGCATAGAGACTTTGAGGTTCTTCTGCGGCGTCCCCAACTCTGAATGGAGGAGTGGCTTTAGGGCCATAAACAGAACTAGATGATGCATAAACTAAATGCTTAATTTTATGAACACGGCATAAATCAAGTATGTTACTAAAAGCGATTAAATTACTACTGATATAGTTATGGAAATCATTCGGAGGAGAACGTACTCCTACTTGAGCTGCTAAGTGAATAACTTCATCAAACATCTCTTTCTCGAAAATTTTACTGATTTCATCATAATTTTCAAGAGAAATGCGAGAAAATACAAAATTCGGTTTTTCTAGTAGAATGTTTAAACGGTCCTCTTTCAACTTTACATCATAATATGAATTCATATTGTCAATACCTATAACTTCTCTACCACACTCAAGAAGTCGCAACACCGTATGAAATCCAATAAATCCGGCGGCACCAGTAACGAGGGTTTTTCTAGTCATAATTATCCTCCGAAAAAGGTAATTTAATTTTCCACCCAAAGTATTTCTCTAAGGCAATCTCCCATTGATTTTTGGCTACTATAATTTGAACTTTTTCACCGTTAGGCCTGTAGATATAGAGCTTCTCATCTCGTAAAAACCTAAACTCGCCTTCTACGATAGCTGAAAATCTCATTCTATCTGTAAATGGATAAATTATTCCAGATGAAAACCTATCTTTAATTTCATTAATTATTTCTATTTCTGGACGTTCTGTAAGCATGATTTCCATCTGTAATTTTTCCTCGTTCTCAATTTGGTGATATACTGAAATCATATTGTCGCTAATTTCAGTTCGGAATGTCATGCCGAAACATGAGTAAATGAAAGGTTCATCACTTGGATATGGATAAATAGATGGCCAACCATTACCTACGTCCGCAAAAAATACTCTCCCATCAATATTTAGACGGGCAAGTCGATGGATTTCTCTGCCATCAATAAATGCAGAATGAAGACTTACATCAAAACCTCTCTTTCTTGCGTCATCGATAAATGATTTGGTTTTGTCTGAGCATGTACCACCCGGAAGATTAGAACCTAGAGATTCCCCATACAAAATTTGTAAGGAGTGGAATGGCTCTTCAATGAATTTCTGATGGATTAATTCAATTGCACCATCTAACGAATTCATTTGTGCGCCACCCCACGTTTATTTATTATCTCATCAAAGACAGGATAGTGTGAAAAATAAAAATGTTCTGAATTCATTTCAAATATTTCATTCCAAATATTTTTCAGGCCTTGGCGTTCAGTTTGACCATTACTAGATAAGTAATTTACAACCCTCTTACGAACTCCACTTCCAACATCTAGAGAGGTTTTTTGACGTTGAATTATACTATTCGGCAGAAAATCTTCAAACGATTTACGAAGAATCACTTTATTCACATCTCCTTCGTATAAGTCTTCAAAATCAAGAGATTCCGCAAAATTTCGAACCTTTATATCAAGGAAAGGACAGCGAACTTCAACGCTATGCGCCATTGATGCTAAATCAAGTCTACGTAACTCGGTCATTTGCATATCATTAATCAATTGATTACGAATCTCGTTCCAATTTGAATCTGCGCTGGCGAATTTATGATATCCTCCAAATAGCTCATCAGCTCCTTCACCGCCAAGAACCACTTTAATCCCAGCATCATTAACAGCTTTAGATAATACATATGTCGCGAGACCGTTGCTAATTATTGAAGGATTAAAACTCTCTGTAGATTTAACTACTTCTCGGATAAGTAATGGCATCTCACTCTCTTTGGGTAAACTAATCCTTCTAATGTCCTTCAGACCTAAAGCCTCTATAACCTCTTGAGTAAAATCAAAATCTACATCATTACCCAGTGTAAAATAAGTTGCATCAGGTCGATATTTAGCCACTATTGCTGCAACAATAGAACTATCAAGACCCCCACTAAGAAAAACTCCTACAGGTTGATCAATTGGAGGTAAACGTTTGATGACAGCATTTTCAAAAATACCAATCAAAGATTGCTCGATTTGAATAGATTGATGTTGAGAAATAACCTTTACAGAACCACTTTCCAAATCGATAGAAGACAAGCCAAGAGGGAGAAGAGAAAAGTCGTCTATATTGTCAATTACTTTTATTTCACTGGTTATGAATATATTATCCCGTGAACGTCCGATAAAGAGAGGTTTTTTCCCAATATGGTCACGTATAGTCCAGACTTGGGAAGTATTCCTATCAATAATTATCCCAGAAAAAAAACCATCTAAAGCTCCTAGAATTCCTTTATTGATTTTCTTAAAAAGAGGTAAGATAACCTCAGTATCACTTGAAGATAGAGGCAGATTATATTTTTCAGATAAACTTTGGTGATTATAAATTTCTCCATTAAATGCCCCTAACATTTCCTGAAATTTCATTGGTTGGGAGCCCACTTTACCGACTCCATTAATTGCAAGACGAGTAAAACCTAGCGCCATATTTTCTCCTATGATAATTTGCTGATCATCAGGACCTCTGTGGATTAATTTCGGAAGACTATATTGTACACGCTCTAGTGATTTGGGGCCATAAATGAATAAAATACCGCACATATAATCCCTCATTCTAGTAATTCATTCCTAACCATAATGAGCAATTCACCAAGCCTGTTCTGGCCTATGCCTTCGATAGATTCGCCCCAATACATGTCACTCGAGGTTGACTCGACGAGGCGTTTAGAACTAGTACTTAGGAGAAGTTTTGAAAGTTCAGGATGCTGCCTAAATTTACATCGGAGTCCATTTAGCATCACATTTTCCTTCAAATCATTCCAATTTTCTTTTTGTAAATGTTTCATTTCTCTAGCCATAACTTTTGCCAGGATTGGAGTTTTAGACAATCGGATTTTATCAACTAAATCTAAATTACTAAATTTTTGAGATTGATAATAATGTTCAACTGTCATCCAATTGACCCCATCAATGAGGATGCTGTGAGGTGAGAAATTTGAGAATTCTCCCCAAGGCTGATCGGAATGGTAGAAACGTATTTCATCCCCACTGAGTTTCAGTTTACCCAATGGTAAATTATGTCCGAGTTTATGATTCTTGGAGTCCAAATATTCTTTATTCTCTGGACGGATATTGGGATGAGTATTAATGTTTGAAACCTCAATATCATTAGATTGTAAAAAATCGGATTTTCTAGGGTTATTTGAGATTAATCGTACTGAACATATATCAAGAGATTTAAGTATTTCAACCGCGGCATCATAGTTGCGAATATCCTGTTCAAGGTTAAGGTGTTCAAAAGATTCTACTGTGTCGAAACCTTCTGATTCCATGAGTCTTACTGCCCTGATTTTTTTTGAAAGACCTTGGCCGCGCCCCTCTTGATGTAGATGTATTATCAATCCTTTACCTTCTATTGCCATTAGTTTCATTGACTCACGAAGTTGATCAGCACAGTCACAATCATTTGCCCCGAATACTTCAGATGCTAAGCAGGAAGAATGAATACGTAAAAGAGGAAAATTTTCTAGAGATTTTATGTCCCCCATACTAATTATACGGATATTTTCATTACCAGAATCATACATTCGAAAGTCCCCAATATTGGTAGGTAAAGTGCACCAATTATCAAAGTTAGACATACATCTCATTCCATAAATTAATTATTAATAAAACTATCATCAACATATTGCATGGATGCATATTCTTCGGCTAATTCTCTGACTTCAGATAGGAACTCTATAGTTTCAGATATTTTATGCTTAGATAATTCATCACATAATTCCAACCATACCTCATGGCAAAATAAATTCTCAAGTTGGCCGATTAGAGGTTGAATTAACGGTTCATTGAAATTATTTTTCAGAGTAAGATGGAGACCGCGAATTCGATAAAAACTCATCTCTATCTGAATCATTCTATCAGATAGATTCTGTTCAATAAGATACTTAATTTCTGATAAATCTTTTTTGGAAAAATTAAGAGTGTGCGTAGTGTTAATAGAAAGGAAATCTGTTAGTCCAGCATACAATGCTGAGCCAATTATTTCTGATTTTAACTTCGAAATATTAAGTTCGGTTAATGATGATTCCCTTACAGTATGAGTTACTGGAAAATTTACTGATTTAATTACGAAACCATACATATAACGATTTACAATTGCCCACATCATATCTGAACGCCTTGCCTCTTGCCCATCGACATGAAATATTGAATTAGGAGTCTGAGAAAGAGTTTTGTAATTTAGTATGAAAGTATTGCCGCCTCTATTTACAGAATTTTTAGTTTCAGTTAAGGGGTCAAATGGAGTATTTACTACTAACGGCCTAGTAATAGGATGTCCGGAAATTAAGTTATTTGCTCCTTCAAGAAGACGTGTGCGCGCATCTAAAACCGTTTCATTATCAATAACCGATTCTATCCAATGAGGATTTTCTAGATGCGAAGTATGTTTTCTTGAAAGATCGTAATAATAATCAGGGCAATTAATTCTAGCCACTTTATTTTCATCAGAACGGTCAGGTAGGAGTTTAGTAGGTTCAATTCTACTCAACCAATTTAGGTTGTGAACGAGGTCTACCAGCTGGACCCTTAATCCATTAAAAGGAGGATTAGGGGAAGAGCCTTCGTATGCCCCTAGGACTACATCTATATTCGCTTCACGAAGGATTGGTAACCAATGTACGTATGATGTTGCTCTCCGATCAATTCTCATATCATCGTCCAAAATCCAGCCTATAGCCTCTGGATTATCGGCCATTTCATAAGCTAAATATCGTTGAATCATTGTTCGTGCTTGGGCAATACCTACTTGGCCGGAAGAACGGGATTTGTAGGGCTGTCCAAAAATACCTCTACTTGCGTCAATTTTCTGTTGATCCCGGTCGATTATAGAAATATCTAGGCCAATTTTAGTTGATTCCTCAGCTATTTCTTCTAATTTATTAGAGGGACATCCGTTATCAAGTATCATAATCTTTATACTCAGGTTTTCAGAACTGAGACTCTGCAAAAGGGGTTGAATAGTTTCTGGCTCAGAGGTAATCACTCCGATGATGAGAGTAAATGGTGACCTAGTAGATGGGGGAGGTGCAATCCATGGAGTAATATATGAAGAAAAATTAGATTTTTTTCCTAATTGAGTTGATTCTATGGGTGCGTTCCAGGAAAAAAGATGTTTTGCACGTTTGTTAAATCCTAGTTTCTGTTCTTCATTCATCCTTCCATAGTATTTCTGCCAAAAATTTGTAAGACCAGAAAGCTTAGCTTCCGAAGCCTTTGTTGTTAATCGTAATCGATTTAGGTTGGGAAAATGATTTACCAAAATATTATCAATTGGAGCGTAATTTACTTCACCAATGTCAGCAATTCGAATACAAATATCCCGAACCATCAAACTTTGTAAAGATTCATCGAAACAACCAGCCATAAGGATTGTACTCATACGAATAAATATATTTGAACCCTGTATACCATCGTTTTTGACCAGAAAATCTTCCACTTCTAGTTTAACTGGTGCAGGATATATCAATGGCTGAGTATTTTCTAATTCTAATCGATTAATCCCGGATACTACCATATCCAACTTACCCCGGATACATTTATTCACACATGTCTCGAGATAATTAGGGTGCCAAGAATCATCGCCATCTAGAATTGCAATATACGTCGATTCTGGAACTTTAGTATTAGCGAATATCCAATCAATTCCTGTGTTCCAAGCACCACATGCACCATGCGTACGACGGTTTTTGGTGATAGAAATGCAGGTAATATCTGATTCAAGAGAATTTATGTATCGTTCATTTTCTTCGCGATTACTCTCTAAATTAGAATCATCTACTACAATAAGATAGTCAGGCGGTTGTGACTGAGTTAAAATAGAAAAAATTGCCCTTTTAGAGTATAATTCCACTCTATCATGCGTCGCTAGTATAACGCCAATTTTTACTTGATTGACAGAGACCTGACGATTCAACATTCTAACCACATACTAGACTCTATTAAAAATAATCTAACAATATAACGGCAACAGGTAACGCTAAGTTCTTCTGAACAAAGTCTCTTGGAGAATTTTTTGGCATCACTACCGTCAAAGGTTTTCCATTGAATATTTGGCTGGATCAAAATCAAAACAAAGAAAAATCCCTCCTAGAAATGGTACAAAAGTTGTTTTACTTTGGAGAATTGATGCAAGTCCGATAATACAGATATCATGAGTACAACAAATAGCAATCGGATTTATTTTAGTACTTTCATCTGACATAATATCCGAATCGGCTATTTTGAATTTTTCAAGATGATATTTTAACCCTAGTGGAATTAATACATTATTAAAAATAGATTGATAATTAATTTCTCCGCAAATTTCTGACTTGATTAGCCCCTCTGATTCGAGACTTCCTTCTAACCATATTTCCCGCGACTTTTCGGCGCCAAAATCATACTTCATTTTCTCCCATGCTGTTCGAGATGAAAGAACCTCATCTTCGTTTGGAAGATTCCAAGGAGAACCTAATATCCATCGAACTTTATGCACTCTCGATTCATCGATTTGAGCCATACGTGATGCGGTTTGCACACATCGAATTACAGGACTAGAAAAGATAAAATCTGAATCAATTGATATACCCTTCGAAGATAAAATCTCTCTATATTTCTTTATTCTAACTATGCCTTTTTCATTTATTATTGTCTCATTATCATGAATTACAGGACGATCGCTGTGCCGTAATATTAATACTCCAATTCTTTGAAAATTATTTTGAGAATTATCATTATCTAAAGCATCTCGAAATTTTGATACCAAAGACGGAAAATCTTGTATTAATGGTTTAGAAAGAGAAATATTAGAATCTATATCAAACATAAAAACACCTCTTAGCATAATTTTTGCTACGAACTAATCTTTTCTGTCTGTCCGCTAGAGTTATCATTTGCTTTATAATTACCATACATCCTTCTATCAAGTCATTATTCAAAGTTTCTTCCATTTCCTCACCCTAGATTATTGTGTAAACCTTTCTTGTTTCTGAATTATTAAAAATATAATGTATTGGATCGCGGTTACTTTCTTTGGGAACCCAAGTCAACTTCGCACCAACATCTCTAGATTTTTTATTGGTTAAAACATTAAAATAATTACTGTTACTATCTCTAATGGCAGTCGTACCTACGATGAAACTATCATCTGATATAAGAAGGCCTCTTGTCCAACCAATTTCAATACTATATTTTGATAAATCAAATATTGAAGTTTGTTCTGTAAAGGAAAAAATTTTCCCGCATATTGTAGTACAATGTAAGACCTCATTATGAAATTGAAGATCGTGGATCGGACTCGGTGTCATAGTACCTATTTGCTTCCAATTATCAACATTAATTATTCTTTGTTGCTTAAAAAACCCCAAAATCATTTCATTTTTATGGTTATAAGTAATGGTTGAAACATGATGTAAATGTGGTTTTGTATTGGAATCATTAGAAACTTCGGGAGTTTTTGTTCTCATGTTGGAACCCAGTAAATCAAATCTTTTGATCGACTTATCTAAGACATCAATAGTATCAATTGATTCATTCCCCGAATTAACTGCAACAAGTTTTCCATGAATCATTTTCAAGTCATGTAAATCATTAAATCGATCATCCGTAATTATTTCAACAATCTTCCCACTATCTAATTGGACACTGACAATTACATTAGAGAATGATATCCAAATATTTCCATTTTTACCCCGACACATTCCAGTTATTCCTTTACCTTTAATTGCAATCTCAGGAATGGGATGATTAATTTCTATTTCTTTTATCAAGTGAAATGAATTGCCATCAAACTCTAAACATGTAATTATTCCGCAGGTTTTTAAAAAATCGCCACAAGAAACAATTAATTTCTTTGTAGAAGATTCCATCATAATATACCCTCATATGTTTCTTGACATAACATTTCCGCATTGGATTCTAAAGAATCAAATGTTTTTTTGATAAATGAATAATTCGTTGAAACTAATATTGTCCAATCGGTTAGCCTTGGTATTCGAGGGTATACTCTCCCTAACTTTTTTATTTCACTATCCATCTTTTTAGTTCTAGTAGCGTAAGTCGAAATTAATTTCTCACGATTCATAGACCAAGCACCAGTTATCTCATCATTATCTGCCCATCTTCTCAGGTTAGTGATGTTCAATGAACGATAAAAATCCTCTGTGCTTTCATCATCTTCTTCTACTTCATCATAATCATAATCATAATTCAGTTCTTCTAGAAATTTATTTTCCCAATCCTGATCGACAGATTCTCCCGATTCTAATCTTGAAATAATATCAGAAATGGAGGGATACTTA
>Ga0209362_1003207_pt1 | contig 11554 bp, 10 predicted proteins | sample SaaInlV_165m_DNA_FD_184680 | JGI IMG/M metagenome (GOLD analysis project Ga0209362, IMG submission 184680) | Marine microbial communities from expanding oxygen minimum zones in the Saanich Inlet - Saanich Inlet SI037_S3LV_110m_DNA (SPAdes)... | ecosystem: Environmental > Aquatic > Marine >...
CAATAATAATAGTTCCTCTAATATTTTTCTTTATTAAAAAATCCTGAAGTAAAATTTTATTTTTCTTTAGCGATTTAATTTTTATAAACTTATAGAAACCTAAAACTTCAAACATTATAAAACTCTACAAACAGTCATCCCATCACCTAAAGGAACAATAATTTGCTCCACTCTTTTGTCATTTGAGACATAAGTATTAAATTCTCTAATATTTACTGTATATTTATCTAAATTATCCTCATCAGCAACTTCACCGTGCCACAAAACATTATCAACAATAATCAAACCACCTTTATCCATTAGCTTTAATGATCTTTCATAATATTCTTTATAATTCATTTTATCTGCATCAATAAAAACCATATCAAATTTATCATTTTTTAATTCATCTAAGCCTTCAAGAGCAGGTTTTATTATTGTTTTAATCTTATGATCTTGATTGGCTTTTTTAAAAAAGTTTAATGCAACTTTGTTGGTTTCTTCATTCTTATCAAGTGCTATAAGTTTTCCATCATTCGGTAAAGCTAATGAAATTGATAGCGCACTAAGTCCAGTAAAAGTTCCAATTTCTAGTGCATTTTTTATATTTGAGATTTTTATTATTAAATGTAGAAAATAACATTGAGATGGATCAATTTGCATCCTTTTGATATCACCTAATGTATTATTATAATTAATAATTTCTTGTTGAACTGGATTTAACTTTAAACCAAAATCATTAATGTAATTTTCTAATTTTTCAGTTATTTCAAGGTTTGCACCCATTTTATTAAAGCTTTTTCTTTAATATCTCGTTTATTAATTGAGGATTTGCTTTACCACCTGAAACTTTCATAGCTTGACCGACAAAGAAACCAAATAATTTTTCTTTTCCATTTTTGTATTCAATGGCTTTTTCTTGATTATCATTGATTATTTTATCTATTAAAGCTTCTAATGCTTTAGGGTCGCTCTCTTGTTTTAATCCTTTTTCCTCAACAATTATTTGAGGATCTTTGTCGCCATTCATCATTAATTCAAATATTGTCTTAGCAATCTTTCCAGAAATTGTTCCATTCTTAATTAAATTTACAAGCTTTGCTAAATTTTTTGCACTTATTGGGCTTTGAGATATCTCTAAATTTTTATTATTTAAAACAGCAAATAATTCACCCGTAATCCAGTTAACCGCTAATTTGATATCCTTATTCTTACCCATCTTTGTGACTACTTCTTCAAAATATTTTGCAGTATCAATGTCAGAAACTAATATTGTTCCTTCATAAGCAGATACTTTAAATTCATCTATAAATCTTTTCTTTTTATCATCTGGTAATTCTGGAATATCAGATTTAAGTTGATCAATAAATTCATCTGTAACTTCTAATGGTAATAAATCTGGATCTGGAAAATATCTATAATCATGAGCATCTTCTTTTGATCTCATTGATCTAGTTTCATTTTTCTTTGTGTCAAACAATCTCGTTTCTTGGTCAATTGATTTACCTTCTTCAATTAAATCAACTTGTCTATTTGCTTCATAATCAATCGCCATTTGCATAAATTTAATAGAATTAACATTTTTAATCTCACAACGTGTTCCAAGTTCTTTAGAATCTTTTAATCTTACTGAAACGTTTACATCAGCTCTTAAAGAACCTTCTTGCATGTTACCATCACACGTACCCAAATATCTCATTATAGATCTTAATTTTTTGATATAAGCACTTACTTCATCAGGAGTTCTTAAATCTGGTTTACTAACAATTTCCATTAAAGCTACACCTGATCTATTTAAATCAACTAGAGTATTTTGTGGATCCATATCATGAATACTCTTTCCAGCATCTTGCTCCAAATGAAGTCTTTCAATACCAACTTCTTTTTGCCCATTAGGCATATCAAGAACAACCGTACCCTCTCCTACTATTGGATATTTGAATTGTGAAATTTGATATCCTTGAGGAAGATCAGCATAGAAATAATTTTTTCTGTCAAAGACTGATCTTTTGTTAATTTGAGCTCTTAAACCAATTCCAGTTTTTATTGCTTGTTTCACACAATATTCATTGATCACAGGTAACATTCCAGGAAATGCTGCATCAACTAAACTTACTTGTGTATTGGGTTCAGCACCAAATTTTGTTGAAGAAGATGAAAATAGTTTTGAATTAGATGTAACTTGAGCGTGAACCTCAAGACCAATAACGACTTCATACACATTATCATATCTTTTAATTAAATATTCTGAATTATCTTTAGACACTATTTAATCCACCAGTCAGTAATTTTGTTCTTAAAATTAATCTTATCTTCCATTGCATATGCTAGGTTTAATATTTCTTGTTCTTTGAATGCTTTACCAATAATTTGTAATCCCAAAGGATATCCTGCAGCATCATGACCAGCAGGAATAGATATGGCTGGTAGTCCTGCTAAATTAACAGGTACAGTGAAAATATCATTCAAGTACATTGAAACTGGATCATCTTTCTTTTCACCAATCTTAAATGCTGAACTAGGTGTTGAAGGAGTTAAAATAGCATCTACTTTTTTATAAGCTTCGTCAAAATCATTTTTAATTAATTTTCTTACTTTTTGTGCTTTCAGATAATAGGCATCATAATATCCAGATGACAAAACATAAGTACCAATCATTATTCTTCGTTGTACTTCAGCACCAAAACCTTCTGATCTTGTTTTTTCATACATGTCAATCAAGTTTTCACCTTTAGCTCTAAAACCGTACTTAACTCCATCGTATCGTGCTAAATTTGAAGAAGCTTCTGCAGGTGCAACTATATAATATGTTGGTAAAGCGTAACTAGTATGTGGTAACGAAATATCAATTATCTCAGCACCACAATCTTTTGCATATTCAATTCCTTTTCGCCACAACTCTTCAATTTCCTTAGGCATCCCCTCTACTCTATATTCTTTGGGTATTCCTATTTTTTTTCCTTTAATATCTTTGGTTAAGTTTTTGCTATATTGATTTCTTTTAAAATCTATTGATGTAGAGTCTTTATTATCATAAGAGCTAATTACTTCTTGTAGCAACGCACAATCTTCAACATTTTGTGCCATTGGTCCCGCTTGGTCAAGCGAAGATGCAAAGGCAACTATCCCATATCTAGAACAACTTCCATATGTAGGCTTTAAACCAACTGTACCTGTAAATGACGCTGGTTGTCTTATTGATCCACCAGTATCTGTTCCTATTGTAATCGGTGTCAGTTGACCACATAAAGCAGCAGCAGATCCACCTGAAGAACCACCAGGCACCAATCCTTTATCAATAGGATTTTGTACATTTCCATAAAAACTTGTTTCATTAGAAGATCCCATAGCAAATTCATCACAATTTAATTTACCAAGTAAGATAGCTCCTTCATTCCATATATTTTGTGTGACTGTAGACTCATAAGTAGGAATAAAATTTTCTAAAATCTTACTTCCTGCTGTAGTTCTAATATCTTTAGTACAAAAAAGATCTTTAACTGCCATTGGAATTCCTGGAAGTTTTAAATCAAGATTCGGTTTCTCATCAAATTTTTTTGCTTTATTGATGGCATTTGAAAAATCTTCTGAAATATAAGAATTTAATTCTTTTGATTTTTCAGATCGCTCAACAAATGCTTTGGTAACATCTTCTGAGGATAGTTTTTTCTCTTTAATATTTTTGACTAATGATGTTAATGATTGAGAAGTTATATCGGACATTATTCAACAACCTTCGGAACGACAAAAAAATCTTCGTTATCTTCAGGTGAATTTTTTATAATTTGTTCTCTTATATTTTGATTTTTAACTTCATCAGATCTAAATTTTAAAGTTGTTTCAGCTACAGATGTTAGTGGTTCTACTTTATCAGTATTTAATTCATTCAATTTTTCAATAAATTTGAAAATTGAGTTTAAATCAACTGCAAGTTTTTCAGCTTTTTGCTCATCAACTGAAATTCTTGATAGTTTAGAAATGTGCTTTATTGTTTTAAGATTAATGGTCATATGGTATTTAAATATGTCGCAAACTATCACTTAAGTTAAAAATATACAATATGATCACTATTGAAGATTTAAAAAAAAAACAGTCTGAACCCTCTAGATTAATTGGATTAGATCTTGGTTCTAAAAGAATTGGTGTATCTATCTGTGATGAAAGACAATCTATTGCAACACCCTTTAAAACAATTAACAAAACAAACACAAATGAGTTAATTGCTCAATTGCAGGAGATAATTACCGAATATAACATTAAAGGAATAGTAATCGGTAATCCTATTAATATGGATGGTTCATTAGGCAGGTCAGCTCAATCAGTAAACGACGTATCAACCAATATTGATAAATCAACTGATGTGGATGTTTGTCTGTGGGACGAAAGACTTTCTACAGTTGGGGCATTTAATTTATCTAGTCAGCTTGATGTAAATGTTAGCAAAAGGGAAAAGAATATAGATCAAAATGCAGCAGCATTCATACTCCAAGGTGCAATTGATTTTTTAAATAATTAATTCTTGCCATAAGGGTACTTTATAGTTATAGAGTTAATTTTAATGGCAATTAAATCAAACAGAGCTATTAAAATTTCCCAAAAACATTTGTTAGGTATCCAAGATTTATCAATTAATGACGTTAAGTTTATTTTAGACGAGTCACAAACTTTTATTAAACTTAATCAAAGTAAAAATAAAAGATTAAATGTATTAAATGGTAAAACCCAAATTAATCTTTTTTTTGAACCATCTACTAGAACACAAAGTTCATTTGAACTAGCGGGTAAAAGATTAGGTGCTGATGTAATGTCCATGAATATGGGAAATTCTGCAATTAAAAAAGGTGAAACTTTAATTGATACTGCAATGACTTTAAACGCCATGCACCCAGATATAATTGTTATTAGACATCAAGACTCTGGAGCATGTAACTTGTTATCACAAAAAGTTAATTGTGCTGTTTTAAATGCTGGTGATGGTAGAAGAGAACACCCTACACAAGCTCTTTTAGATGCTTTAACAATTATTAATCGAAAAAAAAAAATTGAAGGTCTTAAAATTGCAATTTGTGGTGACATACTACATTCAAGAGTTGCAAGATCAAATATTTATTTGTTAACAATGCTTGGTGCAGAAGTAAATATTATTGCTCCAACAAATCTAATGCCGAAAGAAATAGAAAAATTTGGTGTAAACACTTTTACTGATATGAACAAAGGTCTAAAAGATTGTGACATAGTAATGATGTTGAGATTACAAAATGAAAGAATGACGGGTTCATTTCTTTCCTCTAACCGTGAATACTACGAATATTACGGACTAACACCAGATAAAATGGATCAAGCAAAACCAGACGCAATAATAATGCATCCTGGACCCATGAACAGAGGTATTGAGATTGATACAAGATTAGCTGACGATATTAATAAAAGTGTAATTAAAGAACAGGTAGAACTTGGTGTAGCTGTGAGAATGGCGTGCTTAAAAATTTTTTGTGAATAAATGAAAAAACAATACTTTATAAACGCAAATATTATTGATCCATACAATTCATTAAATGAAAATGGAGGCTTAATTGTAGGTGAAGATGGTAAAATTGAAGCTATAGGTAAAAAGGTAAATATTAATAATTTACCAACAAGAGAAAAACCAATTGATTTAAAGGGTAAGTATATTTTTCCAGGACTAGTAGATATGAGGGTCTTTGTAGGCGAGCCTGGTTATGAATACAAAGAAAATTTTAGAACCTTGAGTAATGCTGCATTATCAGGCGGTGTAACATCAGTTGTTACAATGCCTAATACAGATCCGATTATAGATAATGTATCAATAGTAGATTTTTTAAAAAGAAGAGGAAGAGATAAATCTAAAATAAATATATTTCCTTGTGCTTCACTAACTCAGAACACTGAAGGTACAAACATGACTGAATTTGGCCTGCTAGCAAGCAAAGGTATAATTGGCTTTACAGATGGAGTAAAAACTATTCAAAATACAAGCCTGATGTCAAAGATAATGAATTCAGCTAAAGATTTAGGCTGTCTGATAATGCAACATGCTGAGGATTATGACTTATCAAAAAATGGTATGATTAACTCTGGTATAATAGCCACTAAACTTGGTTTATCAGGAATACCAGACATTGCTGAAAGAATTATAATTGAAAGAGATTTAACTTTACTAGAAAATGCAAAGTGTAGATATCATATATCACAAATTTCATCTGCAAAATCGGTGGATGTAATTAAAGAGAGAAAAAACAACATTAAGTTTACAAGTGGTGTGTCAATAAACAATCTCTCTTTGAACGAAAATGATATCGGAGATTTTAAAACATTTTTAAAATTATCTCCACCCTTAAGAAGAGAAGAAGACAGAGAAGCTCTTGTTCAAGGGTTAAAAGATAAAACTATAGATGTAATTGTTTCAGATCACAAACCAGAGGACGAAGAGTCTAAAAGATTAACTTTTTCTCAAGCAGCAACAGGTGCATCAGGCATAGAAACGCTTTTATCGTTAAGTCTAGAATTGTATCACAATGGATCAGTTAAACTTGAAACTATAATTCAGGCTTTAACTTCTAATCCAGCAAAAATTTTGGGTATTAACAAAGGAAATCTTTCAATAGGAAGTGATGCTGACTTTTGTATAGTGGATTTGGACAAACCATGGATTGTAAAAAAAGAAAATTTAGTTTCAAAATCTAAAAACACTTCAATTGAAGATAAAAAACTTCAAGGCAAAGTAACTAATACATTTGTAAAAGGTAAGGAATTATTTAAAATATAATAATGGAACATTTTACAATAGGTATAATTTCATACCTTATGGGATCTATTCCATTTGGTTTTGTTGTAACAAAATTTTTTTTAAAAAAAGATATTAGAGATATAGGTTCTGGTAACATAGGTGCGACTAATGCATTAAGAACTGGTAATAAGCTTATAGGATATACAACGCTTATACTGGATATATCTAAAGCAATAATTCCTGTGATTTATGTCAAAATTAATTTTCCAGAATTGATATTTATCGCTTCATTATGTGCATTTTTAGGTCATGTATTTCCAGTATGGCTTAAGTTTAAGGGTGGAAAAGGTGTTGCCACATATGTTGGAATTTTGTTTTCTATAGATATCTTATTAGGAGCAATTTTCATAATAAGTTGGATGGTTATATTTATATCAACTAAATACTCATCACTGTCGTCAATCATTGGAGCTGCATCAATACCAGCATATCTTTTACTCACTGGACAAAATAATAATGTAATTTTTTTTATAATAATGTTTGTTTTGATCTTTTTTACGCATAGAGAAAATATCAAACGACTGAAAAACAAAGAGGAAAGTAAGACTAAAATTTATTAATTTGACTATCAAACTCTTTTGAGTAGTTTGTTAAATTATGAATCTAGTCATAGTTGAAAGTCCTGCTAAAGCAAAAACAATAAATAAATATCTAGGTAATAACTATACTGTTTTAGCTAGTTATGGTCATATAAGAGATTTACCTTCTAAAAATGGGTCTGTAGATCCTGATCAAAATTTTAAAATGGAATGGGAAGTTGATAGTTTTTCAAAAAAATATTTAAAAGAAATTACAGATGCTGCAAAAAATTCTTCTAAAATTATTTTAGCAACAGACCCTGATCGTGAAGGTGAAGCTATTGCATGGCATGTTAAGGAATATTTGAATGAAAAAAAACTTCTAAAAGATAAAGAAGTAGAGCGTGTTGTATTTAATGAAATTACAAAAAAAGCTGTAACGCATGGAATTGAAAATCCACGCCAAATAGAACCTTTGTTAGTGGATGCTTATATGGCAAGAAGAGCTTTGGATTATTTAGTTGGTTTTAACATCTCTCCTATTCTATGGACAAAACTACCTGGATCAAAATCAGCCGGAAGAGTTCAGTCTGTAGCTTTAAAGCTTATTACAGAAAGAGAACATGAAATTGAGTCTTTTGATCCTGAAGAATTTTGGACTTTAACTATAAATTTTCAAGATGATAAAAAAAAATTAATCAGTGCAAGTATTTTTCAACTTAATGGAAATAAAGTTGAAAAATTTTCATTTAGAAATAAAGTTGAGATAGATAAAGCAATTGAAAAAATTAAAGATAAAAAATTTGATATAAGTGACATTTCATCAAAGGTAATTAACAGAAATCCTTCTGGTCCATTCACAACTTCTACTCTTCAACAAGTAGCATCTAGTAGATTGGGCTTTGGCGCTTCAAGAACAATGCAAATTGCCCAAAGACTATATCAAGGTATTGAAATTGATGGTGAAACGATAGGTTTAATAACATATATGAGAACAGATGGTACAAACTTATCAGCTGACGCAATTACAGATTTTAGAGATTATATTAAAAATGAATATGGTAAAGAATACCTTCCAGAAAATCCTTTAAATTATTCTGGAAAAAAAGCTAAAAATGCTCAAGAAGCTCATGAAGCTATAAGACCTACAGACATAAATAGATCACCTGAGTCAATTAAGAAATATTTAAGTACTGATCAACAAAAACTCTATAATTTAATTTGGGGAAGAGCGCTATCATCTCAAATGGAAACTGCTAAATTTGATCGAAGCACAATAACAATAATTTCTAATGATGGTGAGACAGTATGTAAAACTAGTGGTTCTATTTTAAAATTTGATGGTTATTTGAAAGTATTTCCAAGCCCAAGTAAAGATGATGATGAAGCAATCTTACCGGAAATTTCTAAAGGACCAATAAATATTGAAGCTTTTCTTGATGAACAACATTTCACACAACCACCGCCCAGATACTCTGAAGCAAGCCTTGTAAAAAAATTAGAAGAACTTGGTATAGGTAGACCTTCAACATATGCAAGTATAATTTCAACAATTACTAATCGTGGTTATGCTGAAATTGTTAATAAGAGATTTTTTCCAACCGATCGTGGAAAATTAATTTCTGCTTTTTTAGAAAAATTATTTTCAAAATATGTAGATTATAATTTTACCGCTGGTTTAGAAGATCAATTAGATGAGATAACAACAGGAAAAGAAAGTTGGATAAAAGTTTTAGAAATGTTTTGGAAAGATTTTAATAATAATGTTTCTCAAGTTAAAGAAAAAAGAACTAGAGAAGTTTTAGATCTATTGAATGACAGTCTTGGAACACTAATTTTTGACAAAGACTCTGACGGTAAAGTTGTAAGAAAATGTCAGCTTTGTGAAACAGGCTCTTTAAGTTTAAAAAATAGTTTTAGAGGAGGTGCTTTTATTGGATGCTCTAATTATCCAGAATGCAAATTTACAAGACCTTTATCTAAAGCGAAAGCGGCAGCGCAAGCGCAATTAGCTGAGCCCAAATTTATAGGTAAGCATGATAATGGAAATGATATTTATTTAAAAAATGGAAGATTTGGTCCATACTTACAATATGAAAAAGTTCTTGAAAAAACTACAGATGATAAATTAACTAAGAGAAAAAAGAAGACCAAAAAAGTTAAAACTGATGTTAATGAACTTTTAAAAAATGTTTCAATACCTAAGGGTTTAGAGTTAGAAAGTATTGATTTAGAAAAAGCTCAATTTTTATGCTCATTACCAAAATCTCTTGGGATTAATCCTGAAAACCAAAAAGATATAACTCTAAATACTGGAAGATTTGGTCCTTACTTAAAATGTGAAAATAAATCTGCCAGAATAGAAAATTTAGAAGAAATATTTTCGATAGGTTTAAATAGAGCTGTAACTTTGATAGCTGAAGCTAAACCTGGAAGAATGTCAGCGTCAATTATAAAAGATTTAGGTGAACATCCAGAAGATAAAAAACCTGTTAGGGTTATGAAGGGTCAGTATGGGCCATATATTAAATATAAATCATTAAATGCAACTATACCGGAAGAAAAAGATCCCACAGAGCTTACAATGGAAGAGGCATTAATCCTTATTGAGAAAAGAAAAGAATACGATAAAACTAAGAAAACTAAGAAAACTAAAAAAAAGAAAAAAGGTAAAAAATGAATTACGATGATAAAATTAAAGAATTAAAAATTGAACTACCTGAAGCTAAAGCACCGGTTGGCTCTTATGTTGCAACTAAAATTTCAGGAAATTTACTTTATGTTTCGGGTCAAATATCAATGAATTCAAGTGGAGAATTGATAAAAGGTAAAGTAGGCAAAGACTTAACTACAGATGAAGCCTATAAAGCTGCTGAAAGATGTGGATTAAGTATTGTTGCTCAAGTCAAAAAAGCATGTGATGGAAATCTTTCAAAAGTAAAATCTTGTATTAAATTGACTGGATTTGTTAATTCGTCTGAAGATTATATAGAACAGCCAAAAGTAATTAATGGAGCATCAGATTTAATCGCATCAATTTTTGGTGAAGCTGGTATGCACACAAGAGCTGCAGTGAGTACTAACAGCCTACCTCTAGGTGTTTCTGTTGAAGTTGATGCTATTTTTGAATTAAAATAAATTACCTTCCAACACCAAAATAATCAATTTTTAAGTTTTTCATTTTTGTTGGTGAATAAACATTTCTCATATCAAATATTTTAAACTTAGATTTTTTAACAAGTTTCTTAAAATTTAAAAATTTAAAGTCATTCCATTCTGTATGTAAAATAACAAGATCACTATTAAGACATGCAGATGGAATATTTTTACAATATTTAACATTTTTTAATCTTTTAAATTCTTTTTTTTCACCTGATGGATCATAATACTTAATTTTAGCATTTTGTGTATTAAGGTATTTAATCATTGGTATACTTGAAGCTTCGCGCATATCATCAGTGTTTGGTTTAAATGTAACACCCAAGAAAGTTATAACTTTATTCTTTAATTTACCATTTAGAATCTTGTCTACTTTATTGGTCAATAGTAATTTTCTTTTATCATTTGATCTAACAACACTTTTAATAATTGATAAATCAGTTTTAAATTGATTTGCAGTATCAATTAAAGCTCTTGTATCTTTTGGGAAACATGATCCTCCATAAGCTGGACCAGCTCTTAAAAATCTATCACCAATACGTAGGTCCGAGCCCATACCCATGGAAACATCTTTTATGTCAACATTGGCCTTTTCACACAAATTAGCTAATTCATTAATATAAGAAATTTTTGTCGCTAAAAAAGCGTTAGATGCATATTTGATCAATTCGGCGCCTCTTCTCGATGTATTAAAATATCTGCTATTTTTTTTAATTATAGGCATATACAAAGATTTTAATAATCTATTAGCTTTTTTACTATCAGTACCAATGATTACTCTATCAGGGCTGGAAAAATCTCTAATTGCCTCACCCTCTCTTAAAAATTCAGGATTTGAAACAACATCAACAAGTTTTTTTTTTTTTAATTTAATCAAAATTCTTTCAATTTTATCACCAGTTGTAACCGGAACTGTAGATTTTGTGATAATTATTTTGTACTTAGATATTATATTTTTTAATTTATCTACTACATTAAATACATATTTTAAATCTGCAGAATTACTATTTTTTTTAGTAGGTGTGCCCACACAAATAAAAATAATATCAGAACTTTCTACAGCTTTTTTTAAATCAGAAGTAAAAATTAA
>Ga0209362_1003212_pt1 | contig 11544 bp, 10 predicted proteins | sample SaaInlV_165m_DNA_FD_184680 | JGI IMG/M metagenome (GOLD analysis project Ga0209362, IMG submission 184680) | Marine microbial communities from expanding oxygen minimum zones in the Saanich Inlet - Saanich Inlet SI037_S3LV_110m_DNA (SPAdes)... | ecosystem: Environmental > Aquatic > Marine >...
CCGGCGGATTTGACCGAACCAGTGCCGACGCCGCCGATAACGTTGGCGTGGGGCACGCGGGCGTCTTCAAATATAAGCTCGGCATTTTGATAGAACCGCCAACCGGACTTGTTGGAAACTTTGCCGATACGAAATCCGGGCGTGTCCTTGGGCACCAAAAACAGGGTGCCGCCCTGCGTGATGTCCACGGAGGCGTCGGTCCTGGCATCGATAAAGAATAACGAGCCGACGCTACCGTTGGCGATGAAGGTCTTCTCGCCGTTCAATATCCAATCATCGCCGTCGCGTATCGCGCGCAAACGGTACCCGGCCTTGGGGTCAATCTCAGGTGGCAGGCGGTTGTCGCAGCCGGCGTTGGGCTCGGTAATGCCGCGGCCCAAAAGATATCTGTGGTCGCTAAGGAAGGGCTTCAAGAACCGCTCTTTCTGATCGTCGCTACAGGCAATGGCGATCAAGTGGCTCCATTTCCAGTTCTGGCTGAAGGCTTTGCAGATGGCGCTGTCGCCTTTGGCAAGCTCCATCATGACCAGTGTTTGCGTGACGAACCCGGTGCCTGGCCCGCCCCATTTTGCCGGAACTGCCAGCGTGCGGAAACCGAGCCGCGAGCCTTTTTCAATGACACCCCAGTCCCAAGGCTCAAAGCCGCCTTCGATTTGATCCCGCGCCAGCGAAATCGGGCGGATTTCATGGGTGGCGAATTCGCGCGCTTTTTGCTGCCAATCCTGTTGTTCTTCGTTCAGCGAGAAATCCATCGCAAACCTCTTTCATCTAACGCCGGTTTCACGCCGCCGGCGTGCGTTCGTACCCCACCACCGCTTCGGCGATTTGAAGGCTGGTGGAAACATCATTGCCGTTCGAATGTACGAACATGTTCGCGTCTTCGACATATTTTTGTAGCGGCATGTCGCGCATGACCGCCATGGCGCCAAAACATTCGGCGGCCGTCTGGGTAACTTCCAGAACCGTTTCGGCGGTGAATATGCTGGCGATAATTTGTTGCGGCAAATCCGAAACGCTGCGGTCGGCGATCGCCTCTGGATGGTCGGCAACCCAGGCCGCCTTCCAAATCATGGTGCGCGCCGCTTCCAACTTGACCGCCATGCCGGCGATAAATTTACCAATCGCTTGGTGCTCAACAATATTGCGCCCGCCCTGGCGCCGGATTTTGGCGTAAGCAACTGCGGCATCGAATGCGGCCTGGCCGACGCCCAAATTTATCGCGGCGCGCTGGAGGGTGTGCAAAGCATCGTACTCACCACCGCTGAGCGGGCTGTTTCCTGCCTCGCCGAGCAGGTTTTCAGACGGCACCTTGCAGGAACGAAATTCGATATTGGCGGCGCTGCCATGATGCCATCGGACTTGGGTCTGTTCACCGGTCTCGGCGATGGTCAGGCCAGGGGTATCCCGGGGCACAACAAGCGCGCTCATGCCACCGGCCCAATCGCTGCGCACCGGTACCACCATCAGATCGGCAATCGGCGCGTTGGCGGCGAGGGAAACCGAGCCGTCGATCACCCAGTCTCCGTCTTGCATGACGGCGCTCACCCCGGCGCCGGTTTCGTTTGGAAGGTCTTCGTGGTAGTTCCACCCGGAAACCTCCGGCGTGCTTCCGCCGTGGCCGAGGTGAAAGGCCGGGTCCTCTGTAAATCGCTTGAGAAACCGTTCGCTTTGATCCGGCGTCATCCAGTTGTCGAACAAAAGATGGCCGAGCAAATCGGTCTCGCCGAGCGTCACCGCGATATCAACGTCGCCTGCGGCCATCTCCTCAAGAACAATGCATGATGTCAGCGTGTCCGCGCCGACGCCGCCAGCCGCTTCGGAAAGAGTCAATACACGAAGGCCAAGTTCCGAGGCTTGGCCCAGGAGGTCCATCATCAATGGCTTTGCAAATGGCTCCAGCCGGTCTGGATGAATGGCGACGGGCCTGATTTCGTTGGCCGCGAAACTTCTGACGGTATCGCGAAATTCGATCTGCTCCGCGTCGAGGTGCAGGTTAAACATAGGTCTTTAACTCCCCCATTTTTGGCTCGCATTAGCCCAATGTCAGGCTACCGACAGGCCGCCATCGACGACCAGGGTCTGACCGGTGACGGAGCCGGCATCGGGGCTGGCGAGATAGCGCACCGCGCCGGCGATGTCAGCGGGTTCGGGAAACCGGCCCGAAGGGATACGGCCGAGCATGGTTTTGCGCGCCTCCGGGTCCAGGGATTTTTTCCGGCTTTCCGTCATCACGGTCGCCGGGGCAACCGTATTGACGCGGATATCTTTGTCCGCCCATTCGATCGCCAGCATGCGCGCCATCTGGATCAGGCCACCCTTGGACGTTCCATAAACGGTGCGCCCGCCAAATCCCAGCAAGCCATGGGTGGAGGCGATGCTGATGACGGCGCCGCCGTGCCCGGCATCCATGCAATGCTGAGCGAATCGGCAAGAGAGAAAATAGGCGCCTTTCAGGTTGGCGTCGACAACGCGGTCCCAATCGTCCCAGGTCACTTCGACGGCTGGTTTGACCAGCGCCGCAGCCGCGTTGTTGACCAGCACGTCGAGCCCGCCCAGGAATTCGGTGGCGGTCGCTATTGCATTATCGATGCTAGCCTCCGAAGTGAGCTCAAGCTCGATGGGAATGGTGGTCACGCCGGCAAAGTCCTGATCGGCGATCACGCTCTCCAGCCGGGCCGTGTCGCGGCTGGTGAGTGCCAGCTTATAGCCCGCCCTGGCCAGGTTAAGCGCAATTTCAAGCCCAATTCCGGTCGAAGCCCCAGTCACCAGAGCCCGCCCGGCACCTCTCTCATCCGCTCGGTCAGCCAAATTCACCCCCCCATTATGGTGATCCAACAAAACGCCATTCTAGAGGAAGATGGTCCGGTGGCAATCATTCAGGATAAATTGGCAGGATTGTCTGCGTCGGGCCAAAACGGGTTATTCAGAACACACCGCCAGTTATGCTGAATCTCTCCTATTGACCCTACTTAGGTCACCTTCGCGGCAATTCGAATATGTTAGTTCTGAGCAACGATTTTGTCTCTTGGGAATTCAACGATTACCGTAGTGCCGATTTCGGGTTCACTTTCGACCAATAAATTTCCCCCCTGGGCTTCGACAAGCCGTTTGGTCAAGGGCAATCCCAACCCGGTTCCTTCGTAATTTTTCTTATCGTCGCGTTGCACTTGTCCAAACAGATCCATTGCCCGGCGGATATCTTTATTGGTCATGCCGACACCTGAATCTTTGATCTCAATCACTGCCGATCCATCTTTTTTGCACTGTACGCTAACGTCCACTGTGCCGCCGGGTTCGGTAAATTTTACGGCATTGGAAAGCAGATTAACAAATACCTGCCTCATGCGCCTTTCATCGGCACGCAAAACCAGACGAAGACCGTCGTCCGCGTTTATGAATTCAACACCACCTTGTTCGGCTCTTGATTTTACGAGGAGCAACGAGGCCGTTATTGTATCGCCAATATCGACTTCTGTTACATTCAATTCCAGTTTGCCCGCCTCGATCACTGACACATCGAGAACATCGTTGATGAGGTCGAGCAAATGCTGTCCAGACTTGTGAATATTGTCCAGATACTCGTGCTGTTTCTCGTTGCCCAATGGTCCGAAAATATTGCCAGACAGTGCTTCGGAAAACCCGAGAATAGCATTCAACGGCGTTCGTAATTCGTGGCTCATATTGGCCAGAAATTCGGTTTTTACCCGGTTTGAGGTTTCGGCATCTAGTCTCGCTTCAACGATTTCTCTTTCCGCTTTGACGCGATCAGTCATATCGCGGATGGTGCCGAAATATGATGTTACCCCGTCGATCGTTGTTTCGCTGATGTTCAAATCAAGGGGGAATGTAGTCCCGTTTTTGCGCTTACCGTCCACCGCGCGGCCAACACCAATAATCTTAGACTTACCGGTGTTCAAATATCTGGCTAAATAGCCGTCATGGGCGCTGCTAACCGGTTCCGGCATCAGCATATTGATATTGTTGCCAATCATTTCATCCGTTGAATAGCCAAATATGTTTTCAGCCTCGGGATTTACGTATTGGATCATGCCGATGGTATCGATGACAATCGCTGCATCGGCCAAATTTTCGAGGACCAGCCTGTATCGTTTTTCGCTGGCCTGAAGCTCCGTAGTCGCTTCCGATACTTTTTGCTCGAGGGATTCGTTGAGTAAACGTATCTCTCTTTCCGCCTGCTTTTGTTCGGATATGTCGATACGAATGGCAACGGTGCCGCCTTCAGAGGTCGCCGCGTTTCTGATCAGTATGGAACGCCCATCGGTGGTCTCATATTCAAACGCGTTTCCTTTCTCGCGGAAGCGTTTCAGCCTTTGTTCGATCCATTCGTCCTCACGTCCGATCGCTTCAAGCACGATCCCGCTATACGCAGCATCCCGGATAATCTCTTCCGCACGTTTCCCAGGCGCTAATTCCATGGCCTGATCAAGCCGGGTTATTACATTCTGGTTAAAAGACACAAGGCGTTCGTCAGCGTCATAATAGTTGAACCCAATGGGCAGTGAGTTGATCGCGTCCTGAAGACGGGTTTGAGCAAGTTCCAACTGTTCCTGGCTTTGCCGCAACTCTTCCTCGTGAGCCTTCTTTTCGCTGATATCTTGGATTTGGGAGACAAAATAATGCGGATTACCCTGCTCGTCTCTTACCAGGGTTCTGTTCAGCAACCCCCAGATAACGACCCCATCACGGCGCACAAACCGTTTTTCGATGGTGTCCATCTTCCTGCCATCGTTGACGATACGTTCTCGAGCATCGCGGGTAAGGGAGCGGTCTTCTTTCCACGTAATATCATACACGGATTGTGCCAACAGTTCTTTTTCGGAATAGTCCAACATCTGGCACAAGGCGCGATTCACCAGCAGAAACTGACCGTCTATGGTCGAGATGCCCATGCCGATTCCCGCTTCTTCGAACATGCCCCTAAATACGTCTTCATGTTCGAAAAATGTGTCAGTGATTTGCGATTGATTTTTTACAACCAATTTTGTTCCCCAGGATCGCTCATCGTTATGCCGTAGGATAAGTGCAGGAAATATCAGCGTAATTCCGCTTCAACGATAGCACGAATACTATACTACCGCGTTGAGATGTGCCTCGATAAAACTCTCCTTTCTCTCATCATATGATATTGGAAATATTTCCAACAAGTAATTTATTTTGTTTCCGATGCCGTGCGCGGCACCCAACCGAGGCTATTTTCCGATGCCAAAATGGAGGCGAGAAACGTCGGTAGAAAGATTTAGAGCATGTGTTGCGTTGATCGATTGAGGGGGAGGGGCAAAGTGGAAATTGGCGGAGTACAAAAATCAAAAAATTTCGAAACCCGTGAATACCCAAAAAATTTAGTTTGGGTATTTGCCGCCGTTTTATGGTCTGTGCACATTTAGCGTATTCGGCGGGAACTTGAGCTTCTGGGGGGACTCAAGTGATCGACGCAACACTTTATCTTTGATGGAAAGATGGAGTGATTAATTAGAGGGCGAATTTTTCGTCGAGGTTTCGTTGTGGTGGAGAAGACGGAGTTGCGGGATCGCTTTGGTCCGGGCCAGCCCATCATGTAGCGCTGAGCAGAACCATACCAATAACCGTTATGATCCGAGCAAAGACAGCCAAGTGACGTTCACCGGCGAACCGTTCGGCTGAACGCCACACGCTCACTAAGACCGTGATGTTGTATGGAACGGAAAAAGCGTAGCCGACAATGATTCCCGAAATCGGGCGTTCACTCATGATCAAGAGAAGAGCAAATCCGCTGGACGTAATGTTAACGATAAGACCGCCGAAAACAGCCCAGTCCCAAAACGCATTTTGGAGCGCCAGTTCGCCATACCAAAGATGCCGCAGGTTCTTCATAGACTAGAGATTCTATAATTGAAATTCTGGGGAAGTCCATCGCGTCTGAGGGTCGCAAATCGCTTCAATAGAAATTTTTGGTTTTTGGTCAAAAAGGTATTACTGCGTTCTGGGCTTACTTGTTTGTTCATTGAAATCATTCAACGCATGATAAATTTCGGCAATCAGCTGCTCACCGAGAAGACCCAAAACGTATCAATAAATATCCAGTCACAGCTGAAAGAATTGATCCAGTTAGTACGCCTAAACGAATTGGTACATCGAATGATGAATGCTCGAAAGCGAGTGAGCCAATAAATAAACTCATAGTGAAGCCAACACCGCATAACAAAGAAATTCCGTAGAGCTGTGCCCAGTTTGTGTCACGCGGCATGGCTGATACGCCGAGCTTAATGCCAAGCAATAGCATGAAAAACACACCCAATTGTTTTCCTGCAAACAATCCAAAGGAAATCCCAAGTTTTACCGGCTCTACAAAACTTGAAACGCCAATCCCACTGAAGGACACGCCAGCATTTGCAAAGGCAAATATAGGCAAGATCATAAACGCAATCCATGGATGTAATCGGTGCTCTAGGTCCTTCAGCAACGATCTATCTGTTATATCCGTTGTCCGCATAGGAATTGCGAAAGCCGTGATGACACCCGCCAATGTTGCGTGAACGCCTGATTTAAGGGTGCAAACCCACAAGACGATGCCGAGCAATATGTAGGCGGCGGGACGGGTTATTTGTAGTCGGTTAATTATCACCAGCCCAACGATGGCCACTCCAGCCAATAAAAGGGACAAAAGGGAGAGGTTTTCGGTAAAAAATACAGCGATAATAATGATCGCGCCCAGGTCATCGATGATGGCAATGGCTGTTAATAGTATTTTTAACGAAATCGGTGCTCGGCTTCCCAAAAGCGCAAGAATACCAAGAGCAAAGGCAATATCGGTAGCCGTGGGAATGGCCCATCCATTCATGTTAATGGGATTGCCATGATTGATCACAGCGTAAATTAAGGCAGGTCCTGCCATACCTCCAACAGCTGCCATGGTAGGGAGGGCCAACTGCGACGGCGTCGAAAGTTCGCCATCTAGGATTTCCCGTTTAATCTCCAATCCCACTAGGAAAAAAAATACGGCCATCATTCCGTCGTTGATCCACAACAACAAAGGCTTGGCGATTTTTAAAGCGCCGAACTGAATCGCGACTGGAATATCGAGTGTTGCCGAGTAGAATCCGCTAAGAGGCGAGTTGGCTAGAATAATGGCGAGCGCCGACGCAATGATTAAAACAATCCCACCAGCAGCTTCAAGTCTAAGAAATTCACGAATTGCAGACAGTGGCATCTTGGCTCCTACAGGTAGCAAAAAAGTGCCGGCCTAACAGGGAAAGGCCGGCACAGTTGAGGAATACCAGAACGCTTTTCAGGGGGGAGGCTCGGGAGCCAAACGTGCTGGGATTCAACGACGGATGTTTTAGTATTGTGCAATTCAATTTATCTGTTTCATCCTTAGTGAGGTCAATCAGGGCACTTGATGAAGCCGCTATCAGCCGCCTACGCGCCATCCTGGTTCGCGGAAGTCGCGATTTTCCAATCTAGCCGTCACCTAAGGGCCACGGTAACGCCAATAAAAAATACCAGGGCAATAAAGAGCCACACCGTGACCGAATATTTCTTTATTAATTCCATAACGAAATTCTTTCAGTACGCAGGATTCGCACGACTTCCCGTCAGCGACATTTCGATTAAGGCTGAGACCCCACAGTGTTGTTCGACCGGATGGCGAAGTGGCAGATCAGTGTGCACCGTGTAGTGGTTGTTTCGTCCTTCTCGGCGGTGGCTGAGATATCCGTCCGCTTCCAATTCAGCGATGATGCGCTGCACCGCCCTTTCGGTAATCCCTATGGTCATAGCCAAATCTCGCGTTCGGGACCTCGGGTTCTCGGCAACGCAGAGAATCACATGAGCGTGGTTGCTCATAAATGTCCATCTGTTTGCGGTCGGCGATCTTTGAGCTTTTACATCTTGCATTGGGCACCATCCTGTGGTGATCTAATATACGATATAAATTTCGTGAATACAATATCATATATTAATTTATCCTGAAATAGAGGTTTTTTATGTCTTCAGATTCAAATAGCCGGTTCACGTCGAGCACTCGGACAATGACGAATGCACAAACTGGCGCAGGCGTTGAAATTGACGCCGGCCTGCGTGAGTATATGCTCAGGGTCTATAACTACATGACGTCTGGATTGGTGTTGACCGGCCTGATCGCCTATTTCAGCGCAAATACCCCGGCCATCTTGAACATGCTGTACGTCGCCGGTGAAGGTGGAAATCTGCAGCCGACCGGACTTGCCTATTTGGTGATGTTCTCGCCGCTGGCCTTCGTGCTGGTTCTTTCATTCGGCATCAACAAGATGCAGGCTTCTACCGCACAAGCCGTATTCTGGGCCTTCGCTGCGGTCATGGGCCTCTCATTAGCGAATATCTTTCTTGTTTATACCGGTGCTTCGATCACGCGGGTGTTCTTCATCACGGCAGGAACCTTCGGCTGGATGAGCCTGTACGGTTACACCACCAAGCGCGACCTGTCGGGCATGGGGTCGTTCCTGATGATGGGCCTGATCGGCATCATCATCGCTTCCATTGTCAACATGTTCCTGGCGTCTTCAGCGCTGCATTTCGTCATCTCGGTTGTCGGCGTGCTGATCTTCGTCGGTCTGACCGCCTACGACACACAGAAGATTAAGTTGCTGTATATGGAAGCCGACAGCGGGGAAGTTATGACCAAGAAAGCTATCATGGGTGCGCTGACGCTCTATCTCGACTTCATCAACCTGTTCATTATGTTGTTGAGGTTGTTCGGACAGCGCCGCTAAAGCTTTTGATCATGACAATCGATCGACTGATAATGGGCTTCAAATCCTTCCGGGAAACCTATTACGAGGGACAGCCGGATTTTTTCCGGTCATTGGTTGAGAAGGGGCAGAACCCAGACATTATGGTCATCGCCTGCTCCGATAGCCGAGTTAACCCATCTATCATCACGAATGTCGGGCCCGGCGAGGTGTTTATTGTCCGTAATGTGGCCAATTTGGTGCCTCCGTTTGAGCCAGACAGCAATTACCATGGCACCAGCGCAGCGATCGAATTTGCGGTGCGGGATCTCAATGTAGGGCACATCATTGTTCTCGGCCATTCTCATTGCGGTGGCATCCGTTGGCTTTGCGAGGGCCATGAAGACGGCAAGAAACGGAGGTTCTTAGACGGATGGATGTCTATCGTCGAACAGGCCCGCAACGAAAAACTGCCGGGCGACGCCCAGCTCCGCCACGTGGAACGGGAGGCGGTAAAAGTCTCGCTGGATAACCTTCTGACGTTCCCCTGGGTGAAAAAACGTGTCGAAGACGAGCGGCTGAAACTGCACGGCTGGTGGTTCGACTTGGAGGTCGGGGAACTTCTTGCCCACGAGGCCGAAGACGACTGGAAGTCACTGACCAGGTAATTCCCCGAGCAATGACAACAGAATATCTCTCTATTTTGGCGGTGGTTGCCATTCTATCCGTCGTCCAATCAATTTTCGGAATGGGGGTGCTGGTGTTTGGCACACCGACGCTGTTGCTGATGGGTTATGACTTCATAACAGCCCTCGGCATCCTTCTTCCTGCCTCCTTCGCGATTTCAATGCTACAGGTTTTATCGGCCGGATCGAACCGGGGCCCGGTTTCCCGGTTTCTTTATCTGCTCTGCCTGCCTGGAATCGGCGCCGGGTTGTTGTTGGCGGATGCCAGCAGGTTAGCGCCTTGGACCAATATTCTGGTCGGTGGAACTTTGTTGTTCTCGGCGTTGGTTCGGTTTTGGTCTCCGTCGCGAAGGCTGTTTACCGTCATTTTGGAAAAACATCTCCCGAGCTATCACCTAATAATGGGGATAATCCACGGCCTGACAAACCTGGGAGGCGCCTTGTTGGCAATTCTCGCAAGTGGGATAAATACCGAGAAGGAGGCGATCAGATATACGGTCGCACACTATTACTTGGCATTTAGTGCCATCCAGATGCTGCTTCTAGCGACCATCATGGGCCACCACGATAAGCTCGTTGGCAATTTATCTGCCGCCGCCATGGCGGCACTGATTTACCTTTTCGTCGGAAATCGAATTTTCATCCGCACTGGCAATCAATCCTATAATTTTGCCTTGACCTTGTTCATCGCCGTCTATGGCATTGCCGTTATGTTGAAATTCTAGCCCTTACTCAGTTCCGCGTCCGAGTAGTTTTTGTGCTCCTGGGATCCGCCGCTTTTCTGCTTCAATCCAAGCCCGTCTCGCCGCAGAAATCTGCAGCCTGTTTAGTTCGCGTATTTGTGCACCGATTGAGCCATGGCGAGGACGTTCTCTACCTTAGCTTCATCGGGCATGCCGATGGAGCCGTCGAGGATGAAGCCGCCGCCCTTGCCAACCTTTTCGATCAGGTTTTTGCAATAGCTGTCCACATCGTCTTCGGTGCCGGTGCCGGGCCATTTGATCTGCTTGTAATCGAGGACCTCCATGGCCCGCCCGGTGCTGATAATCATCTGCATGGCGGCGAAGCCATCGGGCTGCAACAGGCGCACCGCCTGACCATAGGCATCATCCAGCTTGTCCGGGTCGTGCATGGCTTCTTCGAAGGTGATGCCCGCCAGCTTGGCTGGCCAGAAAAGGCTGAAAAAAATAAATGGTACACGGCCGGTTTCGCAGAGCGCGACTGCGTTCGCTACCCGATGTTTACGCTCAGCGAACAATTCGTTCGCGGGTCGATCAAGCATGGTATCCCCCCTTGCTATCGAGGCCGATATACTAACACAAAAGGTGCGGCGAATAAACGGTGTGTTAAGGTCCGTTAGGCAGGATTGGCGTTGCATGGATATTGCGAAACAATTGGAACGGGCGTTGACGCTCGACGGTGCCGGTGAAATCGATGCCGCCTTGGTCTGCCTCGAGGCCATCGACGGCCAAATCCCCGATCAAGCAGCGCATTTGATACTGGTGGGACAGCTTTACCAGCGGCTGGGGGCCGACGCGCCGAGCCTCCGCCATCTGTTGCGCGCGCTTGAGCTGAAACCGGATGATGCCGATCTGCATATGAGCCTCGGTTATCACTACATGGATAACGGCGATCCGGCGGCCGCGCTGAATTATTTCCAACGCCATCTCCAATTGGAACCCACGTCGCTTGAAGGTCAGGTGTTTGCAGGCCGCACTCTCGATTTCCTAGGCCGCCTATCGGAAGCCGAAGCGGCCTTACGGGGGGCGCAGGCGATGGCACCAAAGGATATAGATATTCTCCATCAACTCGGTCGGGTGTTGTTGAGGCAAAAAAATATCAACGCTGCCGAGGCGGTCTTCGGAGAAGCTACGCGCCAACAAGCGGGAGACGTACTCGCCCAAATCGGCCTGGCCCGCTGCCGGGCGCTGAGCGCCGCATCGCCGCCCGGCGCGCGCTCGGAGGCCGCACCGGCCACCGTTGTTTGCGTCAAACATGGGGACAAATACGGCCCCGAATATGTCAACCGGCTGCATGCGATGGTGCGGCGCAATGCGGCGTCCATACCGGGCTTCGTCTGCTTCACCGAGAACGCCGAAGGCCTGGATGCGGGTATCCAGGTTCAGCCTCCGCCGGGCGCCGGCCTGGCCGGC
>Ga0209362_1003217_pt1 | contig 11524 bp, 8 predicted proteins | sample SaaInlV_165m_DNA_FD_184680 | JGI IMG/M metagenome (GOLD analysis project Ga0209362, IMG submission 184680) | Marine microbial communities from expanding oxygen minimum zones in the Saanich Inlet - Saanich Inlet SI037_S3LV_110m_DNA (SPAdes)... | ecosystem: Environmental > Aquatic > Marine >...
AGTTACGTATTTTATTCATAAGTCTATTTTCACTTTTATTTATTTTAATTGCTTCATCAAATTTATTTAAAGTAGATGATGGGTTTTTTGATAAAAAAATTAATCTAGGACTTGATTTACAAGGTGGATCTTATCTATTATTAGAAATTGATAATGATCCAGTTATAGAGCAAAAATTACAAAATTTAACAACTACTATTAGAAATTATTTCAAAGATAAAGATATCAAGATTAATAATATTAAAATTGATAAACAAAATATTTTCTTTAATGTTTTGGATCAAAATAAAAAAATCATTATTGATACATTTGAGGATGAAAATAGTGATATTAATCCTTATTACCCAACATTTAAATCACATCAATTAATACTCGAAGATACAGGTCATAATTTTAAAGTAAGTTTCTCTAAACAAGGGTTAATAGCTCTTAAAACATCATCCCAAGATCAAGCAATAGAAATTGTAAGACGAAGAATTGATGAAGTTGGTACTAATGAACCCAATATATTGAAAAGAGGCAACAACAGAATTTTAGTTGAACTACCAGGATTAGATGACCCTATGAGAGTTAAATCACTTTTGGGTAAAACTGCTAATTTAACATTCAGATTTGTTACTAATGATAATAATGACAGTTTTGGAGTAGATAAATTAAAATTTGAAGATGGATTAGATGAAGCTACAGTTAGTAAAAGAATTATAATAAGTGGTGATAATCTTTTAGATGCTCAACCAAAGATGGATACCCAAACTAATCAAACAATAGTTTCTTTTTCTTTAGATAGAGTGGGTGCTAAAAGGTTTGGTAAGGCCACATCAACTGGCATAGGTAAACAGTTAGCTATTGTTTTGGATGGTAAAATTATAAGTGCACCAGTTATTAGAGACACTATTGCTAGTGGCTCTGGACAAATTAGTGGTGGTTTTACATTTCAGTCAGCAACAGATTTAGCTTTATTGTTAAGATCTGGAGCATTGCCAGCCCCACTAAATATTATTGAAGAAAGAACTGTTGGTCCTGATTTAGGACAAGATTCTATAAATGCTGGAATGATAGCATTAGCCATAGGTTTTCTTTTGGTTATAATTTTTATGTTCGTAAAATATCGAATATTTGGGTTAATAACTAATGTTACATTAATTATAAATTTATTTATTCTTTTAGGAATATTAACTCTTTTTGAGGCTACATTAACGTTACCTGGAATAGCTGGTATTATTTTAACAGTTGGTATGGCTGTTGATGCCAATGTTTTAATTTTTGAGAGAATTAAAGAAGAATTAAAAGACGAAAAGAATAATATTATAGCCTTTGATAGTGGATACACAAAATCAAGAACAGCAATTATTGATGCTAATATTACAACTTTGTTAGCAGCTATTATACTTTTCTTTATGGGATCTGGTCCAGTGAAAGGTTTTTCAGTAACTCTTGGGGTTGGAATTTTTACAACATTATTTTCTGTTTATTTTATAGCAAGATTATTTACTAGCATCTACGTATCTAAAAATAGAAATAAGGAGAAATTAATTTAATGATCGCTTTTAATAAATATTATAATCATTTTAATGTTGTTTCTACATTTTTAATAGTTGCTTCATTAGTATTGTTAGTTTTTAAAGGTTTAAATTTCGGTATCGATTTTAAAGGTGGAACTTTAATTGAACTTAGATCTAGTGATACAAAAATAAGTGTAAGTTCTTTACGAGATAAATTTAGTCAAATGAATCTAGGAGATGTTTCTGTTAAAAAATTTGGTAATGATACTGATTATCTAATTAAATTTGAAAATAAAGACAATAAAAAGAATATTATTGAGGAAATTAAATCAAACTTAGATAAATCATTTGGAAATAACTTTAATTTTAGAAGAGTTGAAAATGTTGGTCCTAAAGTTAGTGCAGAATTACTAAAATCTGGAGTTATTGCTATATCTTTGTCTCTTGCGATAATGCTTTTTTATATTTGGATTAGATTTGAATGGCAATTTAGCCTAGGAGCTATTTTAGCTTTATTTCATGATGTTATAGTAACACTAGGTGTTTTTTCCTTATTTAGTCTGGAAATTAATCTTTCAATTATTGCTGCTGTCTTAACTATAGTTGGTTACTCTATGAATGACACTGTTGTCATATTTGACCGTGTCAGAGAAAATCTTAGAAAATATGCAGATATAAAAATTTATGAACTTACAAATATTTCAATAAATGAAACTCTATCGAGAACGATAATAACATCAGCCACAACATTACTTGCTTTATTAGCTATATATTTGTTTGGTGGTGAAATTTTAAAAGGTTTTTCTCTGGCAATGATATTGGGTGTTATTTTTGGAACCTATTCTTCAATTTATATTGCAAATGCTGTATTGGTCAGATTAAAAGTTTCACAAAAAACAGTCTTAAGAGAAGACAAAGAATAATAATTTAAAATTCTAGTAAAGATTTTGTGCTGCTACCATCGTAAGTAACATTGGTAGAGAAAGTAATGTATTAGTTCTTGAAAATAACATCGCAGTTTTAGCAGATTTAGCTTTTAAATCAGGGTCGCATTCAATAATTCCTAAGGCTCTTTTTTGATTAGGCCAAATAACAAACCAAACATTAAATGCCATAATAACTCCAAGCCACATTCCAATTCCTATAGCTGTATGTTTTGGAATTCCAGAGCCAATACTTAATGTCATAGCATCGTGCAAATAACCATTTAAGTGAGCAACAATGAAACCAGATAAAATTGTAAGTGCTGCGGCCCATCTAAAATAAAATAACGCAGCAGGTGCAATTACTTTTCCAATAGCAGGTTTTTGTTCATCAGGAATTTTACCCATATTTGGAATTTGTACAAAATTGAAATACCACAACAAACCAATCCACATGATAGCAACTACGACATGAGTAAGTCTTGCTAACCAGCTCCAAAATAAAGTGTCAAAAGCAAAACCACCATTTAAATAAAATAATCCTAAGAATAATAATATTGCTAACGCTAGTGATGCGTGAATTGTTTTGGGTAGAGATGATAATAAATTGCTCATGATTCTTAAAGTTTATACACTAAATTGATGATAATTTTAACATTATTTAATTTATTAATTTAATAAATTTTTTAAAAATTGACCAGTATAACTGCCTGATACTTTACAAACTTCTTCAGGTTTCCCTTCGGCTATGATATTTCCACCCTTAACACCACCTTCGGGACCCATATCAACTATATAATCAGCTGTTTTAATCACATCTAAATTATGTTCAATTACAACAACTGTATTACCAAGTTTAACAAATGTATGAAGTATTTCTAATAACTTCTTAATATCATGCTGATGAAGGCCAGTCGTTGGTTCATCTAATATATACATTGTTCTACCTGTTGATCTCTTTGACAGTTCTTTAGCTAATTTAATTCTTTGAGCTTCACCACCCGAAAGTGTTGTGGCTTGTTGTCCTATTTTAATATAACCTAAACCTACTTTTTTAAGAGTAAGAAGTTTAGTTTTAATATTTGAAATATTTTCAAAATACTCACATCCTTCATCTACCGACATATCCAAAACATCAGCTATACTTTTATCTTTAAATTTAATTTCAAGTGTTTCCCTGTTATATCTAGTACCTTTGCATTCATCACATTGAATATAAACATCAGGTAAAAAATGCATTTCATATGTAATAACACCATCACCTTCACAAACTTCACATCTTCCACCTTTGACATTAAACGAGAACCTGCCAGGTTTATAACCTCTTGTTTTTGATTCTGGCAAACTTGTAAACCAGTCTCTAATTGGTCCAAATGCTCCTGTATATGTTGCCGGATTTGATCTTGGAGTTCTGCCAATAGGTGATTGATCAATATCAATAATTTTATCAATCAACTCAACACCTTTATAGCTTTTAAACACTTTGGGCACTTTTCTTGCTTTACTGTTAAGTGTTAAGTTTAGTGCATGATACAATGTTTGTAATATTAGAGTTGATTTACCACTTCCAGAAACACCTGTAACACAAGTGAAGCTACCAGTCGGAATTTTAAGATTTACATTATTAAGATTATTTCCACTTGCACCACTAATTTCAACAAATCTACCATTTTTTGCTAACCTTCGCGTTTTAGGAATTTCTATAGATTTTTTATTAGATAAATATTGACCTGTAATACTATTTTTATCTTTTTTAATTTCATCATATGTACCTTGTGAAGTTATTTGACCACCATTTGTACCAGCTTCTGGTCCCATATCTATAATGTGATCTGCATTCTCCATAGTCTCTGTATCATGCTCAACAACAATAACTGTATTTCCTAAATCACGTAATCTTTTTAGTGCATTAATTAGTTTAACATTATCTTTTTGATGTAATCCTATTGAAGGCTCATCTAAAACATATAAAACACCTGTTAAACCAGAACCAATTTGAGAAGCCAATCTAATTCTTTGTGCCTCACCACCCGATAAAGTTCCTGACTCTCTAGATAATGTTAGATAGTCCAATCCAACATTAAGTAAAAAATTAAGTCTTTCATTAATTTCTTTTAAAACATGTTCTGCAATTTTGAATTGTCTATTGTCTAGATTTTTTTCTAAATTTTTAAACCATTTTGCCGAATCTAAGATCGATTTTTTGGTAACTTCACTAATATTATGGTTATCAATTTTAACACATAAAGCCTCTTCTTTTAATCTATCACCATTACATCCTTCACAAGCAGAATCTGACTGATATTCAGCAATAGCCTCTCTTTTCCATTCGCTATCAGACTCTAAAAATCTTCTTTCAAGATTATTAATTACACCTTCAAAAGTTTTTTTGTGTGAATATTTTTCATAACCATCATCATAATTAAATTTAATTTCATCCTCATCCGAACCATAAAGTATTACATCTTTAATTTTTTTTGGAAGTTTTTTCCATTTGTCATCTAAAGAAAAACCATAATGTTTTGCAATTGAAGCTAATGTTTGAGCATAATATAATGTAGTTGATTTTGCCCAAGGTTCTATAGCTCCATCTGCTATACTTTTTCTTTCATCTGGTATCACTAAATTAGGATCTACATTTAACTTTATTCCTATTCCCTCACATTCTTCACAGGCTCCGTAAGGACTATTAAATGAAAAAAGCCTTGGTTCAATTTCTTCAATGGTAAAACCACTTTCGGGACAAGCAAATTTAGTTGAGTAAATTAATTTTTCAATTTTTCTAAATTTTTGAGGCAAAGTTTCATCTTCATATTCAACAAAAACTAAACCATTTGATAAATTAACAGCTGTTTCAATACTTTCAGCTAATCTATTACCCAATTTTGAATTGAGAACAATCCTATCAACAAGAACTGAAATGTCGTGTTTAAGTTTTTTATCTAAATTAGGTGATTTTTCAATATCATATAAAACATTATCTATTTTAATTTTTCTAAATCCTCTTCTTTTGTAACTAAGAATATCTTTTCTATATTCACCCTTACGACCTCTAACCACTGGAGCATAAATATATATGGTAGATTTTTTTGGTAATTTTTTAACCAAATCAACAATTTGCGTAATTGTTTGAGAGGTAATGGGTTTACCTGTAAATGGTGAGTAGGGTATACCCGCCCTTGCAAAAAGTACTCGCATATAATCATAAATTTCAGTCACAGTTGCAACAGTTGATCGAGGATTTTTTGATGTATTTTTTTGTTCAATTGCAATAGCTGGGCTCAATCCTTCAATTAAATCAACATTAGGCTTCTTCATTTTGTCTAAGAATTGTCTTGCATAGGCAGACAAACTTTCAACGTATCTTCTTTGTCCCTCTGCATAGATGGTATCAAATGCCAATGATGATTTTCCTGAACCTGAAAGTCCTGTTATGACAACAAATTGATCTTTGGGAATTTCAACAGAAATATTCTTCAGATTATGTTCTTTCGCACCCTTAATAACTATCTTTTTGATCATAATTTTTGTTGCTTTGAATTAATAAAATTAATATTCAGAATAAATTGTGATATAAAACTAATTAATTAATTAAACAAATATTAAAATATTATGGCTGGAAGTTTAAATAAAGTATTATTAATTGGTCGTTTGGGCGCAGACCCTGAGATCAAACAAATGGTTAATGGCAAAAGTGTAGCGAGACTTAGTTTGGCTACAAGTCAATCCTGGAAAGATAAAAGTACTGGTGAAAAAAAAGAAAAAACTGAATGGCACCGTGTAGTTGTATTTAATGAGGGTCTTGTTAACGTAATTCAACAATACTTGAAAAAGGGTGCTCAAATATACGTTGAAGGTCAGTTAACTACTAGAAAATGGAAAGACGAACAATCTGGACAAGACAAGTATTCAACTGAGATAGTTCTTCAAGGATATAACTCAACGCTAACTATGCTTGGTGGTGGAAATACTGGCAGTGGAATTCAAAATGACACAACACAACAAAATACTAATGTTGAGGATTCTTCAAAAGTGTCAAATGATATGGATGACGAAATTCCATTTTAATACCTATGCAAAAAACTGAAGCTCCAAAAGACAATAATATTAAACTAATCTCTATGCATGATGAGATGAGCTCATCTTATCTTTCTTATGCAATGAGTGTTATTGTTAGTAGAGCACTTCCAGATATTAGAGATGGTTTAAAACCAGTTCATAGAAGAATTTTATACGCTATGTATAAAGGTGGATATGATTGGTCAAAACAATTCAGAAAATCAGCAAGAATTGTTGGGGATGTAATTGGTAAATATCACCCTCATGGTGATCAATCTGTCTATGATGCTTTAGTGCGAATGGTTCAAGATTTTTCTATGAGTTTACCTTTGGTACAAGGGCAAGGAAACTTTGGTTCAATTGATGGCGATCCTGCAGCTGCTATGAGATACACAGAAACCAGATTAGCAAAAGTAGCACAATTTCTTATTGATGACATTGAAAAAAATACAGTTTCTTACAAAAGTAATTATGATGAAACTGAAAAAGAGCCAACTGTTTTACCTGCACAATATCCTAACCTTTTAGTTAATGGTGCAGGTGGTATTGCCGTTGGTATGGCAACAAGTATACCCCCACACAATCTAGGTGAAATCATAGATGGAACATTAGCTTTGATTGAAAATAAGGATATTAAGATTAAAGAATTAATGAAGCACATACCTGGCCCTGATTTTCCAACTGGAGGTGTCATTATTGGCAAAGATATTATTAAACAGGGATATAATAATGGAAGAGGGTCATTCAAAATTAGAGGCGAAGTTTCATCAGAAACATTAAAAAATGGTAGAGAAAGATTGGTAATTACTTCTATTCCATATCAAGTAAATAAATCTGTTTTAAATGAAAGAATTGCTCAACTCGTAAGAGAAAAAAAAATTGAAGGAATTAAGGACATCAGAGATGAGTCTAATAGAGAAGGAATAAGAGTAGCTATAGATTTAAGAAATGGTGTTGAACCTGAAACAATTAAAAGACAACTTTATAAGAATACTCAAATCGAAAGCTCTTTTGGTTTTAATACATTGGCAATTGTCGAGGGCAAACCTAAGACATGTAATTTAAAAGATTTTTTATCAAATTTTTTATCTTTTAGAGAAGATGTTGTAATTAAAAAAACTAAATTTGATCTTCAAAAAGCAGAAGAAAGAGCACATATTTTAATTGGTTTATCTGTATCTGTAGAAAATTTAGATAAAATTATAAAAATAATTAGATCATCAAAAACACCTGATGATGCAAAACAAGCTATATTAAAAACTAAGTGGAAAATTAATAAATCTCAAAAATTAATTTCCTTAGTTGAGGGTAAAAAAAGTAAAAATGTATATTCACTTTCAGAACCGCAAGTACTTGCTATTTTAGAGCTGAGACTACAAAAATTAACTGCTCTTGGAATTAATGAAATAGAAGTTGAAATTAAAAAACTTGCAGAATTAATAGCAAAATATAAGAAAATTATATCTTCAAAAAAAGAACTATTAAAAGTTATTAGTGGAGAGCTTAAAAATATTAAAGAAAAATTTTCTGTACCGAGAAGAACTAAAATTATTGATGCAGTTTTAAACTATGACATTGAAGAAACAATACAAAAGCAATCAGTAATAATTACAGTTACACTTCAAGGTTATATTAAAAGAGGCTCTTTAGATGGTGTAAAACAACAAAAAAGAGGTGGTAAAGGTAAATCTGGTATTACAACTAGAGATCAAGATTCAGTAGTACAGACGTTGTCTGTAAATACGCATACCTCAGTTTTATTTTTTTCAACAGAGGGGCTTGTCTACAAGGTTAAAGCTTGGAAAATTCCTGAAGGATCTTCATCCTCAAAGGGGAAATCTTTATTTAATATTCTTCCTTTAAAAAATCATCAATCAATAAGTTCAATTATGCCGATGCCTGAAGATGAAACAGAAACTAAAAATTATCAAATAATTTTTGCTACAGCCCAAGGTAAAGTTAGAAAAAATAGTCTAGAAGATTTTCAATCAATTAATGCTGCAGGCAAAATTGCAATGAAATTAGATAATAATGACAGCATTGTTGGTGTAAAAATTTGTCAAGATGATCAAGATATAATTCTAAGTACTAAATTTGGTAAATGTATAAGATTTGAGGCAAAAAAATTAAGAGTTTTCAAAGGCAGATCATCAAAAGGAATTAAAGGTATTGAGTTAGCTCCAAATGATCAAATTGTATCTTTGTCAGTAATTGACAGTGATAAAACAAAAAAAAATGGAAAAAAATCCAAGGATGAAAAATCAGAAATTAAAGCAAAAGAAAAATTTGTTTTATCTATAAGTGAAAATGGATATGGTAAAAAAACATCTCATTTAGATTATAGAGTTACCAATAGAGGTGGAAAAGGTATTATAGGAATAGTTAACTCACCTAGAAATGGGAACATAACATCCTCATTTCCAATTAATGAAGGAGATGAAATTCTAATATCAACAAATAAAGGAAGAGTTATAAGGGTGGCGGTAAGAGAAATTAGAACTGCTGGAAGAAACACTCAAGGTGTTAGAATTATTAAGCTTTCCGGTGAAGAAAAAGTTGTATCTGCAATAAAAATTGATGATAATTTGATCTAATGAATAAAGTTGCTATTTATCCTGGTACCTTTGATCCTATTACTTATGGTCATGTAGATGTAATTAAAAAAGCACTTAAATTATTTGATAAAGTTGTTGTTAGCGTGTCTGATGTTAGCAATAAAAATTATTTATTTAATTCCAAAGAGAGAATTGAAATTATAAATAAGGCACTATTTAAAGATCTTAAACTAGATAAAAAAAAAATATTAGTTGTCTCATTTAACTCACTTACAACAGATTTATGTAAAAAGTATAAATCTAATGTAATTTTAAGAGGCTTAAGAGCAGTGTCTGATTTTGAATATGAATTTCAATTAGCTGGAATGAATAGAAAATTAAATAACAATATAGAAACAATTTTTCTTATGTCAGATGTGGAAAATCAAATAATTTCATCAAGATTTGTTAAAGAAATTGTAAAATTAAACGGTGATATCAGAAAATTTACTACCAAAAGTACTATAAAATCTTTAAAAGAAAAATATGAATAGAATTTTAGTAAAAATATTTATTTTATTTTTTATAATTACCAATCAATCAATAGCTGAGGAAAATATAATGATTTTAAAATTAAAAGATGGCGACGTAAAAATTGAATTATTTAAAGATGTTGCTCCAAACCATGTTAATAGAATTCAAGAGTTAGCAGACAGTGGAAAATACGATAATGTGGTTTTTCACAGAGTTATTGATGGTTTTATGGCTCAAACAGGAGATGTTCAGTTTGGCAACTCTTCTAATGATAACTTTGACATAAGAAGAGCAGGTACAGGAAATTCTGATCTACCCGATTTAAAAGAAGAGTTTAGTAGTGTCCCACATGATAGAGGTACACTATCAATGGCAAGAACATCAGATCCTAATAGTGCTAATAGTCAATTTTTTATATGCTTTAAACCAGCCCCGTTTTTAGATAGACAGTATACTGTTTTTGGAAAAGTTTTAGAGGGCATGGAGTTTGTAGATAAAATTAAAAGAGGTGAACCAGCATCAGATCCAGATAAAATTATTAGTTTTAAATCTTTATAAATCTTTAAATGGCAATAAAAAATTTTGCCTTTAATGTCTTAAGTAAAGATAAGTTTGCAAGATGTGGTTTAATAGAAACCCATAGAGGAAAAATTAGAACTCCTGCATTTATGCCTGTTGGAACTCAAGCTACTGTTAAAGCTTGTAAAATTGAAGATATTAAAAAAACTGGTTCTGATATAATCTTATCAAACACATACCATTTAATGATTAGGCCAGGTGTTGAAAGAATTCAATCTGCTGGTGGCCTTCACAGTTTTATGAATTGCGACTTACCAATTTTAACAGACTCTGGTGGCTTTCAAGTAATGTCATTATCAAAGCTAAATAAGATCGATAGAGAAAAAGGTGCTATATTTAATTCTCATGTCGATGGTAAAAAATTTTTTTTAAGTCCTGAGGAAAGTATAAGAATACAATTAGGTCTTAACTCCGATATAGTCATGATTATGGACGAATGTCCTAAAAAGACTGAAGATTATAACTTAATAAAAAAATCTATGGATCTTTCTCTATATTGGGCTGAAAGATCTAAAAAAGCTTTTGGAGATAATCCTCACAAAGCTTTATTTGGTATTGTTCAAGGTGGACTTTTTAAAGATCTCAGAATTAAATCATTAAATGAATTAATTAATATAGGTTTTGATGGTTATGCTATAGGTGGTTTGGCTGTGGGCGAGTCTCAAGATGAAATGTTTTCTGTTCTTGACGATATAAAGGGATATTTACCATCTGAAAAACCACATTATTTAATGGGTGTAGGTACACCATCGGATATATTGGGTGCTGTAAAAAGAGGTGTTGATATGTTTGATTGTGTTTTACCAACTAGATCAGGCAGAACAGGACTGGCTTTTACATGGGAAGGAAGAATTAATATCAAAAATAATAAATACCAAACTGATAACTCTCCTTTGGATGTTAATTGTAGCAATTTAGATTTGAATAAATATTCAAAAAATTATTTAAACCATTTATTTAATACAAATGAAATTTTAGCATCCATGCTTTTAACTCTACATAATATTAATTTTTATCAAGAATTAATGGCTGCTATTAGAAAAAATATTTCTAAAGGTACATTTGATCAATTTCACGACAAATATGTTGATAAGTTGTAAAAGATTTCTAATTTTAAGTTCAAATTGACGTTTGAAAAATCAGAATAATTCTGTATATAACAATCTATTCTTTATGAATATTTGTGGGCCCTTAGCTCAGTTGGTAGAGCAATTCCCTTTTAAGGAATGGGTCGATGGTTCGAGTCCATCAGGGCTCACCACATTATTCATTTAGCTAAATTTTATTGGCGGATAATCTAAAATAACTTCATTCATCCAGTCATTTAATTTCTTAATTCTGTTATCTGCGGATGGATGTGTGCTCATAAACTCTGCTGGTTCTTTACCCTTAT
>Ga0209362_1003220_pt1 | contig 11511 bp, 15 predicted proteins | sample SaaInlV_165m_DNA_FD_184680 | JGI IMG/M metagenome (GOLD analysis project Ga0209362, IMG submission 184680) | Marine microbial communities from expanding oxygen minimum zones in the Saanich Inlet - Saanich Inlet SI037_S3LV_110m_DNA (SPAdes)... | ecosystem: Environmental > Aquatic > Marine >...
ATAGACCTCTCTTATATTCCTGTTGAATATGAAGATGAGATATTAGAACAGTATAATATAGAAGAAACTAAAGGAAGAGAAAATCTTTTGAATTATTTTATCGACAAGAAGTTAAAAAATCTTATGGAATACATTGGGGATTTCTAATGCCAAATAAGAACAAAAATAAACAAAGAAACAACGAGAATCATCATGATGATGTTCGTGATATTAAATCTGGCAGTAATAGAAAAAAACATAAGAGAAAATCAAAAAGACATTTTGACAAAGACGCTTTGCGTGGTATAATGGATGGCACAGTCGATGTGGATTCGTATCAGGATTATGTCGAAGAAGAACACTAAACCAATGGAGAATTATATAATATGACAACAGCAACAGCAACAAAACTTTCACAGGAAACACTAGAGGTATTGAAAAACTTTGCCTCTATTAATTCCAACATTTTAGTAGAACCGGGAAATGTAATCAAAACAATTTCACCAGTCAAGAATGTATTAGCAGAGGCAGAAGTATCAGAAACTTTTGATACACAATTCGGCATTTGGGACTTGAATAAGTTTCTTTCTACGGTTAGTTTATTCACCAATCCAGAGTTTCAATTCAACAACAAGTATGTTATTATCAGTGGTGGAAATGGCTCATCGGTAAAGTATTTTTACAGTGAACCGAATCTATTGACAACAGCAAACAAGAAATTAAATATGCCAGAATCAGTGATTGATTTTGAATTAACAGAATCTGATTATACCGAATTACTTCGTGCAGGTTCTGTACTTCAACTACCCGACCTGACGGTACGGTCTACCGATGAGGGTGCAGAAATGTTTGTACATGACCGAAAAGATGTTACTTCTAATAGTTATTCTATTGACATTAAAGATTTAAGTGGACAAGAATCCGACTTTGAATTTCACTTTAAAGTAGAAAATCTTAAAATGATGTCAGGCAATTACCAAGTTTCAATTACAGATAAAGTTGTGAGTAGATTTGTAAATACAAACAAAACCCTTACATATTGGGTTGCACTCGAATCAGATTCAACATATAATGGACAATAAATCAATGAAAAGAAAAACAATTTTAGTATGCGGTGGTGGTGGTTTCATTGGAAGTCATCTAGTTAAAAGACTTAAAAATGAAGGACATTGGGTTCGTGTTTGTGATTTAAAATACACAGAGTATGATGAATCTCCTGCTGATGATTTTGTCATCGGTGATTTGCGTAGTCAAAAAGTCTGCGATGACTTATTTGAAATTTATCCAGATGGGGTAAAAAGAAACAAACTATCAGAAAAATCATTAGGGCATGGTAAGTTCGACCAGACAGATACTGGTGAACTCATCTACGATGAAATTTATCAACTCGCTGCCGATATGGGTGGTGCAGGTTTTGTTTTCACTGGAGAGAATGATGCAGACATTATGCACAACTCTGCACTAATTAACCTAAACATTGTAGAACGAGCAGTAAAACATAAAACAAGAAAACTGTTTTATTCTTCATCTGCTTGCATGTATCCAGAACACAATCAACTAGACCCTGACAATCCAAAATGTACAGAAGATTCTGCATATCCTGCCAATCCTGACAGTGAATATGGTTGGGAAAAACTGTTCAGTGAACGAGTGTTCCTTGCATTTGCACGAAACAAGGGGTTGAATGTTCGTGTTGCACGATTCCACAATATCTTTGGTATTGAAGGAACTTGGGACGGTGGACGAGAAAAAGCACCCGCTGCAATGTGCCGTAAGGCTGCAATGGCAGAAGACGGTACTGATATTGAAGTATGGGGTGATGGTAAACAAACTCGTTCGTTCCTTTACATCGATGAATGCGTAGAAGCAGTTTTACGATTGATGGAATCTGATTTCTGTGAACCAGTAAATATCGGTTCAGAAGAAATGATTGCCATTAATGATTTTGCACAAATGGCGATTGATATCTCTGGTAAAACTCTTACCATTAAAAATATCGAAGGACCAGAAGGTGTAAGAGGACGAAATTCTGATAATGCACTATTCCAAGAAAAGATGGGATGGTCGCCATCTCAATCTCTTTTAGAAGGAATGGAAAAAACCTACAAATGGATTGCAGAGCAAGTAGAAAAAAGAAATAATAAACATGTTGATTATGTTTACGATGACGGAGTAATTTCACACACAACTATACAGTAAATTGTTGTGTATATATTTAAAACGGATAAGCAAATATCGCACGGTGCGAATGAACTATATCCAAACTTAATAAAGGAGGCTAATATGCCTAATATTAATCAGTTTGAAGTGTCGGACCTTCCAGAAAACCGAAAAATTGTCACCACTGACGGTGTAACACACATTGAGGCAAGAAAAATTAAGTTCAGCGAGATTATTGAACCGTTGGACGAATTATCTCGTTCACAAAATACAGCCAGAGTGGGAGATATAGATGCAAAACATATCGCCGACCTGCGGTATTCTTTTAAAGATGGAGTAGATATTTTCTGTCCGCTGCCATCTGTTGAAATTTTAGAAACCCCCATCGAACACAATGGAGTAATTAAAAAATACAGATTGCTTGACGGTCATCATCGTGTTGCCGCTTTATGGGAAGATGTAGACGAATATGTTTTTGATGTTTATGAAATTGATACAAACAATGAATATAAATCCAGAATTACTTTTCAGTTAAAATCAAATAAACATAATCCGTCCAAAAAATCATCAGACAAAAGTATCATTGTAAACGCTTCTTTACTTTTGCAACGAGGTGATTTTAACGATGAGAATGGCAACTTTGAAGAATCTTTAATTGACGAATGGTTATGCGAAGTACACAATCTTCAACAAGGAGTCACTCAAAGAAAATCATCATTGATTACAAAAGTAATGGAACGAAATGGTGTACATCAAATTTTTAAAGATTATCCAGACAAAGAATCAAAGAGATGGATACTGGCAAATCTACCACAATGTAAACTGCACGAACATGGTGGACATTGGTGGATTTTCAAAACAGGAACAGTTGAACGGTCACTGATGACACTTCTTAACAAGGATACAGACGATGTACAGTATATTATCTTAAATCCTGTTACAACTGGCGGAGATGTTCTAAAATCAAGGAAAAATCTTAATAATTCTATTGAAAATCTTTGGATTTCTCTTTGTGATAAAATGGGAGTATTAGATTATGACCACGACCACCTTTTTAAAATTGTCTATGCACTACCGCAAATAACAGAAGCAGAAGAAATGGACAGACCAATTTCAATGGAAAGGAAGAACTAACAAGTGTCTGATACAATGACTAAAGATTTTTTATGGGTAGAAAAATACAGACCACAAACAATTGAGGATTGTGTTTTACCTGCCAATATAAAGAAAACATTCCACAGTATAGTGGAATCTGGGGAATCCCAAAACCTGCTTCTCTCAGGAGGGGCAGGTTGCGGGAAAACCACAATCGCAAAAGCACTTTGCAACGAACTCGATACAGATTATATTATGATAAACTGTTCGGAAGATGGAAACATCGACACACTCCGAACAAAGATTCGTAATTTTGCCAGTACAGTTTCTTTATCGGGCGGAAAGAAAGTTGTCATTCTTGACGAATTTGATTATAGCAATGCCCAATCAACACAACCTGCCTTGCGTGGGTTCATCGAGGAATTTTCAAACAACTGTAGGTTTATTCTAACATGTAATTATAAGAATAGAATAATCCAGCCTCTTCATTCTAGATGTACTTGTATCGAATTTAAGATACCAACTAAAGAAAAACCAAAGTTGGCATCTCAACTTCTTGAACGAATCAAAATGATTTTAGATAACGAAGGAGTTGGATACGAGGAAAAAGTTCTTGCCGAACTTGTTATGAACTATTTTCCCGACTTCCGAAGAATTATTAATGAATTGCAAAGATATTCGGTTGCAGGAACGATAGATGTTGGTATACTATCACAAATAGGTGATATAAAAATCACAGATTTGATAGATGCAATGAAGACCAAAGATTTTAGTAAGGTTAGAAAATGGGTAGTGGATAATATTGACAATGACCATACACAATTGTTTAGAAAAATCTACGAAGGAACGAATAGTACACTGACAAAGCAATCTATACCACAGTCGGTATTAGTTCTAGCAGAGTATCAGTATAAGGCGGCATTTGTAGCCGACCATGAAATTAATTTAACCGCATGTCTAACAGAATTGATGATGCATTGTGAATTTAAATAGGAAAATATAATGACAAAGATAGAAAAAGACCCAGTTCAGGCAATCGGAAAAATTGTAATACTAAAGGAAATGGAAGCACAGACAAAAACGGCTTCAGGTATTATAGTAGAAGGAATGAGAAACAAAGAACCATTTGCAATAGGCACAGTAATTAGTGTAGGAAATGGTATACAATTATCAGATGGTGAAATGCAAGTTCCACCAATGTCAAAAGGCGATACAGTGTTTTATGATAAAAATAAAACAGTATCAATGAATGGATTATCATATACTAATGCCGATTTTATTGTTGCCATTATCAATGACGAATCTCAAATTCCTAAAGGATACTATCAGGTATAATGAAACTTGGAGATTATCTCAATTCAATAAACCACACAAAGGAAAATCTTTTAGACACCGATGATGAATCGGCAGAAAAAGAATACACCCCCTATATCGTAAACAGATGTTTGTCGTATTTCCCGGATACTATTTTTCATGTGAACGAGATGAATAGGTTCGCAAATATTGACAAGAAACTTCAATATGACTATTTAATTAATACTATTCGTAAGAGAAAACGATATAGCAAATGGATGAAAACTGAAAAGATAAAAGAGTTGGAAATTATCAAGAAGCATTTTAACTATTCATATCAAAAGGCTAAAGATGTTCTTCCATTTTTAAGCAAGGAAGATTTGAAGGAAATCGAATCCTTATATAAAGGCACAGAATGACCACGAAGGTATTAATAACAGGCGGTGCAGGATTTATTGGACAGAATTTATCAATCTATATGAGAGATAGTGATTTGGATTTTGTAGTAGTAGATAGGTCACGAAAGAATGTCAACAGTTTAATAGAACAGTTTGGTAATGACGAAGATATTTTTTGTATGGATACATCAGATGCTCTCGAATGGATTGAAGATGGCAGGTTTGATGTTGTTATCCATCTATCGGCAGTTCCAAGAGTGCCATATTCAATAGAACACCCAGTAGAAACTACCAAAGAGAATATAGTAAAAACAGTAGAACTTTTAGATGCATGTGTAAAAGGAAAAGTAAAACGATTTGTATTTGCATCATCGTCATCAGTGTACGGAAACTCGGAGATTTTGCCAGTTACAGAGGATTTACCATTAAATCCAATATCACCGTACGCCCTACAAAAGAAAACTGCCGAAGATTTTTGTAGTTTATATTCGACTCTTTATGACTTGGATACGGTTTGCCTTAGATTCTTTACGGTATATGGTCCACTTCAAACAGGCGATAATCCATATGCAACAGTTATATGTGCATGGTTAGATGCAGTAAAGAATAAAACAGAATTGAAATTATTTGGAGATGGAAGTCAATCAAGAGATTTTTGTTATATTGATAATATAGTGGATGCCATAATTAAATCGACATACTATGAAGGAGAATTTATGGGAGAATCATTCAATGTTTCTTGTGGTGAAACCACATCGTGTGTTGATATTTTAGATTGGTTTATTAATAGATACCATTTGGATAAATCTTGCTATGCCAAATATCCATTTAGACCAGGGGATGTTCGATGCACATATGGTTCAATTGACAAGATAAAAGAAGTATTAAATTATTCGCCGAAAATTGATATATGGAAAGGATTAGAAATGACCGCAAAGTGGTATGAATCTCAAAAATGACCTAACCTCTATTTTTGATATATAAATACATATAATAATTATTAAAAGTATAGGATTTACATATCATGCAAGAATATAGAGAAATAGGCATCGAAGATTTGGTTGAAGTGACACTTAATAACGATGATGATTTTCTGAAAATTCGAGAAACACTTACTCGAATAGGGATATCATCAAGAAAAGAAAATAAACTTTACCAAACCTGCCACATCCTCCATAAAAGAGGAAAGTATTACATCGTCCATTTTAAGGAACTGTTTGCACTTGATGGGCTTAAAACAGACATATCCGAAAATGATATTGGAAGAAGAAATGCCATTGTAGGATTATTAGACGAGTGGGAACTATTGGAAATTGTAGATTGTGATTCGTGTGAAGAACCAATTACACCAATGAATCAAATTAAGATTCTACCGTTCAAGGAAAAGGAAAATTGGGAATTGTGTCCTAAATACCATATAGGTAATTCAAAGTAAAACCAAGGAAAATATATTATGAAAAAACCAAAACTACTAATTAAAGCACCAACACGAAGTCGTCCAGAGAAATTCAAAGAAGTAATTTCAAAGTACATTGACTTCTTATCTGGTAATCATTATGTTCGTATTCTAGTCACTGCTGATTTGGATGACGAAACTATGAATACAGATGAAATGCGACAATGGATGGAAGATGTAAACGCCAAAGGCAAAGAGGCAGGTTACTATGAATTGGAATGTAAGTACGGGGATTCTAAATCTAAAATAGAAGCAGTAAATAAAGATATGGACGGAGAAGAATTTGATATTCTTTTACTTTTCTCCGATGATATGATTCCACAGATAAAAGATTATGATGACATTATAGTACAGAACATGCAAAAACATTTTCCAGAATGTGACGGCGCATTAAACTTCAATGATGGACTTAGACCAGACTGGCCAAGAATCATGACACTTGCAGTATTGAGTTATCCTGTCTATAAAAAGATGGGTCACATTTATCATCCAGAATATAAATCAGTATATGCAGACGATGAGCAAACAACAGTTTGTAGATTATTGAAAAAATTGGTCAATTTAAATCTTTGCATTATCAGGCATGAGTGGCTTCCCGGTGGACACCCAGAAGCAGATGAAATGCACACCGAACAGGAAAGTCCAGAAGTGTACCAATACGATAAAAAAATATTTGAGAGTCACATCAAAAATAATTTTAATCTTGATGTCTTGACAGTTTAACCTAAAAGGTTTTTTATTATGAATAATAGGTTTTTATTATATACCAATGACGGCGCTTCAGATATGTGCTTGAATTGCATATACAGTTTGAAGAAAGTTGGAGTAGCAGATGAGGATATTTTATTATATGCCGCTGATGAAAACTCTTACGAAAAACTCAAATCCCACAATCTTAATGTCAAGTTAATTGATGGCGAAACCCTTGACGAATATCAAGATTGGAATACGACAGGGTTTCATAGAGTAGTTCATTACAAAATACAATCAATTATAGATGCACTTAAAGGTGGCAGTAATGTATTTTACTTGGACACTGATATTGTTGCCTTTAAGAATCCAATGGAATTTGTCACCAATATACCTGACGCTGAATCGTTTGATATTATGATTCAAGACGATTCTGACAGTCAAGGAAGGTGGCACAGTTTATGCACAGGTGTAGTGTTCATTCGTTCAAATGAACGGACATTAAAATTTTATGATGAATGTGTGAAACTTCATGCAAAGAACATTGAACGAGGAAAGTCCACAGGCGACCAAGCATCGTTCAATGAAATATATGCTAACAAAAACCAAATAGAAGGATTGAAAGATTTGAAATTGGCAGTCTTACCAATGGAATGGTTTCCAAACGGACAGGCATATTTTGACAATAACATGTGCAACGATGACAAATATATTGTACACAACAATTATATAAGCGGTATGGATTTAAAGATTCAGAGATTCAAAGACCATGAAATGTGGTACTTAGATACAGGGGATTTTAATGAAGTCATCAGAAAATAAATTAAAACTATATTGTGATTTAGATTCTTTTGATTCTAAGTGGCTGGGAAACAAAAGTGAAGTAATGCCTCTTTTTCCTTTTTTAGAAGAGAAGCATGGTATTGCTCGTTTAAATAAAGAAGTTCTTCAACCACATGAACACGCCAGATTTGAAAAATTAATAGAACACGGTAAAGATTATATAGAACTCACTTCTGTAGAAGATTGTGATTTTGTTTTTCTTCCTTTTAAATGGCCTCATTGGCCTACTGTAGCAGACCCATTTAATGTATGGGAAGATATGGATGCGGGGTTGCCTTATGTAGATATAGCAAGACAACACGGAAAGAAAGTATTACAACTATTTGAAGATGATTATTCTGGCGACCTTCCGTTGCAACCAGAAGACGGTATAATATTAAGAACTTCAATGTATAGAACCGAAAGAAAATCACACGAATATGCACTTCCCCCTTTTCGTTGTGATAGATTTAGGGGTTCTTATATAGAAACCCCACCTGCCGAACCAACTGTTGGATTTTGTGGATTCTTTGGAACAAAAGACCACCAAGTAAGACAAGGTTCTCTCTATGTGTTAGAAGCAGATAAAAGAATTAAAACGGATTATATTATTAGACAACATTTCTGGGCGGGTGGTATCCCAAAACCTCAAGCGGTTAGTGAACACTATCGAAACATTGAGAGTAATTTATTTACTCTATGTACAAGAGGTTCTGGAAACTTTTCTATGAGATTAAATGAGGTTATGTCTATGGGAAGGATTCCAATTCAAATTGATACTGACATGGTGTTTCCTTTTGAATCAGAAATTGATTGGGAAAAACATTGTGTTATGGTGCCCGGGAAGAACTGGCAAGAAGCGGGTCATTATGTTATGCAATTTTACAGAACACATTCTGCAAAAGAATTAGTAGAGATTCAAAAAAGCAATAGAAAAATATGGGAAGAATATCTTTCGCCGTTAGGGTTTATTAAGAATATACGAAAGGCAATACAATGAGTAATGTAAGCAGTTATCCATATATTACTTCTTATACCTTCAGAAATATATGCCAACATGCAATAATGTTACAAAACGATACACTGCATGTATATAATTTGGCTAACGGCATTTCTCCTGAAACGGTAAGAGAAGGCGATAAGATTTATGTTGTTACAGAAGCATTGGATTTCTTTTTTAGTACAATAGAACCACGAATTCAAAATAATTTTATTCTAATAACAGGCAGAAGTGATATTCCAATTGATGCTTATTGGGAATCAAGAATGACAGATAAGGTCATAAAATGGTTTGCCGTTAATAACATCACAGACAGTTCAAGAATCCAGACAATACCATTGGGAATTGATAATAAACATTGGCGGTTTGACAACAATCCTCAAGGGAATGTTAAAATTCTTGAAGATGTAAACAAAGAAGAAATAGAAACAAATAAGGGTGTATTGATTAGTTTTCAACCACACACAAACGAGGCAGAAAGAGGGCAGTGCCTAAACTATTTTAAAGATAAAGATTTTACAACACACCGTGAATACACAAACGAAGATAGAACAAGTGAAGAATTTTTAAAAGACTATTATAGAGAAGTAAAACGGCACAAGTTTAATGTTTGTCCGTTCGGAACAGGGTATGACTGTCATAGAATTTGGCAGACACTTATATTAGGCTCATTTCCGATTGTAAAGAAACATAAATCAATGGAAGAATTTTATGATTTACCGATATGGTTCATAGATGATTGGAAAGAAATTACGGATGAAAAAATCGAACATAAATATAAAGAAATGATGGACAAGTATGCACAAGGAGTGTATAATATGGATAACTTATGGTTCGATTATTGGAGCGAAAAAATAGATGACTGCATTACAATTAACAATTGAAAAACAAATTCAAGACAGACAATTCAAAAGACAGTTTGAAGATGCCAAGTTTTTAATTGCCGATATTGAACCGGGTGGTTTTGGTGCAATGGTAGCAAGAAGAAAACTTGCATATCAACTTGGACAGGTATTCGACCGAACTATTATTTTTAGAAATGCCGGCTCGCTATATGATGAATGCTACGAACCAACATCGAAATATACACTAGAAGAAGTATTGAGTAAAAATCCTGATGTACATAAATTTTCATTTAGCAATCTTCAAGATTCTAAAGTATGTTACTTTGATTTTAATGAATATTGGAATTCTCCAAACAAAGACAAATATCAATGTTGGTGTGACCCAATTCATGCCAACGAGGAAAATGGATACTTGTATTTTTCTGGTTTGATTATATCGCAGTTTATTCCTTTACCAGAATATACAGATAAAAACAATGAAGTAAAAGAAGGCATTGGATGGTCTAGTCCTATGATTGGATTGCATGTTCGTAGAGGCGACAAGGGAATTGAAACAGGCAAGAATCAGTATGTTCTTCTTGAAAGTTATATGAGAGAAGTGCAAAGAATAAGTGACGAAACAGGAATCAAAAAGGTATTTGTCACAAGCGATTCACCAGAACCATATCACGAACTTGTAGAGAATTATTCGGGATTGGAATTTATACAAGATGACCTAGAAAAGAGATACGACAATGCAAACTGGCAATTAGTATCAGATAATCCTGAATTAAGAAAAGAAGAAACAATGACAGGTATCAAGATAATTGAACTGTTATCGTCCTGTGATTACATTGTAGGGCAATCTAACACCCAATTTGCAAAACTAGGTGGTTCGGTGTCATGTTATAGAAACAATAACAGAAATTGCCTGACACTCATCGACCATGAAACGCAGGAGGTTGTATCCTATGGAACAAACTCAGCCACAAGTTAAAGTCGGATTTGTAGTAACGAATCATTACAGCGAAAAGATTCGACCAAATGGTAGAGAGTTATTGAAGAATTATTTACTATCGGTTCAGAACTCTTGTAAGTATCCGTATGAAGTTTTTATTGTGGATAATGAATCAGAAAATCAATTAGACGAATCATCACTTCCATCCAATTTTCATTATCATTATATCGAAGACCAATCAATCGGCGGATTAACAAACGCATGGAATATGGGGATAAGAGAGGCGGTAGAAAATAAATGCGATGTTATCTTTAACACAAATGAGGATTTGGTAATAAACGAAACCATTAATGATTTTGTAGATGCCATATGGAATCATAAGTACAAGAACATTTCAATTTATGGGCCAGTTTCAAACGATGAAGGTGTTTCTACACATCATCAAAGACGAGAAATTGCAGGGGATAAGTTAATTGAAACTACAAATGATTCTTGGGACGGAAGACAAGGATATGCATTAAATGGTTTCTTTTATGGATTCACTCGACCAATGGTCAAGAAATTTTCCATCGATGGTAATTTATTCAGTACAGAAAAATGGTGTTCTTGGAATGGACAAGAGATAGAAATACACGACAGATGTTGGCCTCAAGGAATGAGGAGTTTTATTGCCGAACAATGTTTTGTCGAACACATGAAATTAAAAGACTGGCAACATTTTAGGAGTTGTTGAAATGATAGTATCTACAATTGATTCGGGGTTAGGGAACAGGATAAAATGTTTATTGAGTTGTATGCGTATAGACGACAATACAAAACTTATATGGCCAAGAAAC
>Ga0209362_1003226_pt1 | contig 11504 bp, 8 predicted proteins | sample SaaInlV_165m_DNA_FD_184680 | JGI IMG/M metagenome (GOLD analysis project Ga0209362, IMG submission 184680) | Marine microbial communities from expanding oxygen minimum zones in the Saanich Inlet - Saanich Inlet SI037_S3LV_110m_DNA (SPAdes)... | ecosystem: Environmental > Aquatic > Marine >...
TAATACAGCAAGTTGTCAAACATGGGGCCCATGATTAATGGTTTGTTGTTGTTGAGCATTTGTACGGTGCGGGATTGTGTGTGAAACACGAGTGTTACTTCTTTGCCACCGTCTCTAAAGCGTAGGGCAAAATCCCAGCTTTGAATGTCCACCGGCGAAGACTCTTTCCAGAGATATGTATGATCCAAAATTAACATGTGGCGCGCGTGGATGAGTCCTTTGCGCGAAGAGATGTCCTTGGCAAGGAAAATGTTGTGCAGAGTGCCGTCGATGGTGAGTGTTGAATCCGACTCGGCAGTGTCCGCGGAATCGAGTTTGATTAATTCGACGTTATTCGCATGACGCAGGAGGTTAGCGGATTCTACACCCCAATAATCCAGCACGCCATCGCCTTCGCTGATGCGAAATTGCCAGGCAAAAACTGCCATGGCGAGCGCGGTTCCAAATATCACGAAAATTACATATTTGCCCGCAACCATGGCGACAGTTTTTTCCGCATTAACCTTTTCTCCGACAGCTTTTTCTGCAGTAGTCTTTAGCCGCAATGCCTCATTGTTATTTGGGTCTAATAAAATAACTGCTTTCCAATCACCGTTATCTAAAAAGTCTCGAATTTCAGCTTCCTTCTCAGCAGCCTGTTGCCGCAAATCAGTTTGACTACCACCACACTCGCCGCAAATCTTGTCCCAGACTGCCATTTCAATATCACAACCTAGACAAACAGCGCGTAATGATTCGGCACATTCACCGCAGAACTTACGATTCTCGCCATTAACGGCATTACAGGCGGGACAAACTCCCGAGGTCAACTCCTTTACAGGCGTCGCTATCACGTTTGATGCCGTTGAATCAAGAGCTTTCTTGAACTCTGCTGCCGACGCAAAACGATCCGCCGGATCCTCTTCGAGGGCTTGCATCAAAAAATCTCTCATATTCACAGGTATGTCACGTTCGCGAATTACCTTGGGACTCTTACCCGTGAGCGTATGATAGAACGTGGCCGCCAAACTCCACAGATCACTGCGTTCGTCAACACTGGTACTATCGCGCCTTTGTTCCGGCGCCATATAATCTGGCGTACCCAAAACGGAACCGTCCTCCGTCACGCCTGTATCAGTGCTCTCATCCTTGGCTAAGCCAAAATCCGTGAGCTTCGGTACACCGTCTTCGGTCATCAAGACATTCGCGGGTTTAATATCGCGGTGGATAATTCCCTTACCATGAGCAAGTGTTAACGCGTCGCAAAGCTGGCAGGTAATTCTAATCGCCTCTTCCGGATCCAGTTTGCCTTTTCTGAGCCTCTCGAGCAGACTGCCACCTGAGACATACTCGATGACAATTAGCGGGCCATCAGCGTCTTGTCCGAACTCATGGATTTGAACGATGTTATTGTGATTCAGCGCCGCAATTGACTTCGCTTCGATGATAAACCGGCTGATCGTAGCAGAACTTCGAATCATTGTCCCTAAGATGCGTTTAATGGCAACTTGTCGACCTAGTGACTTATCGCGGGCCAGCAGAACTGCTCCCATGCCACCCTGACCCAGTTCACCTTCAATTTCAAAGCGTGCTCCCAGATCTATAACAGGCAAGCCCGCAGCTAAGTGATCTCCCTCGCCATCGTTTGTATCGCTCAGAGATGAAGTATCACCTCCTCCGAGCGTAGAACCGTCACCGAGACTCTGCTCAGCACGATCCGCTTTCGCGTCGCCGTCTAAGGTTTCACCTCCGAGGCTGTCTTCGTGATCTGGCATGGTGGATGAGTAGTGGGTTTATGAAAATGTCAAGCGTTCATACTACTCCAGCGGGAGATCGATGACAAATGCGGGGAGGTAGATGTGAGGGAAGCATATCCCGCTGTCCGGTGGTTCCATTGAAAGCGCTGCCTTTTTTAGTGACCTAGTCGAGTGTGAGCATATCCAAATGCAACACCAGCGAGTAGCCCTGCTGCGTGTGCTAAGTGGCTGATTGCATCAAAAAATCCACCCTCTTCACTAACCAATCCGATGCCCAGCCAGATCATCATAAAGATGAAAACAAACGGGGGAATGATGGTTCCCAAGTGCGGCAGCATTTTCATTTTGATCCAACCGAAGCCAATGATGCCATAGATGACTCCAGAGAAGCCGACGACCGGACCGCCACCGAGCGCCGTTAAACCGAAAATTCCATCGCCCGGAGTAATCGCCGGTAACAAAATACTGATAACGCCCGTAAAGAGTATCAAGAGGATGAAATTGCCAGCGCCGAAGAGCCGTTCTATTCCTAGGCCAAGAGCGAAAAGCCAATACATGTTGAAGAAGATGTGCAAGAAGCTTGAAAAACTAACGCCCGCTGCGTGCAGGAATATAGGCGTCACCATTCGCCACACTTGGCCCCGCTTGATGTCTTCGAGCAACACGGAGTTATAGGAACTGAGGCGTATGCTTAGTCTCGCATCTACGCGATTTTTCGCTGTACTCCAAAGCAAGTTCTCAGGCCGTTGCAAATAGTCAATGATGGCGGTTTTTTCCGCTGCTTCTAAATGGTTGTATGCATCGCCCCTTAGCATTGCATCCACGAGAATTTTGGTTTCGACCCAAGGCAATTTTTTAGACTGTAGCAAATAGTCAAGGATGGTTGGTTTTTCCATCGCTTCCAAATGGTCGTATTCATCGCCCAAACTAGTAGTTTTTTCGCGTACGAGCATTTCGCGATAAGTGTCTAAAATGCGCTCACGATAAGATTCGTCAATGGATGTTTGGCGGACGACGCCAAGTGATTCGTGAATAAAGTTGCCTTCGTTAGAGTCAAAGACCAGCGATGCGCCGAATAATACAGAGCAGAGGATAATAATTGAGCGAGTGAGGCTTTTAGTAGGCTGAGTAAGATGCCGCTGCTGTTGTCGTTCAAGTTTATGCGCTTCTTTTTGGCGAGATCTTTGCTGTTTGTTTTTTGCTTCTTCAATTTTATTGGCGTCGTCGAGTACCGTTGCAAATTGAGGGTCATCAGGATTGGTGTTAAATGTGGCAGTGAGTTTGTTGGCATCAAGAAGTTGATCTTCATCGAGAACCCAGATTTCCCACTCTTCGCCAACTTGTTTACACCGAGCATCGATTTGATTGACGGCTAACCAAGCATGCAGCTTCTTAGCTAAGGGTGGTTCCGAATGATAGGAAATTAATTTTCGCATGAGGATATTAGGGAGCTGGTAGCGAAGGGACGTTGGTAAAACAGGTTAATTAAGGGCGGCTTCCACTAATTTGGAATCGATGTCGTCGACTATTCTCACATGTCCCATTTCAGTAGGCAAGATGAATCGCAATTTACCGTGCTCGGTTTTTTTGTCATGCTGCATGGCCTCGACAAGTTCTCGCCGGTTTAGGTCAGCGGGTACGTCGGTGGGCAGCCCAAATTTAGTGAGCAATTGGAATTGTCGTTGAGTGATGTCGGCGTCAATCATTTCTAGGCTTTCTGCCAGTCGCGATGCACAAAGCATACCGATAGAGACCGCTTCGCCATGCAAAAATTGCCCGTACCCGGTACATGATTCCAGAGCGTGGCAAAATGTGTGCCCGTAATTTAAAATCGCGCGGCGGCCGGTTGTTTCACGCTCATCCGCGGTTACCACTTCGGCCTTAAGCTGGCAACAGCGAGCAATAATATCTCGCATTAATACGGGATCCCGAGTCAGTATTAGGTCCGCATTTGCCTCCAGTTTGCCAAAAAACTCGACATCTTGGATCACGCCATATTTAACGACTTCGGCTAATCCAGCGCGGTAGTCCCGCTCCGGTAAGCTTTGTAGCACAGCGACATCGACGAGCACTCCTTGTGGCTGCCAAAATGCACCAACCATGTTTTTGGCACCAGGCAAATTAATACCGACCTTTCCGCCGACGCTGCTATCAACCGTTGCTAAGAGCGTCGTTGGGATTTGCAGAAAACGAATGCCTCGGCCAAAGGTAGCGGCTGCGAATCCGGCAAGGTCGCCAACGACACCCCCTCCGAGTGCCAAAATTAACGACTTTCGATCCGCTTGTAGCGCTAGCATTTGGTTCAATATTTCGTCGAACAGGGGGATGGATTTACTTGCTTCGCCAGCAGGGACGGTAATAATGTCGATGCGAGTGTCGATGGTTGAAAGTGTTCTCAAGACGGTTTCGCCATATAATTGACGAACATTGGAATCGGTAATGACGATGGTTTGTGAAATGTCGCCGATCGATTCTACCCAGCGGCCAATGTCAGCGAGGTTGTCCGAGCCGATGCGGATCTCATAGCTGCGTTCTGCCAAGGCAACAATTACAGTAGTGGATTCAACGGACACAGAAGGAGCCTTTCTCGCAATTGTAGAGGCAGTTTGTATTAGGAACTTACTCGTTGTAAATCTTCTTGCGTCACGGTGATTTGGCGACAGAAACCAGTGAAGGTACGGACATATGCTAAATCGCTACATTGTTCGGCATCGGCGTGAAGTGCGGTCGCAATAGAGGTCTTTTCTTTTGCTTCTAAGTGCTCGTATTCATCGCCCCAAATAGTAGTTTCTTCGAGTACTAGCGCTTCGCGATAAGCGTCAAATTTGTCGGCCATGGGCCTCATTGCTCCTCTAAGCTAAGTCCATAAAGCAGTATTGGCTGCCAACTGATTGTAAAATGACAGCAGTAAAGTGTTGTTAGCTGTTTGTTTACCGTAGCAGTGTAAGGTCATATTATACAGCCCCAATAGATTTCTTACGACTAGCCATTTTGCAGTTCGGCGACCTTAACGATTACAGTGATTGTCGGGATTAAGTTTTCTCTAACCGCAGAGGAGTTTTGAAAAGTTCCGACCGTATCGATTATGCGGGCGCCGTTTTTGGTTCCTTGCCAATGTCGACGATTACACGCGAGCAGTGGTGAGGAATATACCGATTTTTATTCTTGCAGCAATAGTATCAACAAATCCGATATGCCTTATGAATGAATGATGGGTAGAAAAAATGAAGATAGTTAAAAATCTAGTGGCGATTCTATTTTTTTTAGGTGTTTATAGTCTTGTTGATGACGTGGCGGGACAATCACCGGGGCAGCCAAGTTTATTTAATCCTTCTGAACGGCTCTCACGACCAGTGAATGTGTTGACATCTCAGGTGACAGTACCGCCCACCAACCAAATGTATACCACTGTCGGAAATACGGATCGCTTTCATCGCCCTAATCTCTCCGATCGGCGCTCAGCGCGGACCATAAATGCAGTGCCATTTCATAACATACCCAAGTCACTGGATTTACAAGTGAGGGGTTTGGTAATGATGCGAGACAATGCTACAAATCAAGCCTTAACAAGTAATGCCGCGAGTGAAACCGTATTGAGCACGCGGGACGCCGATATGGATACGTCCGGTGGTGTAGAAATTACGCTCGGCAAGACACTCGAAGATAAGACCCAGCGGATAGAAACAGTTTATTGGGGCTTGTTTACGAGAGGTGACAGTGCAATGACTAGTGACGCTGCGAGTGGATTGAATACGTTGCTGAACATCTCTGGTTTGAGCTACAACGGTTTTGGCAATCCTCTGTCAGCAGTTTTTAATAGTTCAGCAAACCAGACGCTGACACGTAGTTTTGAATATCATAACGTGGAATGGAATTTTACTAGTGATATACTTATCGACGACAAGCAATCGATACGGTTGCTGACAGGTTTTCGGTATTTCAAAGCAGATGATCGGTTCAACTTAAACATTGATGATGTGGCCTATAGTGTGACAGATGATAATCACTTGTTTGGTGCTCAAGTAGGGGCGCTGTGGACCAAGCGAAAAGGAAGCAAATTGACCTATCACATCGGTGTCAAGACCGGCGTTTTTTTCAACGCCATCGATCATCGCACGAAAATTTTTGGCGCTGCAGGCCACGCGTTTATTGAAGATCCGGCCATTATGAACTGGCGTGACGACTTCAATGAATACTCCAAGAAAATCGACATGTCATTTTTAGGCCAGTTGGAATTAGGCTTTGATTACCTGCTGACACCAAGCTGTCAATTGACCGCTGGTTATCGTGTTATGGGAGTAACTGGGATGGCATTTGCCACGGATCAAATACCAGCGAGTTTTGCTGAGGCGGCTGAAGGCCAGCCCGTGACTGCTGATGGTAGCTTGATCATGCACGGGGCTTATATTGGTTTGGACTGGAATTTCTAAAAGCGAATTTGCGCGGTGTTGTTGCCAATCCCTTTTGGTTGAAATTGATTTCGGGCACCGTAACAACACGCGATTACCCAGTTTCGGGCATGAATGTTGGGATGTTGACGCCGGCGAAAGGCGTGTAGTCACCGAGTATTTGGCAAAAATGCATTTCGCAATTGCGGGCGCCCCACGCATATGCCGCGCGGACTATCTTGTCCGCTTCGACAGGCACTAAGAATACGGGTGTTCGCCCCCGCTGGCGGTTCAGTTCACTCGCTAACAAAGCGATCGCGGTTTCTTCGTCAAGTGAAACTCCTGGGCCCATGAGGTTAGTTGCTAGGTGTGAACAGGAACCGAGAAACCCTAACAGCTTACCGGAATCCGGACAGACGTATACGGATAAGTGCCAGTTGCCATCATCATTGCGAATTAAAAATTCATAATCTTGTGCTCGTGAAATTCCCGCGACTTGCATTTCAAGTTCAACCAAAGTGGGGATATCTGCTAGGGTTGCTGACCGTACGTTGGCAACCGCAGTACAAGCAAAATCTAACCCAGTCGCTGGGATTTCCAGAATCATATCTTGATAGGCATGCCGTGGTACAAACCCCGCTTTGCTATAAAGCGAGAATGAATCGACGTTCAGAGCGCTTTGCGTCAAGCGAACAGGTTTGTTCTGTACACTAGATAGCTCGACAATCCAATCCAACAGCGCTCGGCCAGCCCCAGCCCCAAAGTGGTTGGGATGGACCGTCATGATCCCCAGTGAAACGTGGTGTTCGCGAGGGTGATAAAAGCAAGATCCTATAACGATACCAGATTCCTCATCGATGGCGACGATGCCACATTGAGGATCCAGTGCTTCATAAGTGTCAAAGAAGATATTACAAACAGCTGGGCCACCGGCAAAAATAGCAGGCATCCCGTGAACTTGATACCAATGGTTGATGGAAATATAAATTAACTCGGCCACTTCATGCCGATCATCACTGGTCATGGTACGAATAGTGAAAGTCATGATTTATATACCGCTGATGTCATAAGCGACGGTCACCCGAAGTAGCACCACTATTCGCCGTTGGACTGAATCATTTGGATGAGCCCATTGAGATGGGCAACAACCGTTTCTTCGCTGACGGACTCCCAGTGATTTACCTTGTGTTGTAAGATTGCTATTTTTAAATTGTCTAGTGGATCTTGTAGGTCATCGGGCAGGTCGGCTAAATCCTTAAATGGTTGCACAGTTGCTGTGGACTCTTCGTCAGTGACTACTCGCGGTGCACCATCAAGACTATCGCTCGGAGCATCCGCTGGTGTTGTACCAGAGGATCGTTGATATGACGCATCGCCAAAGTCGGGGCCTTCAAAGCCTTGAGTGCCCGAAGCTTGGTCATAGGAACCTCGGATGGTACTGTCCCCCGGAGCATAGGTAGAGGAGCTTTGTTCCGTCGTTGGTTGAAACGGAGCGACGGCATCTTCGTCTAATTCAGCATATATGATGTCGCTTTCTTGGGGTTTGTCACTGGCAGCAGCTCCCGTCGCTTCCCAGCGGTTTTCGCACATGCTGGAAACAGACCATTTTTCTTGGACAGCCCCCTCGAGCCACATTTCTGCATCAGACCAATCCATCGCGATTTGAAAATGAGTCCAAGATAGGTTTGCATAGTCACTTTGAACAGCACCAAATTGTTGATAAACACGCCGCAATCTTCCGACATGTTGTCCGGTGACAGAGTGTTCAACAAGAGTTGCCCAGGCTTCGTCGGAATATTCACTGACGGGAGCATCAGCGGCCACGAGTGCTTCGCGCCAATCTAAAATGATTTTGCCTTTTGCCCAGTTGGTTTGGCTGACAAGGGCCTGCCACGCACCGACAAATGGAGCTGATGTCGCTAGCAGCAATCCGGTATCGACGGAAACCTTCGCAACGTTTGAATTACCCGCTTCATTTTCTGTACGATCAGCAGTTGTCGTAGCTGCGGCCACCGCAATTTCTTCGGTAGTCTCGCCGGTTGCGAGTTGGTCTGTGGCGTCAGAGGTAGCTGCGGCTTCATCGGATGTGCTTACTATTTCTTCATTGACTGATTCAGCAGGCTCAAAACTGGCATTAGATTCGTCGTTGGTACTTTCATAATCATTAGGTTCACGAGAGTCACCATCTTCGTCACCCTGTCCAAACAATGCGCCTTGTATCATCCGATATAATTCCTGTTTTATAGTTTTGGTCGGTTGTTTCTTTGGAAAAATCATTGGTTATCACCAAATTCAGAAAGCCCAGCCGAAAAGCTGCCGCGATTTAGAACAATCAGATTAACAGTTGTTGCCAAAAGTAAAAGCAACGGGTTCGAGCAGGCGCGGAAAGCCTGTTTTCCTCGCCTTAAATCGTAGTCAACGATCGTAGGGCCTCTGGGGATAACTTGTCGATAGCGTTGAATAAATAGAGTTTCGCTATGCAATCACGAAGAGACCGTCGCAGCTCAAGGCGTCGCGATGACTTGGATAGAAAAGATAGTATCCGACAAAGCCATAATGGCATTTTGGTCTTTGCTGTTGGCGTTCGGTGAATTCTTCTCTTTGTCCGCCGATCGCTTGGCTTGTGCTCCATGTTGCAAGTGATTCATAGAGAGGACGAAGGCGGAATTTTTTTGGAGCAGGCCTACGAGCACCTCGAGTTGGCTAACGTTAGATCGGAACAGAACGATTTGATTAGCGGTAGATTTCCGCACACTGGATTTCAGCGGTTCGTTAGACAACACGCGGCGTTGTGGTTTTGCAGCGATGTTTTCTTGGCCCTCAGCCAATCCCACAACTTTTTTTTCCGGCAGCATATTTTGAGCGAGGTGTTGCTGGGTTGTAAGTAACGCGAGCAGTGCGGACAAATCTTTTTGCTTTACCTGGATGTGATATGTAACGTCGGCGACGACTGATTTGTTTGTCGTTTGTCTATCGCGACGTTGTTCGTCTTCGGAGTCCGCCACGGCGCTGGCAATGGGAAGGGCACTTGCGCGAGAATGGGGGGCCGGTGCTGTTGGTCCATCGGCTGCACCAGATACGCCCACGACTCGGCTACTGGCATTGTCACGATAGTCTTGGTTTTTCTGTAAGGCCTGCTCGCCGGCGAAAGCGCCGAGTCCGCCGCCCATATCGCCCATTGGAGCATCCACCTTACCCGCCCTTAGCGGGCTATTGCCGGTATTGGGCTTAAATTCACGGTCATTATCTTCAGCTTGAGGTAAAATCTCAGGGTTTTGAATTTCAGCGATGGTGTCAGTTTGAACTAGCGTCATGGACTGCTCATTAGGCATAAACCGTAGCGTTAGGATTGCTAGTACGCCCGCCGTTAAGGTTAGCAAAGCGGGAATTTGTAGCCGTTGTTTCCAGCCCTTGGTCAGAACGGGAATTTTCACGTTGGAATAAGGTGCTTGACCATGGACACTTAGATTACGATCGCGGATGTTGTTGATGACGGTGTCAATCATCTGTTGTTCATTGGGGTGAAACTCAACAGCAAGCTGTTGTATTTCATTACTAAGGACCTTGAGTTCTTCTAGTGATTCGCGCAACGAAGGGCTGTTCTCGAGCGCTTGTTCCACTACAAGGCGTTCGTTTGCAGTGAGCTCATCATCAAGATAAGCACTCAGCAATTCGCTATCGATTTCCTGATTTGGGTGGATATGGTTGTTCATGATAGGGAAGGGTGTTCGTTCAGGAGCGGCAAGAGTTTTTCTTTTAATTGCATTCGAGCGCGGTGTAGTCGGCTGCGGACAGTTCCAGAGCTGATGGATAAAATTTTGGCAATATCATCGTAGTTACATCCTTCAATTTCGCGGAGGATAATAATGCTTCGATATTGTTCGGACAAAGCCCCAATCGCTTCGTGCAGTACAGCAGCGCGTTCTTCACGCTCTAATGCCTCGCCGACTACTTCGTTTTGAGCGACAGCTTCTTGTCCAGTCATTTCTTGTTGTTGGTCCATGGAAACAACAGGTTTTGTACCTCGCCGGTAACTCAACGCCATATTGACGGCGATGCGATAAAGCCAAGTGTAAAAGGCGCTGTGGCCACGATAGGTATCAAGTTTCAAATACGCTTGAAACAGCGCATTTTGCATAACGTCTTCTGCAGATTCGCGACATCGCAGAATATGCATCAGAGTATTAAAGAGTCGACCGGTGTACGGCGTTATGAGCAATTCGAACGCTTGGCTCGAACCCTCCGCCGCTTGCCGAATTAATTCTTTATTATCGTCGGACAAAATACTACCAATACCTTTGACACCAGCGGGACTCGAAAAGTTCCAGAATTATCTTAAATGCGGCTGTGGAATTCAAACCAGCAGTTATTATCTTTGTATTACGGCAGAAATAAGTCAATTTATATGCTGGAAGATTACAATGGTGGAGTGAACTTGACAACCACAAACCCACCGAAAAACGAGCTGTAGGAGTAGCCAGCGTGACTACCGGCCCACGTAAAAATTAGCGATGATGGATTATACAATTAGGTTTCATCGTTTGGTGGCAACGGGTATGCTAGTTCGCGTTTCCCACGCGATGTATGCCACCACAGCAGTGCTGCAATCAACAGCGCAATAATGCTGCCGATTTGTGAGATGGTTAGTCCGGTATTGAGTTGCTCGAATTCATCGGTCCGCACTAACTCCAGCAGGAACCGAGCGGAACCGTAGAGGGTGAGAAACAGCGCAACGACTTGACCGTCGCGCTTTCTAATTCGATAAAATCCGAGGAGGATTACACAAATGATTCCTCCGGTAATGCTACTTAATAATTGTGCAGGATAAATATTTAGTGATCGTGGTGGCATATCGCCAACGGTAATTGTGCCAATAAGCTCTCGCGTTTTAGCATTGCGGAGCCAAAACATGTCTTCACTGAATAGGCCACGATGAATGTACTCAATCCAGGCCCCATCAATGTGCTTCTGATTAATAAGCAAGGCTTGGCCTGGTGTAACTCCAGCGTTTGCTGCCACACCTTCCGGTTTGACATTGGTTACTGCCAAAGCCCATTGTCCTTTGAGTCGCGGTGCAACATCGGCGGTTAGGCCTAACTTGTCTAGCAGTGGAATATCAAACATTAAGCCGTCGTCTACATGACGCATATAAGGCGGGCTGCCTGCAGGAAAGGTAACACCTAGTGGACTGGCATCACAAAGCCCACCATAGCAACAACCGTTCATGAAGCAGCCAATGCGTCCAAAAAACATACCGACCATTAGTGCGGGTACAATCATATCGAGCGTCGCTAATTTTGGTAGTTTTCGTAGCGAAATATAAAACAAGCAACCGAGCATCGAACCGATCAGGGCACCGTATACGACGAGCCCCCCTTCG
>Ga0209362_1003231_pt1 | contig 11475 bp, 10 predicted proteins | sample SaaInlV_165m_DNA_FD_184680 | JGI IMG/M metagenome (GOLD analysis project Ga0209362, IMG submission 184680) | Marine microbial communities from expanding oxygen minimum zones in the Saanich Inlet - Saanich Inlet SI037_S3LV_110m_DNA (SPAdes)... | ecosystem: Environmental > Aquatic > Marine >...
CGAAAAATGTCTTTTTCTGGATGAACGTAGCCTGTTATTTCTGGATCTTTATCAGCTAATTCTATAATATACTTAGGAATATTCCCATTAGCTATTCTAATTATTTTCATTTTTTCATCCTACTTAAATTAATTCTTCATTACATTTCATTATTTTTCCAGACTCATCCTTGTCAAGAACAAACCCATTTGTGTCATATATTGTTTCCCAACCCTCAAATGTCCCTGCATATTTTTGACCATCAAGGTAAATCAAAATCATATTCCCAAAATTTTCTAAAAATTCTTTTGCTTTTGGCTCTTCTTTTGTTACCCAAACAGTATCTTGGGACAATTTCATAACTTCATCAATACTATCAATATGTTGAAAAGAGTAATTCCCATTGCTAACGCCAAGGTCAAAAAACATTTCACTTATTTTTATTTTTTGACTTTTCTTAACTTTTATAAGATTAACTGGAGGCTTATTCTCTTCATCCTCTTCTAAATAATCAAACTGGGCTATTCTAATTATTTTCATTTCTTCATCCTACTTAGGTTAAATGCAGCAATCTGTTGTTCCTGTTGTGGAAATTCCATAATGGGTTGCTGTAATTTACTTAATGCCATCTGTAAATTCTCTGGAGTCTTGAAATACATAGCTATCCGATCATTCTCACTCCATCTATGAGAACTCCAAAATCCTTCTTGTTTTAACGCACTAGATATTTCACTCATTGATGCTGGTTCCGTTCTATTGTATCCAGAAGATTGAGCTAACTTATACCACGAATCATTAGAAGCAACTGCTTGATCTGTCGCTGTTTCCGTTTGTTCTGGAGCAATCGCTTTTGGTAATTGGTTCCAAGGTATTGGTATTGGAGCGTTTACGTCTTTGTCTGTTGGCCATTCTCTAGAAGCTAACTCGTCTTTCACATCGTATTCTGTAGATTTTATTTGATCTTGATTAAAAGAGGAAATTTGAGTTCTATAATTCTCATTCAATTGAATGTTGTTTTCCCCTAACAATTGGGCAATCGTTTCTAGTTTACTCTGAAACTGGTTTCCTATAGAAAATTTGGCTCCCTCTACTTTAGTGTCTAATGCAATTGCGTATGAGATTAATGTTCTGTTTCCTGTTACCGAGGCTGAAGTTAATGATGTTTTGTCAATATACGCAAAATGATTTGAGAAAAATTTTGTAAATTTTTCTTTTTTGAAACCCATGCTAATTTCATATTTCTTCTCTTCTGGACTTCCACCAAAAACTTCAAACAAAACGTTATTTATAAGAAAATCTGGTTGTGGGTATGTGTTCTGATAGGGTGTGGATGGCATAACATAATCTGGATCTTCTTTACGCTTTTTACTTAAGTATTTCTTGTTATAGTTGATCGCTTCTCCAAAACATTTATGCTTGAAGTCTTCAACAAAAGATAAGTTAGTCCAATTTTGTGGTTCATATGTAAATTCCATTCCTGTAAAGAAGAATATGTCGCGAATTATGACCTCGTGCCAGCTTCTGGATTCTCCACCTTCCATATGTATCGAATTTCGCATGGGGTCGTATTCTAAATTGTCTCTCTTTCCATCCTCTCTCATCTGTTTTACTCCCCTCCACTTAAACCCATCATAAGATTTAAGTGGATTTGATGGGAATTTGCCAATAAATCCCTTGTTCTCTTTTCTGAACTTTTGCCACTGATGATAAGTATATATTTTATGGCTAGCCATAAAGGCAGTGAACTCTTGTAAAGAAGCAAATTCCTTGCCCATTGAATAGTTATCTGGCCTTATTCCTGTCCAAGAAAAATTATCTTTTTTATAGTAAGAAAGAGGATTTGTTGGGAATTTCCCAACAAATTCCAAATTATCTTTTCTGAACTTGTCCCACTTGTCTTCTGAATATATCTTGTGCTTTTTTGCAAAGGCGGCAAACTCCTTTGAAGACGGAAAGAACTTTACAGTACTATCCCCATCTATGCTTGTGTATGAATAATTATCTGGTCTTACTTCCTCCCAAGAAAAATTATCATAATATATCTGAGGTTCACCATGGAATTGCCCAGTAAGTTTTGCATGTGATTTCCTAAAAATTTTCCACTGATGAGAAGAATATATCTTGTGATTCTTTATAAAGTCAATAAACTCTTGCAAAGTGGCCCATTGCTTGCCTCTTGAATAGTTATCTGGCCTTACTCCCTTCCAAGAAAAATTTTGTTTTTTATAAAATTTTTCAGGATCAGATGGAAGTCCACTAATAAGATCTCTATTGCTCTTTCTGAACTTCGCCCATTGCTTCTCAGAATAGATTTTGTAATTATTTATAAAAGATATAAAGTTTTCTAATGGACAATCTGAAATCTTAAGGCGTGACACTCTAACAATCTTCATGCTAATTTATTCTCTATTTTTATAATCTTCATATTAACTAATTCTTTCTTTTCCCCGCTTAAACCTTGTAATATAGACACAAAAAAGCCCCTTAAGTACAAGCTTTTAAGTTTTGTTCCACTTTTTATTTTCCCACCCATCTTCGTCTATCCTCACACTATCTTCAGGGGAAAATCCCGCTCTTTCAAATGCCTTTTGAGAGCCGAAATTGTCAATTCCAACATGAGCATATGCGGGAAGATTATCTCCATAGAAAAATTCTTTTAAAGCTTTAGATGATAACCCTTTTCCTCTATACTCAGGTAATACAAATATTGCTCCAACTCTCCATTCCTTATCTTCTTTTCTTGGCGAGAAAAAACCTACAACTTTTTCACCATCTTTAATTGGATATCGAAAAATGTCTTTTTCTGGATGAACGTAGCCTGTTATTTCTGGATCTTTATCAGCTAATTCTATAATATACTTAGGAATATTCCCATTAGCTATTCTAATTATTTTCATTTTTTCATCCTACTTAAGTTAAATGCAGCAATTTGCTGTTCCTGTTGTGGAAATTCCATAATAGGTTGCTGTAATTTACTTAATGCCGTCTGTAAATTCTCTGCCGTTTTGTGCTTTTCATACCAATTTGACAATGAGCTTTTTGGAAGATAAGCTGGATTTGTTTCATATCTTTCGCCACAATCCCTCTGTTCAAGAGGTCTTGCTCCTAATCCCATTTTTGACCAAACATGCGACCAATTAAATCCTTGATAAGACAGCCATGGATATAACTGCATCCCTTCAGGAACTCCATTGAGTTCACAATGTTCTAACCAGTCCTTGTTACTCGTTATCCTTTGAGAGATCGCAAAATTTATGAATTCACTATATGGTTTTGGTTTTATCGTAGTGTCTAGGGTCCTAAGATCGTACCAGCTAAACTCAGGGTACTCGACATATAGCCAGTTTTCAGATGGAAATTTTTTAACTAGGTCAGGGTTATTTTTACGAAACTGTCTCCATTGACCACTACCATAAATTTCATTCTCTTTTACAAATTGTAAAAAGTCCTCATAAGGAGCAAACTCCTTAAATTTTACCCTCCAGTCATCAGGTCTTATGTCCCCCCAATTAAACTCAGGATAAACATCCCCTCGTAATATCACAGACATGCTAGGGAATTTATTATGGATTTCTGGATGATCTTTACGATAATTTGTGTAAGCCTCCCATGTTAACAGGTTTTTGCTTTTTAGAAATGATGCAAAATCTATATATGGAACTCTCCACCTTCCAGCAGGATCTTGTGGTCTAATCCAGCCTTCAGGTCTTATGTCCCTCCAATTAAACTCAGGATACGGTTTTTTACTAGATATGTCCCCCCAATTTGGAAATGCTTTCACTAATTCAGGATGTTCAGAACGAAATCGTGTCCATTGACTTCCAGTATATATTTCGTTGTCTTTAAAAAACTGCACTAACTCTTGATATGTAGAATATTGTTTCCCCCAAGGTTTACGCTCCCAACCTTCAGGTCTTATGTCTCCCCAATTAAACTCAGGGTATTGTTTCCCACTGCTTATGTCGCTCCAACCTGGAAATGCTTTCACTAATTCAGGATGTTCTTTTCGATAATCTATATATGATTTTAGAGTATATATTTCGTTGTCTTTAAAAAACTGCACCAACTCTTGATATGTAGAATATTGTTTTTTAGGTAATAGATCTGGTTCCCAATCTTCAGGTCTTATGTCCCTCCAATTAAACTCAGGGTATTGTTTCCCCACATGAATTTGTGACCATGAAGGGAAACTACTAACTAATTCAGGATGTTCTTTTCGATAAGCTATATATAATTTTGGAGTATATATTTCGTTGTCTTTAAAAAACTGCACTAACTCTTGATATGTAGAGTATTGTTTTTTAGCTATTCTAATATAAGGAGTATGTATTTTTATAATCTTCATATTAACTAATTCTTTCTTTTCCCCGCTTAAACCTTGTAATATAGGCACAAAAAAGCCCCTTAAGTACAAGCTTCTCGACTAGGCGAACCTTAAGGGGCTTTTTGTCAGTTAACTAATCCGAGGATTAGCTACCAGCGGTAACTGTTACCTTAGCAACTGCGTAGGTATTAATGATAGTAATACCAACTTCTTCATAGATGAATTTTAAATATCCCTTTCCACATGAATTTTAAACGTCCCAGCAACACTAATAGTGCATTCACCTGGACTAAAGTAAAAATCTTCGTCCACCTCAGCCGCTTGCAAAATATAATACTTATCACCACTTTTTCCTAGCGGGCCAAAAGCCTTTTTTTGGTCTGGGGGCTCTTCACCATGCTTATACTCAAAATCAATTATAAGATATACTTCCTTCCCAAGTAAAAAATCAAGAATCTCAACAACAGATTTGCCTTGACTCTCTTCTTGTTCTTTGTCGCCCCACATGTCATCCTCTTCGTATTCAACTTGATTTTTGTCAGTCCAGAGTCCCCCACCAATGGCTTCTTTAACCCATCCAGCCTTCTTTCCAATTGCTTGCCATTCTTTTTGTGACATCTTAATTTTATTTTTACCGCTTGAAGATTTTACTAGTTTCATTTTATTTCTCCTTAATAATTTTTACTGTAATAATAATTACTATTTATTTGCTTCGAATTTTGAGCTATTATTAATTAACTTATTCTTTATTTCTTCTGCTTGATCCTTGTTAAATAGATAAAATTTTCCACCTGGACTTTTACTAAATTCTACTTTCCCATTCTTACACCAACTTTGTGCTCGCCATTTTCTAGTTCTTTAAAAAAGACAAAATGCTAATTCCCCTAAATGTGGCTTTACTTCTATTATTCTCTCCATAAGACATCTTAAAAAGAACTGGATCTTTAATACTAAACCCAACAGATTCTGCAATAATCGACACATCATTAGGAAAATCTATTTTTCCAATCTTCTCTAAATACAAAAACATTCTGCCACCTGACTTAAGGCAATAGAAAGAACTCTTAATAAATGGAGTTACAAAATCCTCCAACCATTTGTCATAATCTGTTTCGTATGGAACACCATCGTATCGCTCTACATCCAAAAAAGGAGGAGAAGTTAATATGCAGTCAATGTCTTTATAGCTTCCCATTTCTTTTATACAATCACCATGTTTTAATTCGACATCCATGATACTACCATATCGATGTAACCATTGTTTCGTCTTTTTAAGCCCGTTATAGGTCTTTAATGACAAATCTATCCCAACATACCTGTTTACCAATTTACTTGCTGCACAACCGATTAAACGACCTGAAAAACCTGCACATGGGTCTAATACAGTTATTGGAGAATTAAAAGTGTCATGCAGAATTGAAATGGCTACTCTAGGGGGGAAATTATTAATTCTACTCGAACTGTTGTCATTTCTGCAAATATCCCTTATTGAACTATCTAATACAGTTTTCTTCAATGATATAACTTTTTTAATTGCCACCTTAAATAGATCGTCATCATAAAATAGCTCATATGCTGAAAGTTTATTCTTTCTAGAACAATTAAATATATGAGGATGAAAACAGGTGGCAAATTGAGTCCCGTATCCATCCCATGAGTAAGTATCATTCTTTTTTTGTATCTTCGATTTTTCTAATGTACAAAACCCCTTTTTAAAATTCTCAAATGAATGTTCTGGGAAAGGGAATCCCATCTTTCGGTATTTTGTAAATATATCATTTATTTCTTTGTCCTGTATTACCTCTTTGTCTGAATAGTTGTCCAATTTTTCTCTTAAAATTTTAGCTTGTTCGTAAGTAAACCTGGATCGGCCTTCATGAACAACTAAGCCGTGTGTAATCCAGTATCGAGCTTTCCATGTTTCCTCTGATCCTTTTACTATCTCGCTTAGCTTTAAAAGGGACTTCTTTTTCTCATTTATTTCTTCAAGTTTAAGTTTTCTTTCCTTAAGGACTTCTTGTAAGGATAAGAATTTTTCATATTTTCTATTCATATATAGGTTTGCGTCTTTATATATCCAATTCATGAATTTAATTACTTGCTGATTACCCGCCAATTGTATTGTTCGTATGTTATTGTCTCTTTCTGGATTTCTACATAATAGACTTGTATTTACTTCCAATTCATCTTTAATTATTTGTCTTATTGAATTACAAAAACTTTCAGTACCAACAATCGTTACAACTCCATTTAAGATGCTCCCTAATGAATTGTCTTTTTCTATCACTGAATAACTTATGCAACCGTCGCCATCAAAATACCCCCTGATAAAGTCACGAACTAAATTTTTTCCAATATCTGGCATTTTTATTTTAAATGTTTTATTTTGTACACATCCTAGCCTCTTAAGGTCCGTGCAAAGTTTTTTACTACACCAATCGATCCGACAAGACTTTACGCCCTTGCTTTCCACAAGGCGTATTGGTTTATTTGATTCAATTTCACAGTTTAAATATTCTAAAACTTCCTTGTCCTTACTTGCACATGAAAGTTCAACACAACTTCTTTTTACGTTATTGTATCCGTCAGCATACAAAAAACCTAAAAAATATGCTTTATTCTGGCTATCAATATTGTTGAAGTAACTCTCATTTAATGAGTACTTTCTAGACGCAGAACTGCGCCCCCTAATTTCTACGCCTCTCCTCTTCAAAAGACCAAATACTCCCGTTTGACTTATCGGGTTCAACCTACTAATTTTCAAAGCACTTTCTCCTGAAAGATATGCACTTATTACTTTGTCTTCTTCTTCTTCACTTAAGTTATTTTTCATAAATCCTCATTAACTTATCTACAGTTGTAAATCAACTTGCCGACAGTAGCTTGGCAACTTATCTTCAGTCGGTGGCTAATTAACCTGTAGTATTCTTCTAGTTTTTCGTTTTAGACAATAAGTGTCTATGTGGGTAATTTAAATCTTCATGGGCGATAGTGGAACTCAGATGGTTACAGCTAGAAGACAACTACTATTAGTCAACAATAAGCACAGTCTGCAAAGCATAAGGTTAACAACAGTAGAACAATTAAGTTACCTACTGTAACGTATTATACAATAATTTTTGAAAAATTCAAGTTTAATGGCAAAAAAGACAAAAAAAAGGACCTGATGGAACAAATCCATCAGGTCCTTTAAGTTTACATAAGTACTTGAAAATCAAGTACTTAGCCGTTAGCTACCAGCAGTTACCGTAACCTTCGCAACAGCGTAGGTATTGATAATTGTGATACCAACTTCCTCATATATTACCCAGCCTAATCTCAACTTTTTAGGGTCGTCGGCAGGAAGTACAGTGATATCCTGACGAATCGGGAAAGCACCAACATACTCAGCAGGAGCGAGCAAGTAAACAGTATCAGTAGGCATCTTGGAAGATACGTGAATGTCAGCAGTAAAGAGGTGACCAAACAAACCAGTTGTAAGAACTTCTTTTTGCGTAGCTTCATCATATACAGTCTTACCAAAACCACGAATGTCAGCATAACGCAATGCATGCATAACTAGTTTCCCTACTGTTAGGTCGTGTTGCTCGATGGTAGCGAAAGCCTGATTAAGGGCATTCAAGGTAAGTGCTCCACCAGTTGAGACGGTCGTGTGAGCGGCGTCAACAGCAGCGGAAATAGCGTTGAAGATGTTCAAGTCTTCTTCCTTCTGGATAGCTTCCTTCGCCTTGATCTGCGCGCGATCTACGATGTAGAATCTACGAGCCTTGATTTCACTCAAGCGGATCGTTGGGTTAGTTGCAATTTCAAAGGTAGGAACAAGAATTTCTTCTCCTTCGGTGATGCCATCAGGAACGGCACCTCTACGTGGAATAACTTGAGCAGTCTGGCGAACGTCCTTTTCGTAACGAGCATAAGCGCCTTGTGGCAACTCGTCAACCATAAGAAGTTTACGTCCAACTGCTTGATATTCCAACGCTCTACGGATAGGCTCAACCATTGCTTGAGCCAAAGCTACTCTACCTTCAGGTGTTTCTAACGCCTGTGCGATAAGTGCTTCTCTTTCTGCATTTACAGATCTTTTATTAATCATTTTAATTTTCTCCTAAATTAGTTGTTTTGCAGGGGTTAATAGCCTACAAAATAAACATGATTTAGCTTCTTAGATAAGAAGCTTGAATTCAATATAAGTGTTTGAATTTTCACCAGAAAGGGCTTGATCGCCATTGATGTCAATACCAGGAACACCACTTGGGTAAGAACCAGCACCAGCAGTCAATTTAGCAACAGGAAGAACACCAGCGGTGCTTTTCGTGAGACCAGTTTGGTTAACAGTGTTAAGAACACCATCTTGCGCATAGAGGTAATCACCAATTGTAGCAGACGACACATTTGAGTCGAACTGATCAGTAGCGAATTCGCCACCTGAGTGATAAACCGTCATTTTGCCAGAAGCTTTAGTTTCGTCAAAATAATCGGAAACTCTGTTCTGCCAACCAGAAGCGATACCTGGCATTGCGGATGCGCTAGTGGACTTAGTGTCACCAGCGATACCATAGGGGTCTGCGTTAGACGCACCTTGGATTACAACTTCGCCTGAAGAGTCAAGTGAGACAATTTGTCCCTCTTTAATCGACTGACCTGTAGCTACAGTTTGTTCTGCTGCTACAACATGAAACTTTTCAATAAGGGCCATTTTAATTTTCTCCTTTAATAAGTTAATTTGTGTTAATAAGATTATTAACGTGTTTTTACATTTGGTAAAAGCAAATCCGCTTGAAGCTACGATTCTTTTACATTGATTACTTAGAAAATTGCTGTCATCTTAATGTACGATATTACAATCAATGAATTATCTACCAACTTGTTGTCCCATTACTTCTTAGTAAGTTAGTGAAATTCCTGCTTTTTATAGAAAGGTTTAGTATTTTTTACTAAAGTGAACTATTTCGCCACATATTTTGGTTACTTTTAAACCATTGAGAAATAGACTTTTGTCCATCGTATTCTCCCCCTTCCGAGCCAACCCCTTGGTGAATCAAAAATTGGTTATATAAACAATTTGAGCATCCATGTATGTCTGCCGAAATTAATCTACCTTGATCAACTAATTCTTGTATATTTACTTCTCCTCCTAAGTCGCTATTCTCAATTTTCTTATTGTCTAAAATTAATTGGCTATTTCTTATTACTAAAAAGCTGTTCCAACATTTTGGGCAAAACTTATCACAACAGAATCCGTATTGTTCTGGGTTCAATGAAGTTGGCTTGTTGTCACAATAATCAATTAAGTCCTCGATTCTTCTTACTGAATTTGTCCAAACTTGAGATTTAGAACAAGAGCATGAAAATAATTGTCCAGGATTAAAAAAATGTTTTGGATTTTTTATTACATCTATAACATCTAACTTACCTGAACAATATCCACATGTATATGTGGAACTTGGTAAAACGAACTTAGCTATTTTTATGAGCTTCATAATAAGTTCTCTAGTTCATCTAAGTCATTATTATTTGTTTCATTTGGATTATGTTCTTCTTCTGAATAATTTCCAATTTGATTTGTATTTTGTAACCATTTTAATCTTGCAACAGGAGGACAATTTTTATTTTTTACTGCACAGCGAGAAACTTCATCATTTTTATTTCTTTCTAAAACCATGTGTAATGTTCCAGAAGAACAATTTTTATTTAATACTGCATATCGAGAAACCCAATCATTTTGATTTCTTTCTAAAACCATTTTAAAAGTTTCAGGTGGACAATTGGGATTCATTGCTGCATGCATAGAAACTTCATCATCATTATTCCTTTCTAAAATCATGTGTAATGTTTCAGGAGGACAATTTTTATTTTTTACTGCACAGAGAGAAACATAATCATTTTGATTTCTTTTTAAAATCATGTGCAATGTTTCAGGTAAACAATTTTTATTTCTTACTGCACATTGAGAAACTTCATCCTTTTTATTTCTTTCTAAAACCATGTGCAATGTTTCAGGAGGACAATTTGGATTTTGTACTGCACAGAGAGAAACATAATCATTTTGATTTCTTTCTAATATTTTGTGTAATGTTTCAGGTAAACAATTTGGATTATTTGCTGTGTTTTCATTATACCATTCTTCATTTTGTGCTTGCTTCTTAAGATTAAATTTATTAGAACTTAACAAGTTCTCTAGTTCATCTAAGTCATTATTGTTTGTTTCATTTGGATTATGTTCTTCTTCTGAATAATTTCCAATTTGTTTTGTGTTTTGTAACCACTTTAATTTAGCTTTTGGTGAGCAATTGGGATTTCGTGCTGCATATCTAGAAACCCAATCATTTTGATTTCTTTCTAAAACCATCTTTAGTAATTCAGGTGGACAATTTTTATTTTCTCCTGCATATCGAGAAACCCAATCATTTTGATTTCTTTCTAAAACCATTTTAAAAGTTTCAGGTGGACAATTGGGATTCATTGCTGCATACATAGAAACTTCATCATTTTTATTTCTTTCTAAAACCATGTGTAATGTTCCAGAAGAACAATTTTTATTCCTTGCGGCTATTTGTGAAACCCAATCATTCTTATTTTTTTTTAAAATTTTCTGCAAAATTTCTGGATCTTTTGTATTTCTTGCATTTTCTTGATCATACCATTCTTCATGCGCGTGCTTCTTAAGATTAAATTTATTTGAACTAAATAAGTTTTCTAACTCATCTAAGTCATCATTATTTGTTTCGTTTGGATTATGTTCATTGTCAGAATAATCTCCAATTTGATTTGTATCTCTTAGCCACTTTAATTTAGCTTTTGGTGAGCAATTTGGATTTTGTACTGCATAACAAGAAGTGTAATCATTTTTATTTCTTTCTAGAACCATTTGTAACACTTCTGGTGAACAACTTGGATTTCTAGCTGCACCTTGAGAAGCCAAATCATCTTGATTTCTTTCTAAAACCATTTTTAAAGTTTCAGGTGGACAATTGGGATTCATTGCTGCATATTGATAAACTTCATCATCATTATTCCTTTCTAAAATCATGTGTAATGTTTCAGGAGGACAATTTTTATTCCTTGCGGCTATTTGTGAAACCCAATCATTCTTATTTTTTTTTAAAATTTTCTGCAAAATTTCTGGATCTTTTGTATTTCTTGCATTTTCTTGATCATACCATTCTTCATGC
>Ga0209362_1003239_pt1 | contig 11463 bp, 4 predicted proteins | sample SaaInlV_165m_DNA_FD_184680 | JGI IMG/M metagenome (GOLD analysis project Ga0209362, IMG submission 184680) | Marine microbial communities from expanding oxygen minimum zones in the Saanich Inlet - Saanich Inlet SI037_S3LV_110m_DNA (SPAdes)... | ecosystem: Environmental > Aquatic > Marine >...
TTCGATTTCCTGACCGGATCCGTCGAGGATTTCAAGCAGCAGGAATTGTGGCAGGAAATCCTCGACCAGCTCAATTTAGGAGAAATGCCTCCCGAGGATGAAAGGCAGCCAAGCGAGGAGGAGACGCTTGCGGTGGTGGAACGGATTACCCAAGGCATTGCCGCGTCGCGGGAAAAGTTTGCAGACAAAGGCAGTCATACCGTTCTTCGCCGGCTCAATAAGTTCGAGTATTCCAATACCATCAGTGACCTGTTGGGATTGAACACGGAGTCCTGGAATCCTGCGACTGATTTTCCAGCCGACGTGATTGTGGATGGATTTGACAACGACGGAGCTGAGTTAGTCACCTCAGGACTGCTGCTGGAAAAATATTTCCCGGCGGCGGAGGAGGCGATCGTCCGCGCTACAAACTTCGGCGATAAGCCGGGGAGCAAACTTTACACCCAGAAGTCGCCATTCTATTTTAAGGGAAAAGAATCCAAGGGTTTGCCCAAGCTTTTTCAGGTTGATCGCTACCGCTTTGTTCCGGAAACGCCTTACACGGATTTGTACGGGAGGTTCTATCGTGGGGGGCATCTGGGCTTCCTGCCCTTGCGCAGAACGGAAGGTATTCCGGGAAGTGGAAACTATACCATTCGGGTAAAGGCGTCGGCCGTAACCCGCACTCATTCCTATGGGAAAATTCTTGATGATTTTCGCAACGGGGATCCTTTGGTCATGGAGTTTGCATCGGTGGATCGTAAGGGAAGCACGGCCGGAGCTGGCGGAAACGTTACGAAAGCGGTCTCATTGACCAGGTTCGAACTGGAAGAGGCACAGCCGCAATGGTTCGAATGGACGGGATATTTGGAGAAGGGTTATGAGCCGGAGGTACGGTTTAGAAATGGAACGGCGGCAGCGAAGCGTTTGGTTCGACTTTTACTGAACAAGGCCGATCAATTTCCCGAATTCAAACCTTTTGCCGAGATGAAGGATGGGGGCAAGGGCGGCTTGGAGAGATGGCATGGCACTCTCAAGGCCTATCGCGGTCCCAGACTCAGGGTATGGGAGATTCAGGTGGAGGGGCCGCATGTGGAAGAATGGCCGCCCAGGGGTCACGATACTCTCTATGGTGATCTGAGGTCTGAGAGCCTCGGACCGAAGAATATCGAGAACCAATTGATCAAGTTTGCCAAACTTGCCTTCCGTCGTTCCCCGATGGATGGAGAGTTGAAACCCATCATTGAGATGGTGCGATCCAAGCTTGAAGAAGGGCTATCCCCGCTAGAGTCTCTGCAACTTGGGTTTCAAACGATCCTTTCAGCGCCCGGATTTCTTTACCTCAAGGAAGGGGAGGGCGATCTCGCCGATTATGCTCTGGCTTCGAGGCTCTCCTATTTCCTCTGGTCCTCGATGCCGGATGCCGAACTGTTTGAATTGGCGGAGCAGGGGAAATTGAAGGATCCGGCTATTTTAACGAAGCAAGTGGATCGCATGCTTGCCGACCCGAAGAGCAAGCGACTGACAAGCAACTTTCTGCGGGTGTGGTTGGAATTGGATAACATTGGAAAGATGCCTCCGTCCAAGGAATTCGTCAGTTTTTACCGGGATAACCTGGAGTCTGCGATGCGCAGGGAAACCGAGTTTCTATTTGAACATATTCTCAAGAATAATTTACCACCCCGTGAATTGCTTGCCGCGAATTACAGTTTTATGAACCGGGAATTGGCTGAGCACTATGGTATGCCGGGACTGGAAGGAAATGAGTTTCGAAAAGTCAGTCTTTCAGGAAACCAACGCGGAGGCCTTCTTGGCCACGGAAGTTTCCTGACTGCCTCCGCCAATGGCGTGGACACCTCGCCGGTGGTGCGCGGAATCTACGTCATGAACAAACTTCTCGATTACACGCCCCCGCCACCTCCCGACGATGTACCCGATATCGAGCCCGACGTGACCGGCGCCACCACGCTGAGGGAGCAATTGGTCAAGCACCGGGCGGATGCGACCTGTGCTCAGTGTCATAACAAGATCGACCCTGCGGGTTTTGCGCTCGAGAACTTTGACGCGATCGGGACCTGGCGTGAGAAATACGATCGTAAGCTGGAAGTGGATTCATCCGGTAAATTGCCTGGTGGCCAAACTTTTTCATCCGTGGAAGAGTTTAGAAAGTTGGTTGTCGCGCAGGACGAAACCTTCACCCGCTGCCTAACCAAAAAACTTCTCACCTACGCCATCGGCCGCCAACTGAACAGTGGGGACCGCCCTGCCATCGACAGGATCAACAAGGAAATGGCCAAGAAGGATAAAGGCCTCCGGGATCTCATCCAGACCGTCGTCGCCAGCGAAAGTTTTAGGCGGAACTAGAGAATTGTACTTTTGTCAACAGGTTGCCCGGCAAGGGATCGCTCATGGGTTTGCAGAGGGTTCCTCAAAGACCTCCCAGGCACTCAAGATCGGTTGACCTTTGGAGGGGGTGAAGTCCAATGTCAGAGTTTCGACTGCCTCGATCGCGGGGAACTCCCGCACGACCGATTTCCGCCAGCCGCCAGCTGCCGCCACGACGTCGAAATCCTTCAGCACCGACTTGCCTTGCAGGGCAACGTCAAATACCCGATCACCTGCCGCGAGTTCGTCGGGTTCCGCAAAGTGGAGGCGAACACGAAACTTCCTAGCGGGAATGGATGGAACGTTTCCTATGCCCAGTGGAGTGAAATTCGTGCACTGGTCGCGCCCGCCCGCTCCCAGGTAGGTCAAGGCTTCACTCATTCCCGCTTCTCCATTGACTTGGAAATTGATCCGTAATTGGTCGCGGTTAAAGCCGGCATCCAGAAGTAGTTTCCATGGAATGGCCATTTCGAGGGTTAAGCCATTGGAGTCAGCTTTCGCGACATGCGACCAGTTGCCGTTCCAACCGGTATCTTTGTCCAAGGCATCGAATCGGGCACCACTGAGCGATGCTCCGATACGGAGGATGCGAGAAGAATTTGCATCGCTTATGAAAAGCTCGAACGAATCGTCCTTCCAGACCTCGGCGTCCTCGCCTTTGGTTTGTGTCGTCCACGTTACTTTGCCGCGACGCAGGGATTTGTCGGATAGTTCAGGGGCAGTCCGTCGGGCGGCAACGTAAAGATGTTTCTGGTCGTGCGCGAAAAAGGCATGGGTATCCGTTTCGACCAAGTGAGCTTGGTGCGCTTGGGGCCATTCATCTGCCTTTATCGCTCCGTCAAGCACAGGGGCTACCTTTATATTGGGACTGGTCAAAGACTGGAGGAAATTCAAAGTCAAGGTGGCCTTTTGAATGCCGCGATGCCCGGAGGCGTAGAGCCAAGGCCTTTCTTCGGCTGAAACTGAAACTCGATCCCCGTTGAATCGGTATGGGCCGCCAGTTTCAGAGCATTCGACCTTCAGGGGGAGGCTGAGACCGGGTTGACGAGCAATGGGCCAGACGCCGGGCAGGACAGCCTCCGTTTTCGTGCCCGGCAGCTTGGGGTATCCGAGTGCTTCCGCTTGAGTCACCGGTCGCGGGTAACAGAGCCAGAGGATTCCTCCGGCATCTCGCCGGTCTCCGGGCGCTCCGAGATTGATGCGGGCCCGCCGAAGCTGCGTGTCTATGTCTCGATCGAAGAAAATCGCCCAGTCTTCGTTCAGGCGGCGATGGGCCGGGGCCATAGCCAAAGTTGTCCGGAAGGGGAAGTTGCACACGCAACGCGCTTTCGATTCGGACACGATCACCATGCCTTGAGAAGTCAGCGTGGTTGGGCCGCAACCACCGGAAACACCTACGAAGGTGTGTAAGCCGCTGTCATCGGAAAAGTCGTAAATGCCAAGCACTTTGGCCGCTCCACTCTTCTTGATCACGCTGCTGGCGGAAAAATCGAATCCTCCGCAAGTGCCGGTTCCGGTACGGAATATGCGGGGGCCTGGTTCGCCAGTGAGTGGATGGAGGCGCGGTCGCAAGGCTATGGCGGGATCGATCGCCTTGGGCCAACCGGCGGACACTTTGACCTTTGGGAAATCGGCCGCTTCGCCAGCGATGAGAACGGGTTTTTTCGCAATGGGTTCGTTCGCATCCAAGCGGAAGTTGGCCCAGCCATTATTGAGTCCATTCGCCACTAAGTCACAAAAAAGATAGCTTTGCGCGATCCGTTCATCAGGACCGCCGTCGTGGGAATTCAGAATGGCGGCAAAACCGAAGCTTTTAGCTTGAGCAGGCACTCGGACAGTCGCGTTCGGGGCAACCCGCATGCGAATTACGCCTTTCTCGTAGAGCCCGAAGCGCTTTTCCGGTGCCCGGAAATCGAAAAACAGATCCCATTCGTCCAGAGCGGTCACTGTGGGGTCGATGGTTTTCAAGCGAACCTCCAGGTCATTTGCGCCGGGAATCAGGGTTAGGGTTCCGGAGTGAGCGTCATCGATTTTCAAGGGCCAGGAACGCGGTTCATCGAGGAGGAAGTTGGGTGGTTGGACATAGGGTGCGTATACGGTGCTCTGTTCGCCGGTTCGGGCATCGAGTACGAAAAGGCCGTTGCCTTGTCCACGGAAGTGACCGGAATTGAGCTGAAGGTAGACGTGCTTGTCGTTGACCCGTACGCTACGACGGTGTCCATCACGAAGTTCGCGGGACCAGATGTTTTCGGTGTAGTGCAACACCCCGCCCGAGGAGCGCAAATCGGGAGACCGCGAAGGGATCGGTCGCGTCCAGAGTACCGTGCCGTTGTATGCATCGACCGCGCTGAGCGAATCCTCACCGAATACGAAATACCGACCGTAGGCGGCTAGGGGCCGCAGGTTTTCGTTTTTGTTATTGGTGACCTGAGAGGAGGATGGACCGCCAAACCAGAGTGGTCGAAGCGGCCATTTCGCACGCTTGTCAGGTATCCCACTCGAGTCCCAGTCGTGGGCGCCGGGCAATCGTCCACGGATGATCTTGAATGCGCTGGCCTTTGCTTCGGATGAGTTCAAGCGCGAATCAAGTTGTGTAGCTACACGTTCAAACTCAGCCCTGCCTTCGCCGATGAAGGTCATCACTCCGCCGCAGGGACGCAGGACACGAAAGAGTTCGTTGCCGGCCAGTTCGGTTTTGTCCGCGATGATGATGACATTGGCGAAATGATCGGAGAAGGCTAAGCCGTCCGTCGGGTTGGGGATGTGAATGCGCGATCCATACAGGGTGGTTGATCCGATGAGGTGAGTTCGTAGGCGTTGGGCCGACTTTACGTCGTTGAGCGTATTCACGATACGCAACTCCGTGTCATGTATTAGGGCACGGCTTAACTTACCTGAATCATCACCTATGACCAATGCATAACCGCGATCCATGCCCGTTTCCCGAAGCGTCCCAACAATCGCTTCCACGGATTTGTCGAAGGTCGGAATCTCCACGACTTCAGGTTTGCTTGGTTCTTGCAGTTTGCCGCCGAAGCAGGTGATTTCCCCGCGATCGGTAGTTACGAACACGCGGCCTTCTGCAATTGCGAGGCCATAGGCCTTGCCGTTCACTGGGGCCCGCCAAAGCTCCTCATCGGTTTCCGGATTCACGGCTGAAACGAAGCCATCGCGTCCCAAAATCAAACTTTCGCCGGCCAAGGCCATGGAAAACGCGTTGCGCGAGATCAGCTTGCCGTCGCGAACCACTATGCTCGTTTGCCCCGCCTCATGGATGGAAGGTTTTCTGTTTTTAGGCGTAGCAAGTGGAACCGTTGTCAGGTTGTGAATGCCGTGTTGCTGCATGCCAATGCGCTCGCCCGTCCGAGCATCGCATTTCATGAGCAATACCCGCATGTTGCGATGCCGGTACATTGTGAAAAACGCGTTACTTTCCGCCCGCAGCCAGGTTCCTCCTCGACCAGCTTTCGGCGCCGCAAAGAGTAGTTTTCCAGTGGATCGCTCCATTCCGGCAGTCGAATTATAGCCGTTCGGAATTAGCAACACGTCCTGTGTTACAGCAAGCGCGCCCTGCGGGGTGAGACCATAAAAACCAAAGTCACCATCATGTACGCCGTGTCTGAGGGTACGTCGATTTTCAGTGGTGAGCAGCTTGTTGTAGTCCACGCCGGCGTAATCCGACGTGTCGTTGCACCAGATTTCACGACCGGTCTTGGCGTCCAAGGCGTAGGCGAAGACCCCCTCCGTCGCCCAGATGCCAGCGGCTAGATAAGCAACGCCCCGATCGACCATCACGCCGGTTCGTATAGGCCAGCGGGAAATCATGCGGCCGTTTCCAATATACTTTTCCGGATTGGGCGCCGCGTTGAATTTCCAAATCAATGTACCCGTTCGGGCATCGACACAGTACGCGCAACCATCATCGGATGCGAAGTATACACGCTCCTTCGCGATCTGGGGAGCGATTCGAACAGGTCCGCCGGTGATGAATTGCCAGCGTAGCTTACCGGTGGTCCAATCGAATGCCCGAACGGTGTCGTCGCTCGATGACCCTAGGCACACGATGCCCCCTGCCGCGACTGGTTGTGGGGCGTAGTCGAAATCAAGCCGATTCAAAATAATGAAATGCGGTGGAGGCCAAGCGGGAGCAGGTGGTTGAGCCATTGAGTGGCTCCAGGAGCACTGCAGGGGGAAGGTTAGATATTCCGAACTGATGGCCGACCGCGAGACGTCGTGGCGAAAAGCCGGCCAATCGTCACCAAAAGCTCCATTCGTTATACCGAACAGCAACAAAATGAATCCAAAGAACTTGCTGATTGTTAACCTCACCTTGAGGGCTTTTAGCAAAGAGAACCCTGTTTGTTCCATTCTCTTAAGGTGAAAATTCATCTGGTGGATAATTTAGTTCATTCATCCTTATGTCAAAGCTCGTGATGGTAAAACGTTATATTCCAGCCTGAGACAATTTAGTGTTTTGTACCTTGGTGATGCGCTAAACAAAATGGAATTTGTTATATGTCCAAAAGAGCAAATGTTAGGGTTCTCGCGAGTAGTTGTGATTCATTGGTGTTAAGTCGTTTGTAAGAGTCTTGAAACTGTGAATGCCGACTGTTAACCTGCCTTTATGAGAACCTTGCAAATAACTCTTCTGGCCATCACACTGGTCTCCATAGCGACTTCATCTTGGGCAGAGGATCTCAAGCTCAACCTTCGCTCTCAGACTAATGACGTTGCCGATCCCCGGGTGAACATAAAACGGGTAATCTGGGAGTCGGGAAAAACCGCACTTATTGTTTGCGACATGTGGGACGATCACTGGTGCAAGTCTGCTGCGAGCCGTGTTGAAGAGATGGCTCCAGTATTGAACGACATCGTCAAAATCGCGCGTGCCAAGGGCATTTTCATCATTCATGCTCCGAGCAGCGTTGTCGATTTCTACAAGGACACGCCACAGCGTAAGCTCGCTCAAAAAGCTCTATTTGCGAAAGCCCCGATCAAACTTTCAACTTCTCCCCGTTGGGGTACCGCCTGGTGCTGGACGGATGGAAAACGCGAAGGCGTCCTTCCCATCGATGACTCCGACATGGGATGTAGCTGCAAAGGTAAGAAGTGTGAGATTCGAGAGGCATGGAAACGCCAGAACAAACTCATCGAGATAGCAGCCGGCGATGCATTAACCGACAACGGGCAAGAGACCTATAATTTACTCGTGGAACGGAAAATCGACAACGTCATTCTTTGCGGCGTGCATCTTAATATGTGCGTGTTGGGCCGACCGTTTGCGATTCGCCAGATGGTCAAGGTTGGCAAGAACGTGGCCTTGATGCGCGACATGACCGATACGATGTACAACCCGGAGCGTCCTCCCGGCGTAGACCATTTTACAGGTACCGATCTTGTCATAGAGCACGTCGAAAAGTTTTGGTGCCCATCGTTTATCAGCACGGATATTACCGGCAAAAAGGCTTTTCGCTTCAAAGAAGACAAACGCAAGAAGTCCCGAAGGTGAAACTGATTATTCTAAGCCATTACTTGCTGTTTAAATAGAATGTTAACTCCTAATTGACATGCGTAACTCAACACTCCTTCTACTTATTGCCTTGGCCCTAAGCGCTCTTTGTAGAGCGAAGGCGAACACTCCCAATATTCTTTTTGCCTTTGCTGATGACTGGGGGAGGCAGGCTTCCATTTATGCCAAGATCGAGGGTGCCGGCGGGATCAACGACGTCGCAAAGACCCCCCACTTCGACAAACTGGCGAAAAGTGGCGTGCTTTTCACGAATGCCTCGGTCAATGCACCTTCCTGCACTCCCTGTCGCAGCGCCATCCTTTCGGGGCGAAACTTTTGGGAGACGGGTAGGGGAGCCATTCTCCAGGGGGCCGTCTGGGACGAGAAGATCCCGACCTGGCCGTTGTTGCTCAAGGATTCGGGTTACCATATCGGTTATACCTATAAAGTCTGGTCGCCCGGCACTCCACGCAACGCCGGCATCGGAGGGAATGCAACCGGCTATGGGAAATCCGGCTCGAAATTCAATGGCTTTTCGCAATACGTTTCCGGTCGGGCCTCCAAAGGGGTTGCCGTAAAGGATGCGAAGGGGGAACTTTATCGGGAAGCCCGGGGGAATTTCAAATCCTTCTTGGAAGGTAGAAAGAAAGATCAGCCCTTCGCCTACTGGTTCGGTCCCACGAACGTACACCGAAAATGGACCAAGGGCTCGGGTGAAAAAATCTGGGGGATCGATCCTGACGATCTCAAGGGCAAGATGCCTGCATTCTTGCCGGATGTTCATGCAGTCAGAGAGGACCTGGCGGACTACCTTGGTGAGATCGCCGCCTTCGATGCAGGTCTTGGAATCCTGATCGAGGAGTTGAAGAAAGCGGGAGAGTACGACAATACGATCATCGTGGTAAGCGGAGATCATGGACCTCCCGGTTTCCCTCATGGCAAGTGCAACTTATATGATTTCGGGACCCGGGTGTGCCTTGCGATTTCCGGTCCCGGCGTTGCGGGAGGACGGGTGGTCGATGATTTCGTCTGCCTGCCCGACTTGGCCCCTACCTTTCTGGAGGCCGGTAAGATCAAGGTTCCTGAAGGAATGTCGGCCAAGAGCCTTTGGAAGGTTCTAAAATCCAAGAAGGAAGGACAAGTAGACTCTAGCCGAGATGCGGTGGTAACGGGACGTGAACGTCACGTCTACTCCTCCCGTCCAGGCTACTTGCCTTATCCGCAACGCGCCATTCGGACCAAGGATTTTCAGTTTGTGATCAATTTTAAACCTGACCGTTGGCCCTTGGGAGATCCCTATCTGCTCGATACTCCCAAGGAACCTGGTTTTGCTTTATTGGAAAACCAAACCTTCGTGACCTTGGCCGATGAGGATGCCGGACCAACCAAGGCATGGATCGTTACGAACCGCAAGGACCCCAAGGTGAAGCCTTTTTTCGATCATGCCTACGGCAAGCGTCCCCGCGAGGAACTCTACGATGTGAAAAAGGATCCGGACCAAATGAAGAACCTTGCAAGTGATCCCGCCTATGCCGATACGGTTAAGAAGCTGCGGACCCGCTTGATGAACTACTTGCGCGAACACAAGGATCCTCGGTTGGTGGAAGACGGGAAATTCTTTGAAACGTCTCCTATGACCGATGGGTTCAATCGGCCGTCTAGGCCCACAAAAAAAACAAGTCCCAAGAAATGAAGCCTGTTCAATTTTCCTTCCTTTTTGCCGTAATCCTTTCTTTCACAGGCGGGCTTGCGGGTAATTCTCCAGTCGATCGGACGGAGCCACTCAAGCTGATTTCCGATGATTTCGAATTGGCGGACGGGCCTTCTTGGTCGGGGTGGGCCCTGACCATCCCCGATCCGAAGTCCCAAGTCGCGAAGCGTTTCGTTCCCAAGCAAAAGAAGTGGTATGCAGTGGCCAAGGAAAAGCGTTTCAGCGCGAGTTTCTTCAACCATGGAAAAACCTATTTTGCGGACAACGGTACGGGTTCGATTCGTTGCCTGGATCAGAATAATCAATGGACGCTCCTTCACCAGGAGGATTTGTCGAAGGACAGACGCCGAAAGCCCAATGACTTGGTCGTCGACCGATCGGGTGGTGTCTATTTTACCCTGACCGGACCTGGAGAAGTAATTTATGTTTCCCCGCAGGGCAAGGCCCACACCGTTGCTTCCGACGTGCAGACCCCCAATGGGTTGATCCTGAGCCCCGATGAGAAAACCCTTTACGTGTCCGAATACGTTCCGAAAAAGATTCTGTCTTTCAAGGTCGGCAAGAACGGAGCTCTTTCCGGAAAGAAGCTCTTTGCCAAAATGGACGATGGTCAGCCCGACCTCAAGGGAGCCGATGGAATGTGTGTGGACCGGGCCGGCAACGTTTATTGCGCAGGTCCCAAGGACATTTGGATTTGGGACTCGAAGGGCAAGCTGCTCGACAAGATCGTTTGTCCCCAGCGGGCGGTGAATTGCGCCTTTGGCGGTACCCAGTTGCGCGATCTTTATTTGAGTGGTTTTGGGGGCGTTCACGTCCAGCGCATGAAAGTATCAGGTGTTCCCACGCAGCCTCCTTCCGAGTGGCCGGAATCCCAAGAGAGCCGTCCAAGCGTCCAGGTTCCGGAAGGGGTGAGCCAAATGCTCGACCTGACCTATGCCGAATATGGCCCTCGCAAAATGTTGGCTGATCTTTTTATACCCAAGGGAAAAGGTCCGCATCCGGCAGCCTTGATCATCCATGGAGGAGGTTGGATCAAGGGTGATAAAATGAAGTTCAGGGCCATGGGATTGGAAATGGCAAAGCGTGGCTTCGTCTCCATGGCGATTGATTACCGGTTGGCTGAAGAAGCTCTTTTCCCCGCCAATATCCATGATTGTCATGCCGCGGTCAGATACCTCCGGGCACATGCCGAAAAGTATAAGGTCGACCCCGAGGAAATCGGAGTGGTGGGGGGTTCGGCGGGAGCTCACCTTGCTGGATTGCTTTCCACCACTGCCAAGATCAAGTCTTTACATGGAAACGGTGGCAATGCAGCGGTTTCCTCCGCCGTTCAGGCGGCCGTCGTAATGTCCGGACCCATGGAAATTTCCACCGGTAGCGTTGCCGAACGTTCGCTTACGGCGAAGAATCCCGTAGCCAATGCAATCTTCCTGTTTGGTGGGACGGTCAAGGAGAAGCCCGGGCTTTACAAGTTAGCCGACGCCCATCTCCATATCGACAAGAACACGCCTCCCATTCTTTTCCAATTTGGCGGCAAAGAGGATCCGGCCAAAATACAACCTTCGATTGATAAATTGAAAAAGCAAGGCGTGCCCACCCAATTGCTGACTCATTACAAAGATGGCAAGCATGGATGCTGGAACCGCCATCCATGGTTTCTGCCAATGGTGGAAGACATCGAGAAATGGTTCGACAAGCACCTCTAGGGCTAGGCTAGCCTCGTTTAAGTTTCTTCTGGGAAGTATAGATCTTCATCGTCGATATCGGGAACACCAACGACAAGTACCTTCATTCGGCCCTCGGAACTATGAACCACTCCGGGAGGGATGTGTGCGAAAGAGCCTTTTTGTATGGAATGCGCTTCGCCATCTAGAAAGAG
>Ga0209362_1003244_pt1 | contig 11456 bp, 15 predicted proteins | sample SaaInlV_165m_DNA_FD_184680 | JGI IMG/M metagenome (GOLD analysis project Ga0209362, IMG submission 184680) | Marine microbial communities from expanding oxygen minimum zones in the Saanich Inlet - Saanich Inlet SI037_S3LV_110m_DNA (SPAdes)... | ecosystem: Environmental > Aquatic > Marine >...
TGACCAAAGAAAAATATGAGTATCAATCAATATTTTCATCTGTATCTCCATAAAACATTTGGTTAATAAGCTCATGCTCTTGATTAAAATCATCAGGCACTTCAATATTAGAGACTAAACCCAATTTTCGTTTTCCGCTCTTTTTATGGATGACTAAATCAACCAATGGCAGGTTATTCTTTGCAATAACTACTTTTTCTCCATGCAATACTGCATGAATCAAACTCGACAACTTTGCTTTTGCTTCTGCTATATTCACTAACATTTTTCACTCCTAATTCATATTGGTTAACTTAACTATAATTAGTCAACTTGATCATCTTTTATTTCCGCACTAAATTCCGCCTACAATGGCAAAGAACAGAGCAGTATCGGATTGACTTTGTTTTGGTGAATGAGTTCATAATAAATAAGAGTCATTACGATGAATGCAATCACAAAGTAATCTCCTTAGTTCCTAGAGTAAACGAGATTGCTTCACTTCGTTCGCAATGACAGAATACATTGTGGCGTTTATATATAATAAAAAAGCTCCTTTCGGAGCTTTGGGATAAACAAGATTTCTTGGATTTATTCTAGTTCGTCAATTTTAGTTCAGCAATGACAGTTTGAAATGAAAAGACTAATGTGTAAGAACACTTTTTGAGATTCTGAATGAGTCGTTATCTGCAGAATATTATTTGTAGTAAAAGATTGGAATTTATATTCTTTCCACTCGTTTAGATTTGACCGAATTAGAGTTAAGAAATACTCGCCTATTATTTAACTGATCATTGAATTGTTTTATAATTTTGGCCATTTTTAAAGCATCATTATTTTTTAAAATATTAGATACGGATAACCAAGAAGTCACTTCGACCCAACTATAAATTAGTGTTGTGGAAGATGATCCTGCTAATGGTGCGGGGAAATACCCATTCCCACGCTCACCCTTAATCAGTTTTCGGATATATTCTCTAGAATATCCAGCTCTCCTTGCTATCTCAGCTACTGTTACAAAATCAGCTGGTTCAACTACAGCTACTTCTAATTTTTTATTTTTTTCAACATCTTTAATTGCAGTAGAAACGGCTTTTTCCAATGATGTATCCAATCGGTCAAATGTTAAGTATAATGAACCATTGCCCGAATGTACCATTGCATCATCACACCCAGATTCATACAAAGAATCTTCTAACTGAGATGTTATTTTATTCATGCCCCTTAAAACTAAAGTAAAATTAAAAATCATTTGGTTATTTTTTATGCTCACAAGACTTTATCCTTCTTTTAATTTGATTTGCATGATTCTCGGCTACAGGAGGTGTTGACCACACAGAAATGATACAGTCCTTCTTTTCCCCCCATGTGGGGTGAGGATAAGTAGATGCGGTTATTCATTTACACTTTTATATTTTTGGTTTGGACTTTTTGGTTTATGGGGTATTGTCAATACGAGTTGCCCACTTTCGAGCAACGGTTTTAATATACTATTTCTGAAATATGTTTTATGCTTCATCCCCATAAAAACCATGAGTTCCTGAGTTGTTTTTGGTTGCCGACAAAATGCCAGTATAGCTTAGTCAGTAGCTTGGTCAGTAACTTGGTCAGTAGCTTCCTTTGGAAAAAGAAATACCATCCTGATAAAATTTTTATTAAAAATGAAACTATCTTTTTGATACACTTTTAAAATTCGGGGTAAACCAGAACCCAACTGCTCCACCATGCCTAAATCTTTGAATACACGCATTATTTCACGATTTATCAAAACTCAAATCCTGTTTATTCGATTTTATTTTACCAATTGAAACACGGGTTCTTCGAGAAAACATATCTTCTATTTGATTTACATCCATGGGCTCAGAAGCTGAACCAACTCGTATAAAACATCCCTTGGGCGACAACCCATATCGCCTAATATAATAAGGTTTTTCTCTACCACTCGCCAAGGTTAACTCTATAATATTTTTGTTATTATTCGATACGAGTGATATATCAAAAAGACCCATACAGGATGGAAGAATGTTATTTTTTAATTTATCTTTTATTTGAAGTTGTACTCTATCCGCATTCTCTAAACCAATGTTTTCTCCATCATCATTGATTCCAAAATAAATCTTGCCCCCAGTGCTTGAATTTAAAAATGCGACAACTTCTTTTTCAAATGAAGCAGACTTCGGTTATTTTTCATCGAAAACTTTCCAATACCCGCCATTAACTGGACCTATTCTTTCTATGAGATTTTTCTTTTTAAGATTTGAAATTTGCTTTTCAATAGCTCTATGGGAAATATTTAATCGAGCCGATAGTTGCGCTATCGTTACACTTTTATTACTTCGCATAATTTCTATAATTTTTACCGAACTTTTTACCGAACTTTTTACCGAACTTTTTACCGAACTTTTTTCAATCACTATTTCAAAAGTTGCTAACATTCCATTTGCAATTTCATCAAATGTGAAATTCAAATTCGGATAAGATTCCAATTCTTTTTCAACGCGTAGCAGACCGCTTCCATATTTTTCTATTTCTCCTATTAAATAAAAAGCTTCTGCAACAAGCTTATTACGCAAACTAGATTGATAATCTCTACGCTTCAACTGTTCCAGTGTTAAATCGCCATATAATTTACCCGGACTGAATATTGTAATTTTGTCATCATAAATTTTAATTTGTATATCTGAAGTGGCAGTATAATCCCTATGAACAATTGCATTTAATACAATTTCCTTAATGGCTTGAATTGGGTAATTCCATTTTTCATTCCGCTTGATATTTCCATCAAATTCATAAGCCACCTGCAAATATGTTTTAATAAATTTCAATGTTTCATCCGCAGCTTCGAATAGGGATAAAGAAATTTGCCTATCGTCAATTATGGTAATATCATCTTTAAAACGTCCGACACGGATATGTTGCCGAAGAGGTTCTTTTGCAAAAAGGAGCATTGCAGCATTTGATGGTTTATTCGCATTAAGAAAATATTTTAGTTTCCCCATCGTATCCATAACTGTTTCTTCAGAATAAAACCGACCAGATGAATTCACTTCTTCAATAAAAGTGTTTACCTTGATTATATCAATATCTGATAAAGAACCATTGGGATATTCGTAAGCATCCCAAGATAATTGTAATGATTGCATATGCATATTTGATATCTCAGATAGATTCAATACATGGTTACTATTTTGCACGCGTTTATAGTATCGACCTTTATAAGATATGGGTTTAACAGGGAATTCATCGACAGAAATGATTATAATAGCTTTACCATCAATCAGTATGGTTTCAATATCCGGGAAAATGGATGGAGACGTGGCTTGTTTGATTTGATTCATATAATTTTGAATCGATTCATCTCCTATTTGAGTGCCAACAATCTCATTAGAAGCATTAATACCAATTAGCAAGGTACCACCTTTTGTATTTGCAAAAGCAGATATTGATTGAACGGCTTCTTTATTAAAAGATTCTTTTAATTCTAAAATCTCGGATTCCCCTGATTTTATTAATTGAATTATTTCTTTGGGATTCATTAAAAGGAGCTCATTCCCTAAGCCTTATATTTCTAAATATCGACATGGGGACCTAAGGGGCTATCCAATTTGAATCGAAAGCTTCTATCAGAAGTCCTTTTTCTTGCCCTGACATGTGGGGTGGGGATAAGTAGATGCGATTATTTTTCATTTTTGTTCTTTTTAGCCACTGATTCACACAGATTAAAGCCGATTGTTTTTAACATTTAAAATCCGTGGCACCTTATTAAACCCCTACTTCAAAGCTGTAGCCTAGATCTTCCAATGTCTGTACATCTTTGGAATCTTCAATTTTAATGATTATAAGATCGTTATCTGTATAAACCGATTTAACATCATAATTCATTACTTTGTCTGGTATAGCAGAGCTAGAAGGGAATTCTTCTTTTGGCAAAACAATGGTAAATTCGTTTTCTATTACTTTTATTAGGTTTTTAACTCTCATATATACTTCCTTTGTTTGGATTATTCAACGAACAACCCGAACAATCCTAACTTTTTTTACTATACTTTTTGCTTTTGTTCGTCTTGTTAGTTTTTGTTCGTTGATAATGCTTTTATTTCTTTACACCTTCTGTCTTAAAGACCTTAAAAACAGTCATAAATAATATTTTAATATCAAGCCATAATGATTTATTCTTTAAATAATATACATCCATTTTTACTTTTTCTTGAATACTCAATTCATCACGCCCATTCACTTGAGCCCATCCTGACACACCCGGCATTAATGTATGAACACCAGTCTGAGTCCGTAATTCTATTAAATCATCCTGATTATACAAAGCAGGGCGTGCCCCAATAAATATCATATCCCCTTTTACAATATTGATCAATTGGGGTAATTCGTCGATACTATATTTTCTTAAGAAAGGCCCAATTGCAGTATATAAAGAGTCACTATCATTTACTAAGTGAGTTGGTATATCTGGTGTGTCCTTTTTCATGGTTCGGAATTTATAAATCCAAAAAAGTTTATTATGTAGTCCGACTCTTTTTTGTTTAAAAAATATTGGGAAACCGTCATTTATAATAATGGCTAAGGCAACAAGTGCAAAGACAGGGGAGAGACAAATGAGAAGGATTAGGCTGAAAAGTTTTGACAAAGACGTATCAGAAAAATAGCGTTATAGTCTTGCTGTATATCAGCAATAAAACAGAAATAAAAAACAGAACATCAAACTCAACCTAATAGTGATTTAAGAGGAATATTTAATTTTTCAGATAAAGTAGAAATCATTTTTATGGTTAGTTTTCTCTTACCATGGATTACTTCTGAAGCTCTATTGGCTCCACCAATTAATTCACCTAAATCTTTTTGTTTCATTCCAATTTGTTCCATGCGAAATAAAATTGCATCAATGGGATTAGGCGGCAAAATTTCATAATGCTTCGTTTCATAATCAGAAACAAGAATAGTTAACACTTCAAGAATATCTCCTTCAGGTGTGTTTATTTTTGAATCCCAAAGCTTTTCTATTAGGCTTAATGTAGATTTATAATCATTTTCATTTTTAATTGGTTTAATATCCATTTTTAAATCTCCTTTGCATTTATTTTATCATATTGTTTATGTGTACCAATAAACCTTATGTAAATAAGTTGAAAATCATATTTTATTGCAACGACTAATCTGTATTTATTCCCTGATATGTTAAATATCGCTCTGTTATTTGCAATGATGCTGACAGATCCAAATTCCTTCTTAATATCACTTGGTTTTTGCCAATTTGCATAAGTTGCTTCTGCTACCCATGCGCGAAGGGCTACCTCTGCATCATGATTTTGTTCCCAAAATTCCCTTAGAGGCTTAATTGCAATTACTCGCATTTCAATTATACTTCAAATTTACAGAACTTCCCAATGCGGGAACAATGGTAAAGTTACGGAGTCATCTATTTTCATAGCTTATAATTTTACTCATCTTATAATTTTCAACGAACTAAACGAACAGCACTAACTATTAATGCCTTTTTTATGTTTTTCATATTTTTGTTCATCTTGTTGGCGCTTGTTCGTTGATTATTTTCCTTCAATAAAGTTAGGAATTCTTTCAATATCAAAGCCTGCGGAATCATTAGGGAAATTTATTAATACGCCGAGTTCATATCCGGTTGCTTTTAAATAATTCAGAACCTGCATTTTATGAATGCTCTCAATTCTCTTAACTGTTTTTAGTTCAATTATAATTTTATCATTTACAACAATATCAGCAAAATACTGGCCTACATTTTGATCTCTATATTTAACCAACAATTCTTTTTGGGAAACAACTGCCAAACTCAATCTTTTTAGTTCAATAAGTAAAGCGTTCTCATAAACCTTTTCTAGAAAGCCATTGCCCAGTGTCTTTCTAACAGTGATACATGCCTGCTTAATTAAATAAAATTCTTCTTTAAATATCAAATCCATAAATATTTATTTTTCAACGAACAAATTAAACAATACGAACTTTTTACTCTTTTTAAATCAATTAGAATACTTTTTTTTACTATCATATTATTTTGTTCGCTTTGTTCGTTTTTGTTAGTTGATAAAACTTTTTTACTTCTGTTCGTTCTCGTTAGTTGATAAAGTATTTAATGTCCCAGAAAGAGAAATATATTTCCTTATTTTATCTGATGGAAACACATTATCTGAAATGAGCTTTGTGGCATTCTCCTTCAAAAAAACATTATTCATCATCTTCCCCACTACATAAAGCCCTTTTACCAATAATCTAGGTACTCGTACAATCAATTTTGCATTAACATATTTTAATAAATCATTATATGAGTATTCATTCTCATCAGAAATATTATAAATACCAGCCGGGACTTTATCTTCAAGTATGCCGTCCACTACAGACCCGATATTCTCCAAATTACATAGGGATAGCTTTTTAGACCCATTCCCTACTTTGTAAAACCAATTTCCCGATTGGGTTCTGCGATTAATATTTAATTGAAAATCAGGCGCATAAACCGGTGCAAATCGAAGAATCCATGATTGTTCCCCATAATGTTCTAATAAGAATTCTTCTGCTTCAAGTTTTGTCAAAGCATAGGGGCTAAATGGATTTTTATTAGACTCTTCGTTATACATATTTTGGTGTAATTTTTCTCCATAAACCGAAATAGTACTGGCAAATATTATTTTATTAGGGAGCTTTTTTTGTTCTTCTAATGCAGACAGTAGATTAACCAACGTTTGTTTATTGATACGACGAAACTCATCAATTTCTTGCCCCTTTCCTTTTTTATGGGCTAAACCTACTAAAAAAATAAGAGTATCAAATTTTTGGGAATTATCTACAAAGTTACGCACTCCCGCTAGAACAGATAAATCAACTGAAATATAATCACCTTTATCTATCTGCTCACTTTTGGATATTGATGTAACAGTAAATTTATTTTTTAAATGAGCCCCTAAATAAGAGCCAATGAACCCATTGCTTGCTGTCAAGAGTATCTTTATTGGATTCATTATTCCGGTACCCAATTAGTATAACCATCGTTAATACTTGTGAAAAACTTCATTTTAAAATGGTGAGAAACTCTTATCCGTTAGAAATACTTTAATTATTTCATCTTCCAGGGGTTCACCTATATATTCTACTTTTTCGGTATAATTAATATCATCAAAATAGCTCAATTGTTGTCTGAATAATTGACTATTAAATGCTGAGCCAAATATATCATCTGCTTCTGTTATTATTTGTTTAAGTGAGTAATGGTCCTTCATGATAAAATATAAATCAACATAATCTTTCCATTTAGCTCGTCGATTTAATGCAAATGCTTTCATACCCGCAAGCGATAATAGTGACGGAATGGATAAGCCATAAAAATGATCAATACATCTCACTGGATAAGGAAATTGCATAAAAGTTACCTTTACATCTGAAATAATAAAATGAATCTGATCTCCTGCTGCGTATAGGGTTTGGATTGGAGAATATGGGAGTTTCTCTTCCCATGCATTTATGGACATAGGTTTGATATTATCTCGCGTAAATAAATCGAAATCTATGGACTTTCGATGACCCAGATGTAAGGCAATGGCCGTCCCACCCACTAAATAATAATTTGATGTAAATGGCTCAAAGTGAGGCAGTAATTCCTTTTGTGTTTTAGTCAGAATATCCGGGAACATGTTTTTTAAAATAATGATTGAAATAGGACACTGTTTCAGATTTGTAATTAGACCGGAACCCTTGATTCCCTGCTTTAAATATTTCTGAGACTTTGTCTATTGAGATCAGGGTAAAGAGATGTGCAACATGATCATCTTTTCCATAATTCAAGATAGCTTCAACCACAGATGCTATACTCAGTTCAGATAAATTTTGTTCGGCTATCCACCACCATAAAGATTTATGATCTTGAATAAATTGTTCCATTTCTGGACCATAATTTTCTATGGCATTTTGGGTTAAAAATGGATTTATTTTTTTCTTCGCAGGTAAATGGGCTGATGGGCTATCCAGTGATGGTTTAATTTGATTTTTATTATTATATACGACATGCGAATTCACAACATACTCAGGCGGGTAATATGTATAAGACTCATTCCCGGCTTGTTTGAGCGATGAATCCAGTGGGTTTGGGTTTTCTATATCCGAAAGTATTTTATTAAGGGATACATCTAGAATGCGAGCTATGTTAATAACGTGAACGAGGGTTGCTCTTGACCTCCCTGATTCTAGCCGTGCGATGGTGTCTCGAGATACATTCATTCTTTTTGCAAGATCATATTGCGTTAATCCTTTCCCTTTTCGCGTCATTTTTAATGATAGTATTATTTTTTCTTCTATGAATTTAGGTGATTCAAATGAATGCATGGTTGGCCCCTTCGTTATTCAATATTACATACGTATCATAAATAATTCAAGCAATATTCGCATGAAGTGTATTAAAAAACGAACAATTTATTATTTTTGTCGTCAATAATGTGCGTTTTCCCATAATACTTCTTGTATGACTCCACTACCTTATTCTATATTAGGGCAAGTGAAATAATAATATATCATTATAAATACAAAATGCTTTTGAATACTTGCAATATTAGGAGATTGATTAACCATGTTCGCAATGACAGGATTCTTAGAAAATGGAATAGAGAATGGATGCTGTAACAAGACCAATAAAACAGCTGATTTTAGAAATGGGATTGCTGATTTTTTAACCCCCTTTTTATTCCCCCCGAAACGAGTCCCGAGAAAAACTCGGGATTCAAGCATTCGGGATTCCAAAACCCTATTACAGGGGGAAAGGATGCGAAAGACTCGGGAGAAGTGAATAAATACTGGAACAAGGATAGAATGACAAAAATTAAAGATGAAATGAGTATTGGATTAACAAAGAAAAAAGAGTGCATTTATTGTTGCCTGAAAAAAATAGATGTGCTAAACAAACCAGAAACGTCATCTGCTATTGGCACGGTAGTGACAATCATCGATAACACAAGGAGCCAACTATGGCAACTTTAATATCGAATAAACCGGCAATTTTGCTGGGACAGTTACAACAGCTTAAAGCTGGGTTGGTAAAATATGCTGATGAGTATGCACCTACTAGCCCTTCATTAGCTGACGTGGATAGTGCCATTACGTCACTTAATACTGCCGCCCAAGTAAAACAGGACGCTGCCGGCGTTGCAGAAACTGCAACATCAACCTTGTACTCAGTAAGAGATAATGCTGTTGATGTGGCCCGACGAACTCGGGATGCAGTTTATGCATACTTTGGAAAACGTGATCCCCGAATAGTTGAATTCGGAATGGATACACTTCCAAAACGGAAAAAAAGAAGCGGGACAGAAGAAAACCCAGATGGGTAATTTTCGTATCCCGCTTTAATCGGATCGAAAGCCCCCAAGGTTACTCTTGGGGGCTTTCTTTTTACAGGACGATCTATCCTGATGCAAGAGTTTACAACGCGTTTTTCAAAACATCAATTCGATTTTTAAACTATATTAATCCCATTTTTAGCTCGTGTAAGTCATTTGAAAGGATCTCCAAATAAGCCATGAACACTTAAAAATAATATTCAACCTGTTTCGACTCATTTTTCTAAATCTAAATAGTAATTATAAACATTCGTAACTCAATTTTTTAAGTTAAAAAATGAGCGCCAATCTCTGGCACTTGAGTTTTAAGCTTATTCAAATGATTTTTTTGAACCCAATTTTGAAATTATAAAAAAAAAGCCAATCATTCCATTGGCACCTGAGATTAATACACTTTTATTCTTTTGTTGATTAATTCTTCAACACCTATTAGTCTGTCATATTATTAAATATACTTTCCATTCTATCCATTAGCATAGTTCTTTCAAATTCATTATTATAATAATTAAGTGCATTTTGACCAAGTTTATCTAACTCATTTTTACCAAAAGTACTAAGTCTCGTTATATTTTCAGCCAATAACTCTGGTCTTTCAGATGGGCATGTCAATCCTGCTTGAGCATCATCAATCAATTTTGCAGCTTCTCCATCAATCATTGCAACAATCGGTTTAGCACACGCCAAGTAAGTTTGTACTTTGGCAGGTATAGTGATTGAAAAAATATATTCTTTTTTTAAGGAAAATAACATACAGTCTGCTTGAGCATAAAACTCTGGCATTTTTTCTAGTGGGTAGCTACCCATTATATGAAAACAATTTTCGAGTTTATTCTTTTTTATTTCAGACTTTACCCAATCTTCTTTTCTACCTCCTCCCAATATAACCCAATGAATATTCTTTTTAGCTTTTAGAATTATAGCCGCTTCTATAATAGATGGGAAATCTTGAGCTTCCCCAATATTTCCAGCAAACATAATTTTAAAACTATTTTGGGGGATAAAATATAAATTATTTTTATCAGGCTTAACCGGCTTGAATATTGGTTCAGCCCACTGTGGAAAAAAGTCTACTTTATTTTTATTGATGCCTTTTTCTACAATAGAATTAATAAATCCTCTGGAGGACACCAATATTTTATCTGAGTTTGTATAAATGAATTTTACTAGAGGATTTAATATTTTTGGAATTATACCCGTTTTTAGGTTTCCCGCCGACACAACACTTTCGGGCCACAAATCAAGAACCCAAAAGCAAATTGGTATATTTTTAATCTTTTTTATAAAAATTGCGGGAAGACATACTGTAATTGGAGATGGCTCAAATACAAAAATAATATCAAATTTTTTATTTAATAAAAAAAATGAAGTGAATATACTCCCAAATATAAATGAAATATAATTTAATGCCAGCCTTACAGAAGAACCTGAACCACGGGGAATTAACGGAGAACGAAATATTTCTATTCCTTCATAGGATTCTCTATTTTTTTTAAAAGCTCCATAACCTTCATAATAATCGCCACCGGGATAGTTCGGGGTCCCCGTTAAGATCGTAACCTTATGCCCTCTACTTTGGAACTCTTGAGCAAAATCATTTATACGGAAGTTTTCTGGATAGAAATATTGCGATACAATTAAAATATTCAAATGTTTAACAAATAATTATATATCATTTTAGATGCATTTCCATCTCCGTAAGGATTTACTGCTTTAGCCATTTTATTATACTCATCTTTATTATCTAAGAGCAATTGAACTGACGATTTAATTTTAGATGCATTTGTCCCTACTAATTTGGCTGTACCAGCATCGATCCCTTCCGGTCTTTCAGTTGTATCTCTCATAACTAATACTGGCTTTCCCAATGAAGGTGCCTCCTCCTGCACGCCGCCAGAATCAGTCAAAATAATATGTGCTTTTTTCATTAAGTAAATAAATGGCACATAATCTTGCGGTGGAATTAAATGTACATTTTCTATCTCATTCAATATTCTGCTCACTGGTTCTTGAACATTGGGATTTAGGTGAACCGGATAAATTACTTGTACATCATTTTGTTCAGCGATTTGTTTTATCGCTTCACAAATATTTTCAAAACCACCACCAAAGCTT
>Ga0209362_1003250_pt1 | contig 11425 bp, 9 predicted proteins | sample SaaInlV_165m_DNA_FD_184680 | JGI IMG/M metagenome (GOLD analysis project Ga0209362, IMG submission 184680) | Marine microbial communities from expanding oxygen minimum zones in the Saanich Inlet - Saanich Inlet SI037_S3LV_110m_DNA (SPAdes)... | ecosystem: Environmental > Aquatic > Marine >...
CGCCGCGTTTAAATTCGGATGCTCGTGGACCGGGTCGGGATCATTGGAGCAAGGCATTCAGTCTGACGATGGGTGGAGGTGGAATTAAAACCGGACAGGTTATCGGAGCAACCGACAAGCACGCGGCGGAAATTACACAACGGCCTGTTTCCGTGGAGGATTACGCCGCAACCGTCTATCACGCGTTGGGAATGAACCCGCAGGCCATTTACCATACGCTCGATGGAAGGCCTACTGCAGCATTACCTCATGGCGAACCCATTGCTGAATTGATTGGGTAAATCAGTCTCGCTAAGTTCGCTCGATCCTGCTGCGGTTGTCAAACAAGGATACACGGAAGAACCACTATAAGTGATTTACCAAAAAGGCGGCCGTAGCCAACAAGCATGTGTACATTTTTGGACTTAGCAGCATGTACCTCTTATTTATAATTTCAGCAATATTATTATGTATTTATTGCGGCAACCAAATTTTATCGGAAAAACTACCGCTGCCCGTACAATAGTATTCGCAGGCTGTAGCATGATATAATGTGAAAATCATGTCTGCAACAATCCAAAAACTCACAGCTTACCCAATCAAATCGTTCGATGGTGTGGACCTCGAACAAGTGACCATCCTTCCCTCCGGTGGTATCCAACACGATAGGCTATTCGCATTCACCGACACAGATGGCAATTACTTTAACGGTAAAAACTACACACAAATCCACCGCTTTGAAACGCATTTCATCAATACGTGGCACAACATCGTATTAGTAGACAAACATGCCAACCAGCGCGAGTATTTTGACTTAATAACAGATCAACAACCTATGCTGAAATGGATTCAACAAATCGAACCCGCGATAGACGACATTGAAGAATCCACTAATTGTGGAATAACTGATGATCGTGATGCACCTGGGCCAACAATTATTTCCACTGCCACTCTAAAAACCATCGCCTCGTGGTTCGACGATATCACTGTCGACAGCGTCCGTCGCCGATTGCGCTGTAACATTGAAGTCGATGGCGTCCCGGCATTTTGGGAAGACAGGTTCCTCAACGGGAAACAAGTATTACATATCGGCGAGTTACAGTTTCTGGGCACCACTTCTTCCCAGCGGTGTGTCGTCCCAACACGAGACCCTGATAGCGGCGAACCCACCACGGATTTTGCAAAAACCGTCCGTACGCGCCGCGAACAAACCCTACCCGCGTGGTCCGATCGCTCGCAGTTCGATCATTTTTTTCGGCTCGCAACCAATACTATAATCGCCACCGATTGCCACGGCGGAACGATCAATGTCGGCGACCAGGTTACCTAGAGGGGTTTCTAAATCAGAAGCCCCCCAGCACTTACCACGGCAGTTCCATTTGCGAAACGATTTGTGAGGCCAGTTTACGAATGACTTCCTGCTGAGCCGTCACTAGAGATTGACCGCCCTCAGGTAAAAAATTTGCCGCTTGGCTAATATAAATGCTCTCATCCAACGGAATCTCGCTCCGCTGAATCAACTGCTGTCCACGGCGGTCGATCCATGAAATCTCGACAACCATCTGTACTTCAATATCGCGTGCATCATCAAAGGTGTTTTCGGTAATCACTCGCTTATCTTCATCGACAATCTGGGCCCGAAATACACTGTCCGCCTGCTCCCGCGAAACCACCTTATACGGCGTGCGAACTTCGATTTCTTTGACAACCGCCTCGGTCAACCGCTCTCCTAATCCCTGACGAAAACTCTCAGATTCGATGATTGGTACGTGCACCGTACGCACATCCGGTCGGAATAGATTCTGATTGCCAAGCTTATATCCCGCACAACCACAAAGCCACAAACAAATACCCAGCAGTAAACTACGACGGCAAACGGAAATCATCTGTGCTAATGTCATCACATACCCCAGAACTAACGAATCACACTATCAGGACTCGTTGCGATCAATGGCTTCACCGGATCATCGTCCGGAAACAAATCAACAAGCCACTGAATCGGTTGAGTTGGTTTCGCTGGCCGATGCTTGAGTTCATTTAGCCGAGCGAAGGCTCGATCGGCAAATGGCGTGTCGTAATAATTTTGAGCAATCTCGCGATAATACACTCGAGCCGCGCCTACCTCGTCTTTGCGTTCATAAAATTTCGCCACCCACCATTCGCGTTCTGCCTTTAAATAGCGAATCTCTTTGGCAAATTTATCCCAGGTGCCTGACTCTTGAGGCGCCTTGTCGGGGAATTGCCGGCGTATCGCACGTATCAACTTCTCGCCTTCATCCAAGTACACACCAGAATATTCTGGGCCACGATACAAAACAACCTTTGTCTGCAGCAACAACATGTGCGCCACAAATTGATGCTCGCTGCTCGGAAATAACTTAACCAAGTCCGTTAACGCTTCATGAGCCTTTTCCGGTTTATTAATCTGCAAATAGGAATGTGCCATTAACATCGTCGCGTCATCAGCAAAATCGCTCGTGGGATCATCATCTCGGATGCTATTCAGAATCGCCAACGCCTTATCAAATCGATTGTTAAACGGCATCGACTCATCTGTTAAATTAAACGCCCAAAACCCCTGCGATCGCTGTTTGTCTGCTTGCAACCACATCTGGGCGATTGCAAATCGATTACGCTGAATTGTGACTAGATGTCGAGTGTGCTCGTACTTTTTGAGCAACTCTCGGTACAACTCGGAAACTCGTGAATAATACTTAACAGCATAATACCCTTCAGATGCCATAAACAACGCATCTTCCTCGAGTGCCGAATCTTCCCAATGGCCAGCCGCCTCTAAATACTGCTTGCTCGCTTTCACAAACAAATTTCCCGCCCGTCGTAGTTCTTTTTCATCGTGTCCAGCGGCTTCACGTAATCCTCGAGCGTCTTGGTACGTTCGTTCTGCAGTAGCAAATACCTTACGAGCCTCCTCTGTCTGCTCACCAACACCGATCGCTCGTGCAATGACACTCTCTATATTCTCTGGTGCCTGTTCCGGCGGCGCTTCAGAAGCTACGGTACCTGGTTGCACATGTCGAACTCGAGCGTATTGTGCCACGGGAGATTCCCACGTTGCTCCGTATTCGCTGCTCGGAACCAACAATGAATTCGCATTCCGAGTCATCAGCGAACTGCAACCTGCACCGCTGCACATAACAACTGCTACACATAAACCCAAGCGCCACGAATAAGGCGTTAATGTAGCAAATCTATTCCACAATCGTTCGTCGGTCATTTTGGACTTCCTTGTCCAGCAACTGTAGGCATCAATTGATACATACAAGTCATACGTAAAATGTAAGTTATTTATGTTTTACGAGCATACACTCGGTTGAACTAACATGCCTAAAAAGGGAATCATCCGCGGACGCTTACCAAGTAAATGTGACATATAGTTATTCATCAACCCTCGCAATTCACCATTAACCGTTGTTGAAATCTCTGGTAAATCAGCACTCAAGCCAACGTCCGCTGCCACCAATTGTCGCATACCAACAATCACGGGCCACGTCACACTAACTACCTGTGCCTGACCTCGGCGACAACCTTGACAAAGTATGCCACCAGTTATCTGTCCAAACGGTATTCGTCGATTCTCTGACACCTTTAATCCACAACTGCTGCAGTGATCCAGCGTTGGCAATAATCCAAGAAAACGCAATGCGTTGAGCTCGAATCGAGCAATCACTGTCGCTGGGTTTTGCATGTCATCTAATCGACAGATCGTGTCTTGAGCTAAATCATAAAGATCCGTATGTGGATCCCCTAAATCAGTCAACGATGCCAACAATTCGGCAACATAATACCCTGCATAAAGGTGAGGTAAGCTACTATCCGACGCTCGAAAACGCCGCTGCACCTTAGCCTCAGTCAGTAAATCCAACGAATCGGAGGATTTGTGAAGAAAGAGTATGCGAGATGTCGTTAACAGGTCAATAGCAGACTCAAATGCACTTTTTGGACGCCGCGCACCTTTGGCCATCGCAGCAATTTTTCCGAAATCTCGCGTGAACATAGTCACCACACAGCTCGATTCGCTAAATTCGACCACGCGAATCACAATTGCATCTGTTTTTTCAATTGCCATATCTAACAGAACCCTTTACAAGCCCTCAGAGCCCAATCGCACACTACACCCCTATTAGAGCCCTCAAATCCTCAGCGGGCACTCGGACTTTGTTGAAATCAAGACGCGTTATTGCCAAATTCCAATCGCAATCGTTCGATACGACGTTTAGTAGCCGCAACTACCGTGATACGAATTTGATCTAACGTAATTTGTTCATTCACACTTGGAATATACCCTAAGTGATGTACCACTAAGCCCCCCACCGTATCGACTTCGTCCGGTTCCGGCAACTGCACCGACAAAGCAACATTCACCTCATCAATATGAGCACGGCCTAAAACCTCAGCAACTGAGTCAGTTATCATGAAGATTTCCTGTGGTTCATCGTCATCTTCATCAATAATTTCCCCCACAATTTCTTCAATCGCATCCTCCATCGTGACCAAACCAATAACCGTGTTGTATTCATCAATGACCATCGCCAAGTGTGTATGCGTCTTTTGAAAATCCCGCAATAAATCATCTACCGCTTTGGTACTCGGTACAAATTCCATCGGTCTCAAAATATCTCGCAATTCAGGCAGGTTTTTCTCTCCGGTGTCCGCTAAAAATGTTAATAAATCCTTTACGTACAATGTGCCAATTACGTTATCGAGATTTTTTTCATACACTGGCAAGCGAGTTCGCCTCACTTGGTTAAAAAACTTCAAAACTGCGTCCCATGACGTATCGACTTGTAGTGCATCAATCTGCGACCTAGAAGTCATCACATCCTTAACGTCAACGTCACCCAGTTCCATAACACCTTCAATCATATCCCACTCGTCTTCTTCCACGAGTCCATCTCGGACGCCCGCTGTTACAATCGAGCGAATCTCGTCTTCTAATGCCTCTTCGTCGTCTGCGGCTGGCTGCTCACGACCCGACAAACGCCACGCCAATGCTGCCACAGCATGCACGCCCAACGTAAACGGACTCATCAACCATGTCAGCCCCTTCCAGAAAAACCATGTATGATAGATGATCGGCGACGACCATACGGACACCAGCGCTCGAGGGATCCACACTCCAATCGTCAACAACACCAAGGAAATGGATGCCAAAGACACCCACCATTGGCTAAAGGCAACCGCACCATTCTCATCTGCCGCCGGAATTTGTAGCAATTTCAGCAACCCAAACGGATTCTGTTGAACAACGCTGCTTTGGGATGATGCAACACTCGCAGCCGGAGCAACGATTACCGCCAAAGCTAAACAGATAAACACCACCGACCCCGCTAAGGCACACAACGTTTCCGACGCTAATGAAATAGCTTGATAGCGATCGCGAACGGTATTAAAGAAAGCAATATTCCCTCGGCGACGGCAATAGTTTTTAAGATCCGACCGCGAGAAATCATCAAACATTTTAGTACCGATTGCTCCGATCGCCAATAAAACGGCGCCGAGAATCGCACATGTCATTAAGGTGCCCTGAGACAGCACTATAATCTCACCTCATAAAACATTAAAACAAATACAACTTACCATTTTACGACAATTATACTAATCCGTGTTATTTAATGGCCCCCGTTATGTTCGATGCTCAATCGAAAACTGCCGCAAATGACGTCGCTCTGCCGCTTGCATCTCAATTTTTTTCTGGGGATCTTTGTCGTCATACCCCACCAAATGCAACGTTCCGTGAATAACGTATAACAACAATTCATGCTGTGTTGACCAACCATACTCTTGGGCAACCGTCGCTGCCATTTCAGCGCTCACGATCACTTCCCCTTCCAAATGCCCCGCAGCTTGTTCTAGCACAAAACTTATTACATCGGTCGGGTAATCATGCTGCAAATACTGAACATTCAGTGCATGAATTGTTTCATCATCAACGATCGCTAGGCTAACTTCCCCTTTCCCAATCTCCGCCTCATCAACAACGCCCAGCACCGCTGCTCGTAACTGCTCACAGTCAAACTCATGCTGTGACTGTTCATTGGTAATGAGTACTTTGATCATGGTTCGTTATTTGTAGCCGCTAATCACTTTCCGTTTTCGAATCCTATCAAGCAGTAGCCTGATCTGGGTATTTCACTCGATTGTGCAACAATGCTGTTTCAGTCTTAATCAAACTCGTTTGAATAATGCTTAATTCTCTCAGCGTCAAACCACATTCATCAAACTGACCATCTAACAATCGTTTCATCGCTAATTCACGCACTAGGTGCTCGATCCTAGCCGGTGCAGGATCATCCAGCGAGCGACATGCGCTTTCAACTGCATCTGCGAGCATCATCACGGCCGCCTCGCGCGTCTGCGGTCGCGGTCCATCGTATCTGTAATCTGCTTCATCAACTTCTTCAGCTTGCCCGTTTTCCGATGTTTTGGCCTGATGATAAAAATACTCAACCAACGTTGTCCCATGGTGTTGCATAACAAAGTCAATAATCGACTCCGGCAAATGATGCTTACGACCTAAATCAGCACCATCTTTAACATGCGATGTAATCACCAATCGACTCATCGATGGCAACAACGATTCGTGGCGATTACCTGAAGCACCATCTTGGTTCTCGGCAAAATACTCAGGCTTGATCATCTTGCCAATGTCGTGAAAATAAGCGCCTACACGACACAACAACCCGTTAGCGCCAATCGCCTCTGCGGCAGGCTCACTTAACGTCGCCACATTTAACGAATGCATAAATGTCCCCGGAGCGCGACGCTGCAACTCAGTTAATAATGGGTGTGCCGGATCACCCAATTCCATCAAGCTGATGTCGGTCTGCACACCAAAAACCCACTCAATAATGGGCAACAATCCGGTCATAAAGAATCCAGCCAAGCAAACGCAAAATCCATACCAAGCCGCACCTTGGAACAGGTTGGTAATGTAATTCGCTTCGACAGCTGAACTGCCTAACAACTGATCCCAAAAATCCAACCCCGTCGAGCCAAACGTCTGCCCTGCGAGAATACTTACACCTAGTGTCGTAGCCAGTGTAATCAATCCCCCACCAAAACCAATCACGATCAATCGTAACCGTGATCGCAAACGACCCAGCAGCAATGTAGTCGAAGTGATGGCTGATATTACGATGATATACTCTGCCAATGTACTCCCAGTCGCCACCGCAACAATCAAGGCTACTGTGCTCGACAGTAACAAGGCGGAATCGCGACGGTAACAAATAGTCATAACCATCGTAAACATAACCAACGGTATCAATTCGGCTCGCCAAGTATCGTTGGAAGTCGCCGTTGACAATAATACAACGATAATGACCAATGCCAACAACCGAACCAAACTCTTCGTTTGGTTGACCAACGATGATTCATACACCGCAAGGTATGCCCCGCACAATGTAAACAAAGCCAAGTACATCCCAAAATTTGCCAAGCCATAGCCCAACGCCTGCTCATAATGCGTAGAACGACTGCTGACAAGCTGGTCGTACTCTTGCCGTAATAGCTTAATATCGCTCACCCCAAGTGATTGTGTTGCCGGAGCAAGCATCTGGCCAGGGTGATAGAGTTTGAACTGAGTCGCTACTTGAGAACGTTGAGATTCTCGCTGTTGATTTGATAAGGTAACGTTATACGTCAACGTCATCGAGATCCCATTACCGCGAATCCAAGTGAGTAGCATTTCTTGTACAACTGGAGTGTCTGCTTGAGCAAACATGCCTTCTTCAAGGGCCTGAGCAATGTGAACCGACAAGCCAGCTAACATCGAATCTCGATGTAACACCGCTACGCTATGCAACTCAACATTCTGCTGCTCTCCTGCTTGAGCCTGCGTTAACACTTGAACCATATATTGACTACCTTCGTCGATCTCATGCTCAAGTTCGAGCAACACTCCGTTAGCAATCCATGGTTCAAAAATAAGTGCAAGCACCGCATTAAAACTGCTCTGCCCTTGCTCGTTCGACAACAACAGCTTTAATTGATCATAGGCCTGCTGCTCTTCTTGCTCGCTCATCGTCACTGCCGTCGAGCTATCACTGTCTGCGTCATCTGTATCCACACCCGCATCGGTTTCCGTGTCGCCCTGATTCTCTTCCCTTTTCTCAGTTGCACCTAAATCATGATACAACGATCGCCATATCGCTTGATCTAGGTCCTTAAAGGAAGCACTGCGACCTACCGCGGCTATCGCCTGTTGCAATAACTGCAACTGATCAACCACAGCGCGTGGGTCATGATCATAAACACAGATAGCTTCAGCCACAGCACGTCGCTGACGTGTTTCGGTCTCCACCGGATCTTCTACCTGAAACGCAATCGCCGCGACAATATCTCGCTCCGGAATCATGCCGATACGATACGAAAACGGCGGCATCCAACCAAACGTAATTCCCCACATGATCGCCGCGGCTAGCAGGCACAGTATCAAATGCGACCATGTTTTGCCGCGACTGAACACTGCAGTAAACGTTTTGCGTAGCGATTTTTTCGACACTTCAATCGTGAGCGTACGAGCATGTCGTTTTTTATTAGATCCGCTGTTGGTTTTCATAGTTTCGCAATCAGTGAAATCAATTCAAAGTTCAGCAATAAATGGTTAATCAAGAGCGTTTCTTATTGCGATTGTTCGCTGATTTTTCGGGGTGCGTTTCATACGCAGATACAATCTGCTGTACCAATGGATGACGAACAATATCAGCGGCTGTTAATTCCAAACTAGACACACCTTGGATTTGAGCTAAGCGTCTTGTCGCATCAATTAGACCACTCGATGTGTTTAACGGTAGATCGATTTGAGTGGTGTCGCCGGAAACGACAATTTTTGAATCTGCACCCATACGAGTCAAAAACATTTTCATTTGTGAAACGGTCGTGTTTTGTGCTTCATCCAAAATAATAAACGCTTGGTCCAATGTTCGCCCACGCATGTAAGCCAGCGGAACCACTTCGATAATATCCTGTTCCATAAACTGCTTCATCGTGTCAAATCCGATCAACGACTGCAACGCGTCAAATAGCGGCCGCAAATACGGATTAATCTTGGCATGTAAGTCGCCAGGCAAATATCCTAAACTCTCACCCGCCTCAACCGCGGGACGGACAAGAACAATACGGCGAACATCCTGATGCTTCAACGCTTCCACTGCCATGGCTACCGCTAAAAATGTTTTTCCTGTGCCAGCCGGTCCAACTGCAAACACCAAATCACTATCGCGTATCGCTTGAACATACAATGCCTGACCAGCGGTTCGTGGCGCGATACGACAAGATGAATCCATGACATCAATCTCGATGTCCATCAATTTTGGCTGATTCCCCAAGACCGCTGTCATCACCTGCCTTGTATCCTCAAGAGTCAAAACACCTCGATGTTGCAAAACATCTTTCATCCGTTCTAGGACCTGAGTCGTATCCGCTACGATCAACTCATCACCCGTCACATGCAACAAACCGTCGCGCAGCGATATCGATACCTCCAATTGCTCACGCATTAATCGGAGGTTCTGATCTTGGACACCAAACAACGCAATTGCATCATATTGGCGAGAGAATGGAAGAGTTGCTTCGAACATAAACAGCGAAGAACATTAAAACTAAGATAAGAAAAAGAATTTGCTACCAAACGTAACTATAGTTTAAACCTAGTGGGAATGTCAGTTTGCATTCAGCACAAAGCTATCATTTGAGTGACATTCAAAATCTCAATATGCGCTATTATACCTACTATAGCTATTATTAGTAGTATTCGTGCTAATTAGTGGGTGGCCTTTATCCGTTCCGCAGGCGCAGGCAAGTGGTAATGAGCGGTTTCTAATTAAGAGGCCCAATCAAACCTGACGCCCAAAACAAATAGGCCGGTACAACAGACAAAGTAATTGAATCAAGAATGTCTAGCACGCCGCCCAGTCCTGGCAACCAACTACTAGAATCTTTTTGTTGCATGTCGCGCTTGATCAACGACTCTGCCAGATCGCCAAACATTCCTGTTGCAGTAATCAACGCTCCGTAGATTGCCCAAGCCCAGATGGACACTGTCGTGTCACCCTGGCCCATTTGCACAAGTGCCGGTGCTAGCCATAGCCCTACAAATACCGCCGCGGCCATGCCTGCTAAAAATGCACCACACGCGCCTTCCATGGTTTTCCCCGGGCTCAATCGAGGCGCCATCTTGTGCTTACCAAATGTCTTACCCATAAAATATGCGCCGCTATCACCACACTTAGTCACAATCACAATCGATAGCAGCGCCACCATCCCCCAAGCACTGCTAGCTTCTCCAGGAAATGGAAACGTCCGTAGACTAGTCAGAAAACTCAAGGCAACACCGGTATAAAGAATGACCAACGAACTCGCACCCAATCGAGTGACGACTCCGCCCGGCTTTTCATAATGTTTCATCTCGACAACCCACAACCAACTAATCCCTAAGACGGCACCGATCGGAGCCCATCCTAATCGCCCCACCGGACACTCAGCAGGATAGCCGTCGATCAGAATAGCATCGAATAATGCAGGAACGAAGGTGAGTACGTGCACGAGTGCCACGGCCAACATAACGTGGCATTTACGAATCGACATGCCTCCCGCGATGAGCATGTCCACTAATTCAGCTGTGGCAAGCAGCGCCAGTCCCAGCAACAACGGCATCAACCACAGTCCACCGACCTTCATCAGCGGTTCACGCATATCTAAATACAAAACACCGGCCAGCAGACTTATAATCACAGCCGAGGAAAGTAAACGTTGCTTGATCATTTTTCATAATCCCAATATTTAAAAAATATATTCCAAAAGGACTCGCTGCTTTAATGCCCGCCAGCGCTGGTCAGGACAAGCCGCCAAAGCGGCGTTCTCGTTTTGAAAACACTTCCATCGCTTCATGTAAATCAGATTCCAAAAAATCCGGCCAGCATTTGGCAGTGACCCATATTTCTGAATAACTGATTTGCCATAACAAATAATTACTCAATCGCATTTCACCACTGGTCCGAATCAACAAATCCGGGTCGAGCATGCCAGCCGTATACAAATGGTCAGCAATTAACTGCTCGTCAACTTCCTCGGCCTCGATTGACCCTGCTGTGATTTCAGCGGCAATTTCTTTTACCGCATCGACAATCTCACCCCGTGATCCATAATTGATTGCCAAGCACAAACAGGTACCGATGTTGGACGCCGTCAGTTCAATCGTCTTGTCGATCTCGTTTAGCACTCGCTCAGGAATACCATCACGACGGCCAATCATTTGCACTCGAATGCCCTGCTCCATCAACAAACTACGTTCCTCGATCATGTACTGTTCCAACAAATGCATCAGGAAATCCAGCTCATGTGAGGGCCGTTTCCAATTCTCACTCGACAGACAATACAGAGTCAGTTGACCAATGCCTAATCGAGCACATTCCTCAACCGTGCG
>Ga0209362_1003251_pt1 | contig 11423 bp, 7 predicted proteins | sample SaaInlV_165m_DNA_FD_184680 | JGI IMG/M metagenome (GOLD analysis project Ga0209362, IMG submission 184680) | Marine microbial communities from expanding oxygen minimum zones in the Saanich Inlet - Saanich Inlet SI037_S3LV_110m_DNA (SPAdes)... | ecosystem: Environmental > Aquatic > Marine >...
GTGGCAGGCGACGCAACCGAGTTGGGCGTAAAGAGCTTTCCCCTTTTCGATGCTTGGCTTGGCGGGAGGCTTCTTCGCGGGGATCAAGCCATCGACTTTCAAGTTTACTCGATTGTTGGCAAACCCTTGTTCATCCAAGGCCATTTTACGCAGGAGATGGGCGGTGAGGAAGGTCTTGCTTTGAATACGGGTGCCGTCGTTTGCATTCATCTTGTATCCAACCTCGATTTGCATGACCTCTCGCATGTCGGGCACGCCGAGGAACACGGAATGTTTGTCCTTGGATACTTTCACCGAGGCCACGGGCAAGGTTTCGGTGCCTTTTGTCTCGTCCAGTTTGTAGTGAGGTGACCCGTAGTTAGGCGTCCGCTTGTAGTTCCAACGCCGCACCTCGTAGGATTCAGCTTTAGATGCGCTTTCGAGGTTAAGCGGCGTGGCGAAACGGAGAAAAATGCCGCGTTTTGCCACTTGTGCATGGGTGGGAGTGGTCCAAGCGTGCTTTGGATTGGGGCGCACCCTACCGAGGAAGGTTTTCCCTTTTGCTTTCGTCCCCCAGATATTGAACCCAGTCAGGTAGAGGGTGCCGTCCGCTGGATTTATCGCTCCCTTGAGCAAGGGATCGTCCAAAGCCAGGGGCAAGGGCGTGACGCCGCCCTGCGTGACGAACTCGTTGATCTCGGCATGTATTTGGAAGAGGCGCGGAGGATTGAACGACAGAAGGATCGGCTGATCCGCTAGCGGTCCCATCTTGCTTTCGCGCATCCAGATAATGGCTGCCCCGGAACCGCATTCCTGGTGTGGAATCCAGGTAAGTGGAGGGGAAACTAGCCTATCCTTATCCGCAGGTTCGTTCGGGTGACCGTAAAACGCCCCTTTTTTCACGAAGTCCACTGGGGTAGAAGGAACGAAATGCCCTTGCTGATCGCTGGCCGCAATTTGATCGGTAACGGGATCATAGCCAAGGTAGGGTTGTCGAAAGCCCTGAGCCAATCGAGTGACTTTTCGGCCATCCGTAGAAATTCGCAGAATGGCCCCCGAAGAGCGTCCGATGGTACTTCCGGTCTGACCTGGCTTGCAAACGAGGAAGCTTCCATCCTTCATGACCTCGAGGGCGGAAGCGAATTCCCGGGTTTCCGCGGTCTGGTCGATTTGCGAGCAATAAAGTTCATGGTAGTCCGCCTCGCCATTACCATCCCGGTCATGAAGGCGCCAGAGCCCGTTGCGGTCGAATACGAAGATTTCCTCCTCGCGCAACCGTAATCCAAGGGGTTCGTGCAAACCGGATGCGAAGCGGGACCACTTCACTTCCTCAGAACCAAGTCGCAATCCTTCTCCCATCCAGACGTCGCCGTCGAAGGTAACCAAAGCGACTCGCCCGTCCTTGAAGAAGTCAATGCCTGCGGCTCGGATACCTCGCTTATAAGGATTATCAAGAGGCAGGGGGATCGGTTCGAAATGAAGAGGGCCTCCTTCCTTCTTCTCTGTTAGTGGGAGCCTAATCTCTTTTTCCCAGCGCTTTGCGCTTGGTTCGCTTGGCTTGGTTGGATTACCAGTGAGCGGGAGGACCAGGGATATTTTCTCCTGCTTGCTTGAAGCGGGCAGCAGGCACACGACATGACCCTTCCTTGACTCGATGCTTCCTTTCCCCCGGCAAATGAACTTCGGGTGATCGGCATCCTCCTTCGCCAGTACTAGGTAGAGAGGTTTTTTGTGAGCATCCACTTTCAGCCGACGGGTCAAACCGTCTTTCTTGAGACCGAAGCTTTCCCTTATTCGAGTGTTGGCCACAACGTATTCTATCTCGGCTCCGGACTGGATATCGATGCCCAGGAACCGAGCCAGCTGGGGATGGATTCCGCCGCGTCCTACTTCTGTTTCTGTGGGTGGGGGAGGGCGCCTGTCGGTGAAGTTGGGCGAGCCTGAGCCCACTCCCGGATAGATGCCGTTTTGAAAGAGAATTTCCCCATTTGGCTTGGGCAGAGCTTTTTGGCCTCCTCCCACCTTCTTGAGTTGGTAGGGGTAACTGTTCACCGACATGCTCGCGTTTACGAAAGGTACGCCCTTGGTCTTCCACGCCACCGCCACACGCAACAAGTCCAGGTCATAGGCCAGAAAATGATTATCCCCCAAGGGAAAGACCAAGGCCCGTGGCGTAAGATTGTTTCCCACCCCTTTTTCACGGGCGTCCACTGCGGCTGAGAAAAAAGGAAAGTCCGGCTCAATCCATTGGTTCCAGGGGGGGATGGCTTCGGACTTTTTGGCGTTTGCCAAAGAACAAGCGAATACGGAGGCAATCGCAGCCAAAACCACAAAACGTCTAAAGGGCATGGTCATTGGGGTGGGTTTTAGCAAGAATGAGGCTTAACGTCGAAATTGTTTATGTGCTTCAAGATTTTTTTCCTTATCCCGTTTTTTCTTATCCATGGAGCGAAACAGTTTCCGAATGTCCTTGGCACCTCCGATGGCTACGAAGATGGCCATCACGACGTATATTCCGATACCCCCTGCTAGCAGTATCGACCAGATCGTTATCCAGTCACTCATCAGCTTCTCCTTGCTTCGCTGTTTCCTTGTCAGGGAAAAGAAGTGACCCGATAACCATCAGGGCGAGGGCTGCGCCGGCTGCGCAAAGCCCTATGTGGGCAGCCTCTATCTTCTTGAGTCCGACCGCTTTCTGTATCGGGGTGAGCCCGAATACCGCCAATCCTCCAGCGGTTAGTGCGAGATAGGCGCCCACCCGACTGGCGCGTTTCCAGTAGATACCCAAGACCAACAGGGCGAGAGCCCCGGTGAAATATATGGCGCCGGAAATCATCATATAGTCCAAAAGGTCTTGGCCGAGCGGGTACCATAGGCTCCAGATCAGTAGGAATACACCGATCAAGACGATCAGTAGACGAGCCAACAGGAGGCGGGATCGGGTGGACATTTCGCCCCCCCGTAATGGGACTATCACGTCCTCCACGATGACCGAGGCCCAGCAGAGCAGATAGCTATCATGAGTTGACATAAAGGCGGCCAGCATGCCCGCCCCGACGATACCGATGATTCCAACTGGCAGGATTTGTCCAAGAAAGTGAGGGAAGGCGGACATGGTGAGCTCTGAGCTATCTACAATCGAGCCGTCGGGCGTGAGCAACTCGGATCGTGCTTCAGGTATGTCCATGAAATAAGCCAAGGCGCAAATACCGAGGAACTGGGGCAAGAGGAATCGTATGAGAAACCCCACGGACGACCATTTGTAGAGATTCCTTACCACTTCCTCGCTCTCGGCTGAACTGGCTCTCATCACGGCGGTCTGCCAAATGGTTGAACTTACCAATCCGGCGGTGAGAAGCATCCACGCCATGTAGGATATTCCGAACCCGTCCTCGTGGGTCGGATTGAAGCCGGATTCCCCATGGATTTGCTCGACCGCGCCGACTAGGTTGTCCCAACCCAGTTCGCTGACAGCTAGGCCGCAGGCGAGTAGCAACCCGAAGGAAAGAACGACGAACTGGAGGTAGTCGGTGATGATCACACTCACCATGCCGCCCATGGTCGTGTAGATTAGCACCAAGATGATCAGCGCCGTCATCACGAGGTTGACCTGCATGGGATCGTTGAGCCCGGTGAGAGCAGTCACGAAAATAGCTCCTGCCTTCAAGAACATCCCCATGTTGAGAACTCCCGCGACGGCCAACAGAATACCACCATAGATCCTTACCCCTTGGCCGAAACGCAGGCCGTAGTATTGCGGAATCGTCATTACTCCCAGTTTGCGAAGAGGTACCACTATGAAACCGGTGAAACCAACTAACAGTGGCACTATCCCAGCGACTACAGCGATGTGAAAGGCTGAAAAGCCTCCCGTGAAACCCTTCTGAGCAGCATACATGACCGTGACTAGTCCCAGTTCGGAACCCGTCATGGAGGCCACGGCCAGCCAGGTGCGCACCGCCCGCCCAGCCACTACGTAATCGGCCATGTTACTGATGAATCGGTTGACATAGAGGCCTACTGCAACAGTGCCGAGCAGGTAGCATCCCACGATGACCCAGTCCACTCCGCTGAAGTTGGTTTCCAGCCCCGTCATTTTTCGAGAGTCAGAGTTTACCAAGACAATTTTGGTGAGTACCTTTCAAGGCGTCTTCTTCGTCACCCAGAAGGGAGATGACCAACCCATGTTTCAATCTCTCTGGATAACGCGGACATAGTAACGGTTTTCGCCGAACGGAATCGCCTTTTTCTGAAGTCTCTAATGTTCGGCTTCTTCGGTTGTTTTGCTTTCTGTGCGGGGGCTTTGTCTTTTGCTTGAGCATCAAGGGAATTGATGGATCCGCAAAGGAGAGATATCATGAAGGTAGTCGGGGTAATTCTTTTCATGGGATGGTCCGAGTGGTTAGGCCAAATGTTATTGGGGTATTTGCTTTTTACCTGAAAACAGTTTCTTTCCGCAAAGCCTTTTCAATTTAGGCAGGTCATACACCTTCAAGGCGCCGTGAATGATATCTTCGAAGCAACGCCTAGGTTGACTTTCATTTAGCAACTCAGTCCATGAACTACGCTGGCCATGAAGTTCTAATTGAGCAAAAAGTTCAGGTTCCAAAGCCACCGCATGGAGAGTGGGAACCGCAGCATCTCCGATTGCCATTACTTTCATCTTGATGCCCTTGTGAACAATACCCGCGTCATCTAGGCTCACTGCAAGCTTGAGTACGTCTTCCGCTCTCAATGCAACCAATGAGCGTCCGAGGAGGTAAGAGATGTAAAACGTCTTCCAGCTTCCGAATTGCTCGGAGAATTTGCTTCCCCGGGTTTCCCCGGTGCAACTTATCTCCACGGAAATCACCACATGGCCGGCCTTGCTCAACTCAAGAGCCTTTTCATGACCCTGCTTCACGCCCTCGCCATGCAATAAAAGAACCGGATGCTTACGTGGATTCGCAGGAAGGTAAGCCACCGAGGTTAGAGGATATGAATCCTTGGAACGAAAAAACCCTCGGATCATCTTTAGGCCGTTTTCTTGAACTGCCTCGACGACGTGATGCTCAAGCTTAGGCAAATTGGCCGAGGACCGAATCGTGGAAACTTCTCTTACCATCTTGCGGGCAGCTTCAGGTGAAAGAACGGCGAATTTTTTTCTCTCTGCGGAAAACATTTTTTTTGCGAGGGCTCGATTTAGGTCGAACACCGTCTTTTCGTCCGCGAGGTGAAGGACCTCTCCTTTTGGAGTGCACCACAAGTCTTCGACTTGGCGTGGTTTCATAGGCTTCTCTTTCACGGGGCTGTCGTCTCCCAAAAACCATCGCCGAGCCAAGCGTGTAAGCGTTTCGCGCTGTAGCTTCGTGATGCCGTGCTTGCCTTTGTCCTCGACCAAATCAACGGCCAAAGGGTCACCGAGCAGACTATAGTATTTCTTGGACTGCCGGAAGTTGTCCCAAGTGCCTTGGGCGTCGAAGTAGTCGCCAGAGCTACAGCAAATCAAAGTGGGGCGCGGAGCTCTCATGAGAACGTAATCGGTATGGTCCATGCCGTAGGCGACCTGCCCGAAGATATTCTGTTCCGAATCCTGTGGCCCTATCGTTCCTATCAGTTGACGAAAAGTGGTCAGGTAGCATGCAGGGGCGGCAAACCCCACTCGTTCGTCCAAAGCCATGATGTAACTGGTCAAGGTGCCGCCGCCGGAGCAACCGGTGCAACCGATCTTGGACCCGTCTATGTCCTTGCGACTCGTCAAGTAGTCGATTCCCCGCATGCCGTCCCAAATCCGATATCGCGCCGTGTTTGTTCCCAGCAAAACCGAGCCGGAACCGATCAGGAAGTGCTCGGCGACCGCCGACAGCTTGCGACCCTCGGCGGGAAGTATTTGGCTGCGTTCACCTTGCCCGATCGGATCGTAACAAAAGGCCGCAATGCCGTTACGGGCCAAAGTGATTCCTATGAATTGGTTGTAGTCCGCGCCCTTTCCGGTCTTGCTGTGACCACACGCGATCAAGACCGCGGGATAAGGGGGTTTGGTCTTTGGAAGGTATAGGGTAGCTGTAACGTGATGCTGAGGTTGACTCTCGTAAATGACTTTTTCAATCCGATGGTCACCAACCTCGATTTTCCCAACGACTTTTGCATGAAGCGGCGTACGCTCTGGAAAGCCTCCGATACGGGAAACGAAGAACTTTTTCAAATTCTCCTGATATTCCTTGAATTGAGCAGGCGTGGAAATGTCCTCGAGACGTTCCTCGCGGCGATCAAGGGCATCGTATGCCTGCTTGGCCAAGTGTTCATAAACGACCCGGTTGGCCGGCACCTCCAAAATGTCTTCCGTAAGGATGGGAAAGAGGTTTTCCTTGGCCCAACCTTGGAGAGCAAGAGCTGTGGCGGGAGCAAGATAGGCAAAAATCTGCGAGGTATTCATGATTCAATCATTTGCTTACTTCCTCTTTAATTGCGATATGAGAAAGGCGGTCGGGTTCTCGTACTTTACATTGGGGAGACCAGGGTAGACTAGTTCGCAATCAACTCCCTGTGACTTACAATGGTCCTGCAACTTCACTCCGAAGTTCGAGGTGTGAGTCGGATCCTTCTGTTCTTTGCCGATAGCGGGGGGAGTCCTGTAGATCAGGTATACGGGAGGATCGTCCTTGGTCACCAGAGCATAGGGGGAATATTCGCCGATCCATGGAAGGATCTTTTCGCGTTGCTTGAGGAAATTCCCAAATGATCCTAACCCGAAGGCATGTCCGCCGTAGCGGCTGTTGGGTGTCCATTCCTTCATTTGCTGAGGATCGAGTGTCGTCTGAGCTCCAATCACTGCGGCACAGGTCAACCGGGACGATTCCTTGGCCACTGGGTCCTTGCTCTTGGGGTCGGCCAAGTCGTCGTGAAAGGCAAGCCACAGGCTAGAGCAAGCCCCCGCCGAACCGCCCGCCGCCCCGATGCGTTTCTTGTCCAGGTTCCATGCCTTCGCCTTGCTGCGGACGAATTGCAGGGCACGAGCGGCGTCATGCAGGGGGGCCTTGACTGGTGGTTCCTCCGTGCTTGTGACATAGCGATAATTGATAGCCACGACCGAGATTCCCGCCTCGAGCAAGGCGTTGGTGTCAGCGAATCGATCCAATCGCTCCTTCGATCCTCCTTTCCATCCACCGCCGTGGATAACAAAGGCCACCGGCGTGGGCGAATCGGATTCTGCCTTCCAGAAATCGAGAACGTTTCTGTCATGCTTCCCGTAAGCGATTTCCGAAATAGTGGGCTTGGGAACTGTGGGATCATAGCCGCCCGACTTTTTCTGAGCGTGGACTTGCTCGGTAAAGAACAGAAGAATGAAGAGAAGGATAGCGGGTTTCATTGGATGTATTGTTTGTCTTATGCGGCCAAGTTCGTTAACAGGTGCTTAATTAGTTAGTTTTTCTTACACAGATGAAGGTAAGGAAAACAAGGATTGCAACGGCAGATAAAGTGACGACCAGAGCGATGGCAATGTGGCTACGGTCTTCGGAGTTTTCGTGAGTTGCTCCAGCCTCTTGGTTTTGCTCTTCTGCTGGAGTAACGGAATCAGCTTTGATCATTTCGGCAATCCCTTCAAGGGGAGGCAGAACCCTCTCCTCTACGATCAGGTTACCCAGCATGTGATCGGCCCATTTTACGGCCATCAACATATCCAACCCTGGGTTCTCTTCTTTGACTTGGCAGGAACATGCGGAGCAGAGGTAGGAGGATGCTCCGAGCGTGTGCTCGAGCGTTAGGTCCTGCCCGATCATGCCCTCGAGCACACGTCCTCTTCCGAATATGGGAATGGCGATGGGTTGGTCGGTAACCGAGCGCATGCGGGAGCTGTGCTTCAAGAGCATGGAGATGAAAATCTCCTCCGCAGGGTCATTGCGCGAAACGGCAATTGTTGAAAAATGGATTTTCAATGGCACGCTCGACCGCAGGACATCATCCATGTCAATGGGGCCTTCGTCCGGACCGGAACGGAGTTGGTGGGCTTTCTCAAGAGGAATGATCCCTTCGGGCAACTTGGTTTCCTTGCTCGCCTGATCAAGGAACTTGCGCAAGCGTCGTTCGGCTTCCTGATCCAGAGACTCGTTCCCGCTCTGAAGAAGTAGCCAGACGTTCGAGGTTCCGGCGAGCAGCTCGTCTTTTATTTTTTTGCGCAGTGGGGAGTCGATGATGGCTTTTGCATTGGCCATCGTCAGTTCACCCGTCCACAGGGGTTCTTGAATCCCAGTGGAGGTCGGATAGTACAGGGCGATCCGGGGAGGGTCATCCGGCTTGAATGTCGAAGCTTCCGATTGCCAGCGGGGATCGACAGAAGGACTGGATGAGAGGTCGACTTTATGCAAAGCCAGGTTTGCACCGGTTTCGAATAACGGACTAGCCGCTTCCTCGATGATTTTCAGGGCAATTATTTGCTCTTCGCCCAAAGCACTCTGATAGATGATCACGGCATGATAGTCATCGGCCTGCCAGCGCTCGAGCGCATAACGGAAGACGGGAACTTGGCAGGCTCGGGCTTGTTGAATAATCAACAGGCCGGTCAAGAATGCAAATGGGCAGAGGAGTCTCACCTAACATTCAGGTTACTCGAAGCAATGGATGTATCCCTTGTCGGTACTTACAAGCAACCGGCCGTTGCTTATGGCCAGGCCATAACCCCTGCCCTCGATCTTGGCCGACCATAGTGCTTCTCCATTGGTCGCATCGTAAGCTTGGACGATTCCATTTCCTCCCACGTATAGGCTGTTCCCGCCCATCGCGAATCCGATCGGATGTTTGCAAGGGATCTTCCACTTGAAGAACTTAGGCAACTCGGCAGTGATCCGTTGGACTTGTTTGCCAAGCTCGGCATGTTCCGCCTTCAGGGTTTGGTCGTTCTTTCGGCTTTTGAGTTGCTTGGCGATGCTCGCCTGCTTTCCGAGCAACTGTCGTTTCTCCGCTTGCCGAGCGGCATAAGGGACACGGTCGAGCACAGTCAGGCTTTCCCCCTGATGAAGGTAGGCAAACCCTTTGTTCACCAACATCCGGTTGGTTCCCTGAAAGGTCAGCAGGTGATTGCGCTTTGTTCCATCGGCCACTTGAAGCAACTGATCCTTCCCCTTCTGGTTTTTCGGACCACTGATCAACTGGTCGTCTTCGGTGAGGAGGCAATAGGTTCCCCCGGCATTCGGTATGCTTCCCCGGCTTTTCCCCGTCGCCTTGTCGAAGACGAGAGGAGCGGCTCTGCCCTGTGGCACGTAGAGGCTGTCCGAAGATGCGAGCAAAGCTCCTTGCAAAGTAACCTTTGTCTGCTTGGCTTCGAAGCAACCGCTCCCTTCCGGTTTTCCCGTCAGGGCATCGACTGCGCAAAGGTAGGAAGCTTCCCAAGGGAGCATGGACGCGGCAAAGTACGCCCGCTTGCCCTGAACGAGAACTCCCGTGCGGCAGGGCCAAAGGGAAATGAGCTTACCGTTGCTCGGGGCATGCCGTTTGTCAACGATGGGGCGGTGACGCCAGACCTCCTCGGCGGTCTTTGCATCTATGCAATAGGCAAATCCGTCATCGGAGCCGAAGTAGAGTTTGCCGTTTGCCGCCGTGGGAGGGAACCTGACGGCAGAATCGGTAAAGAATACCCACCTTTCCTTTCCCGTCCGGGCATCGATGCAATGCACCGCATTGTCGACCGATGATCCGAAGTAAACGTCCTGTCCGGCTGTGGTCACGAAGAAGGCGGGATCGAAATTGCGCATGGACTGCAAGTCCTTGTTCCCGGAAAAGGCATCCCACTTGGCTGGTCCAGACCATGCGGTCTGGGGTGGGGCAGGAGACTTGTACGTCCAAGCCTTCTTCAACTCAGTGGTCAGTTGTTCCGAGCTCACGCCGCTGCGCCGGTTGTCGTGCCGGTAGGTGGGCCAGTCTTCGGCTTGCAAGTTCAGGGTTGTAACAAGCAACAGGATGGAAAACTTTCCCCGCATGCTCATTCCTTCCTCTTGGTCTCCTTTGCTTTTCCTCGCGGGCGGAAGGCGAGGGAGGTTTCCATCCAACCTCCGCACGAACACCCGCCACCCCCCTCCGGTACGAGGAGCATTCCTGCTGCCGGTACGACGCTTAGCCAGCAACTTGGACGGAGGCGGTCCCAAGCGGTCACCTTTTTCGTTTCCTGTCCCCACATCGCAATTTGTCTGCCCGCCCCCCGGTAGATCAGGGCATCCCTTGTGCCGACGTAGGTATGACAGCCCGAGCGCCTGCCAATCTGATCGACCACTTTCTCGCCCGTCTTCAAGTCGAACGCGGAGGGCTCCAGATAGAGTCGGCCGTTTACTGCGACCGGGTGTTGCATGTGTCCGCTGTGGTGATCGTTGGGCCATTTGAAGGCCGTTTCCCACTTTTGCTTTCCCGTTTTCAGGTCATGGTTGTAGAGGTGATACTTGCCTCCGGTCGATGACTGGATGACAAGCCCGTGTTCGGTTGCCAACATGTAGAATACGACCGTCCCGTCTGCGGTGTCGATGGGTTCTTCCCAAAGCTTCTTGCCGGTATAGGCATCGAGCGCCACGAGGAACTGGTCCTTCCAAAGGTTCGGCCCATGAAGCCGACCGGTTGCTTGCTTGAGAATCTCGAGGTTCCTTGATTCTACGAAGAAAACCTTGTTGTTGCGAATGGAGATTGTGGGGTTGAGAACCGCTCCGCCGCTATGGCTCCAAGCAACCTTCCCATCCGTTTTGCCAATGGCAAAGACCCCGTCGCTGCAGACCTTGGCCGCGGATTGAGGGACACGCTTGTCGTACCACATTCCTCCCCCGAAGAAAGCCGTGTAGGAACTGTCTTTCTTCACCGCGCTGCCAAAGAAAAGGTCGCCTCCCTGAGCTACGTATCCCCAATCATGGGTTTCCGCAGAGTAGGGCGCGGGCATGGAGTGCGCCGCCTTGCGGTGACCGTTTGCCGCATCGATCTCCCAGCAGCGGTCCTTGACCGCAACGAAAAGAGCTTTTCCATCCGTACACCAATTACTTGCGTCGCGGGGCATGTTAACCCGGCGCAGGTCAGGGATTTCGAGGCTCCATAGCGCCGAACCATTGTATGCATCAAGGGCGATCATCCGGTTCATGCCCTGATGGAAAAGCCGGCCCCAAGAAGAAAGAGGAGCGGGCATGCGGGGGTTCCGATCGATCCCGAAATCGGCTCCCGGTCTGCCGACCCATTGCACTTCGAGTTCATCAGTCTGAGTGGCTCCTCCCAGTTTCTCGTCGCTGGAGGTGGTGTTGCCCGCGTTACCGTACTGATGAGTCCATTCTCCACTGTCCGCCATCGGTCCCGGTTCGACCTTGAACCATTGCCCTCCGGCAAGCTTTGTGTTTTTGACATCCCCTGCAACAAGCCAATCGGCTATTTCCTGGGCGGGCACCCCTTGCGGAGCTCCCGGTGGAGTTCCCAAGATCGCCACACCTCCGCCCGGGCGCAGAAGA
>Ga0209362_1003256_pt1 | contig 11404 bp, 10 predicted proteins | sample SaaInlV_165m_DNA_FD_184680 | JGI IMG/M metagenome (GOLD analysis project Ga0209362, IMG submission 184680) | Marine microbial communities from expanding oxygen minimum zones in the Saanich Inlet - Saanich Inlet SI037_S3LV_110m_DNA (SPAdes)... | ecosystem: Environmental > Aquatic > Marine >...
TCAGTTGTTGTACCAATGTTAGTACAAGCTGAGATTCCATTTTTGAATTGGCTTGTTGAAGTAATTCCAGAGTCTTTTCTAACCATGAAACCTTGACCATCGTAGAAGTTTACTCCAACGAAAGTTAGTCCAATGTCAGCATCTCTAGAAAGAGTCCAAGTTGTGTTTCTTGATAAGATATCAATCTCACCAGAAGTTAAAGCTGTAAATCTTTCTTTAGCACTTAATGGTGTAAACTTAACTTTGTTTGCATCACCTAATACTGCAGCAGCTACCGCTCTACATACATCAACATCAACACCAGTCCAATTTCCTGCAGCGTCAGCATTAGAAAATCCTGGTAGACCTTGAGATACTCCACATCTTACAAAACCCTTCTTTTGAGTGTTTTTAAGTGTCTTAGATTTTTTAGCAGCGAAAGTTTCTGTTGTAAAAGTAAACAACACAGCAACCATTGCCACTAAAGAAGTTAATTGTTTTAAGTATTTAAACATTATTCTTCCTTTTAGTTATTTTTATTTGTTAACAAATAATTCAAAATAAATTTGAATCAGAATATGCTTCTATCATTTAATAATGTTGATAAAAGAAAAATTAGGCAAATTAGAACTATTCTAACTACATATAGTGAAAATAAATTTTTTATAAATATATATTGATAATGGTGCGCCCTGCACGACTCGAACGTGCGACCCTCGGTTTAGAAAACCGATGCTCTATCCAGCTGAGCTAAGGGCGCAATAATAAAATACTGATACATATATAATACTTAATTAATATTTAAAAAGAAATTTTTTAGCTATTAGCAACAAGGATAAGAGTTCAACTCTACCGATAATCATGAAAAAAATAAGAAAATATTTAGTTAAAAAATGTAAATTTTGAAAATCAAATTCACCTACACCGTAAGCTGAGGAATTTACAGTATTCATTAGTGTCAGAATACCAAGTTTAAATGAATTTTCAAAGTTTATACCGCTTAAACTTAAAATAGATGTCAATGTAAATAAAGAAATAATAAAAATTATGATAGTTAAAAAATATTTATTTATTTCTCTAAAATCAAAATTAATTTTAGAAAACATTAACTTATTCATAAAAATATTCTTTGGCTTACTGAAAGAAAGAATTTGATTTAACGAATATTTTGTTAATGAATAGACTTTTAAAAACCTAAGTCCAGAACTAGTTGAAAAAAAAGATCCACCGATTATTACTAATATTAAATAAATAAAGTTTAAATTCGTTTGATCTGAGCCAAGGGAAATACCAATATTTGAAATACTACTAATTAAGGATAAAAAAATATTAGTAAAATCAGTATTAAAACTAAAGAATATAAAAAAGATTGTAACAGTAATCACAAAATATAAAAATAAATGGATATCTTCATAGAAAAAGTTAAGGTTTTTATCTCTTAAAAAAATTAAATTATAAATAAAAAAAATACTAAAAAAAGAAACTAGCATTAAAAAAGAAAAGACAACTATTTGCGTGTTGTTAACTAAAATAGAAGAAAGCTCATTTGTTGGTAAGAAACCACCTGATGATGTAATGGTCATTGCTAAATTAAGAGAGTTGAAGGATCTTATTCCTGTAATATTTAAGATTATAAAAATAGTAATAGTTAAGCCAGAATATAATAAAAATATTTTTATTGTTTGTTTTAATATTTCTGAACTATTAAAAGATAAAAAATTTGTAAGTGATTTTTTTAAACTTTCATCATAAATATCGATTAAGAAAATAATTGAAAATAAAAAATAAAGTCCACCTATCCATTGTATTGAAGATCTCCATAAAATAAGACCTTGATCCATGTAGTTAATTTCATCAAAAATTGTGAAGCCTGTCGAAGTAAAACCAGAAACAGTTTCGAACAATGCGTTTAAAAAAGATAAATTATAAATACTAAAGTAAAATGGTATTGATAAAATTATATTTAATAAAATATAGCCTATGATTACTGTTAAAATTTTTTCAAAAATACTTGGTTTATTTGGATTAGTTTTGATTTTATAAAATAAAATGCTGATTAATAAAGATGATATTAAGCTTATATAGTATGTATTCAAATTTAGAAAAAAATTAAAATAATAAGAATAAATAATATTAAAAAAAGAAAATATAGAAATTAATGCAAAGAAAAAACTGAGATATTTTACTCTAAAAAATTGCATTAAATTAAATAGAGCTAATTCTAAATATATTTTCCACAACTGAAATTGAATCTTTTTTGGCTAAAAAGACTACTCTGTCGTCTTTTTGAAATACAAAATTTGATCTTGGTATAATTACCTCATCTTCTCGTAATATTGCTCCAATTCTAATTTCTTCAGGCAAATTTGAATTTTTCAGTTCTTTATTAATCAATTCTGATGTTTCTATTATTTCTGCCTCGATAACCTCGTACTCACCATTCATTATCGTGTAAGCCGTTTCTATTGTGCCTTTATGGATATGTTTTAAAATGCTTGATACAGTATTCATTCTTGGATCAATTAAATCATCAATTTTAAGCGAATTTTGTAATAGTGAATAATTAGGTTTATTTATTAATGCCATAGTTCTTTTGTCCTCAATAGTTTTTTCATCTTGAGCAAATTTTTCAACTAATACACTAACCATTAAATTATCTTCATCATCATTTGTTAAAGCAAGTACTGTTTCAGCCTCTTCTAAATTTGCTTCAATCAAAACTTCTTCATCAAGTCCGTTACCATTTATAACAATTGTGTTATTAAGTTCATTTGCTAAAAATTCTGCACGATCTTTATCTTTTTCAACAATTTTAACTCTTGCTGAGTCCAATGTTTCTTCTAAATTTTTTGCTAAATTAAATCCAATATTGCCACCACCAACAATTAATATTTTTTTAGAAATTTTTTCATTATGACCAAAAGCTTCTAGTGTTTCTGCCATTTGAGACGAATTAATTATAACATAAATCTTATCATTTTTTTTTATATCATCATTTTTTTTTGGAATTAAAAATTTATCATCTCTAATTATCCCAATTATATTAGCGTCTAGATTAGGATATTTTTTTGTTAATTCATTAAGTTGAATATTAATTAATTTGCAATTATCATTAATTAAAATTTCTAATAATCTAATTTTATTATCAGCAAATGGTACACTATCTAAGCTGCCTGGAGCTTCTAATTTTCTTTGAATAGATTTGGCTATTTCAATTTCAGGAGAAATAATTACATCAATTGGTAAATTTTCTTTATTATAAACTCGTGTAAATTTTGGATTTAGATAATCTTGTGATCTTATTCTTGCAATCTTTTTGGGTATATTAAAAATAGAAAAAGCTATCTGACAAATTACCATATTAATTTCATCATTTCTTGTAACTGCAATTATCATATCAGCTTCTGTGGCATTTGCTTTTTCTAAAATTGATGGATAGGTTGCTTTACCAACGATAGCCTTTACATCTAAAGCTTCATCAATTTTTTGAATATCTTCGCTAGATTGGTCAATAACAGTTATAGAATGGCCTTGTTCACTTAATTGTTTAGCAATAGTAAACCCTACTCTACCAGCACCACAGATGATAATGTTCATTTTAATTAAATTCTTTTATTCCTAAGCCTTTTAATTTTCTATGTAATGCACTTCTTTCCATACCAACAAAATTTGCTGTTTTAGAAATATTGCCATTAAACTTCTTCAATTGAATAGTTAAATACTCTTTTTCGAACTTTTCTCTAGCTTCTTTTAATGGCACAGATAAGCTGTTTTCAGCAATTTGATTATCAAAATTATCGTTTTTTAGTGACTCTTTGATAATATTCGAAATTTTATCTTTAGTGTCTGGCTGTAAGATTGCTACTCTTTCAATTAAATTTCTCAATTCTCTTACGTTACCTTTCCAATTATGATTTAGAATATAGCTATTATCCACATCAACTTCTAATTCTTTAATATTATAATTCTCAGATATTTTTTTTGAAAAATATCTAATTAAAAGTGGAATATCAGATATTCTTTGATTTAAAGGTTCAATATTAATCTCAAACACATTAATTCTATGAAACAGATCTTCTCTGAAATTACCAATTCTAATTTCATTTTTTAAATCCTTACTAGAGGAGCAGATTAATCTAACATCAACAGATACATCATTACTTCCATTAACTCTTTTAAATTTTTGATCAATAAGTACTCTTAAAATTTTTGATTGTATATCTAAAGGAATTTCTGAAATCTGATCTATTAAAAGAGTTCCTTTATTAGCTTTTTCTAAAGCTCCATAAGATATTGACCCATTGTTTTTTTCTTCACCAAATAATTCTAACTCATATTTATTTGAATCTAATAACGCACCATTTATAATAATAAATGGATTTTTATTTCTTGGAGAATTTTTATGAATTTTTCTTGCAATTAATTCTTTACCTGATCCTGAAGGACCATTAATAAAAACTCTACTTTCAGTTAAAGAAATCTTTTTTATCTGATCAATAATATTTAGTATATTCTTACTATCACCAATTAAATCATATGAGGAAAATAATTTAGTCTCATATTCTTTATTCTGTTTTTTTAAATTAAAATTTTCAACTGCTCTACTTACAAAATTTAATAATCTTTCTTGATCAAATGGCTTTTCAATAAATTCAAAAGCACCTTTTTGTAAAGATTTAATAGCCATTTCAATATTTGCATGGCCAGAAATAATTATTACTGGAACATCTTTATTCTTAGATTTGATGTGAGTTAATAATTCAATACCATCATTATCACCCTTATCTAATTTAACATCTAAAATAGCAACATCAGGCAGCTTATTATCTATTTCTGTTAATGCTTGATTATAATTTGCAGCAATTCTTGTTTTGTAACCTGCGTCTAATATCAATTCGTTAATAATATTTCTAATATCAGCATTATCATCAACTATTAAAATTTCAGCACTCATCATTTTTTAAATATAATTTTTATTTTTGCTCCGTCATTAATTGGTATAAATTCAATATTACCATTATGGTCATTTATAATCTTATTAACTATTGATAATCCTAAACCTGTACCATTTTTTTTTGTAGTAAAATATGGATTTAAGATATTTTTAATATTAGATTTCAAGTTTTCAAATCCTATCCCTGTATCAATAATAGTTAGATTTATATGATCATCGTGATCATTTAGTTCAATATCAATTTTTTTGTTGGTATTGCTATAATTTTGAGCTTGTTGCTGGATGCTTTCTATAGAATTTTTTATTAAATTTAAAAAAACCCTACTTAACTGTTCTCTATCACTCTCTAAATTAATTTTAGGCAAATTGTTTTCAAATTTAATATTAATAGAAGTGTCTAATTCTTGTAATAATTTAATATTTTCTATTATTAATTCTACAAGATCATTTTTTTGAAAAATAGGTTTGGGCATCCTGGCAAAATCTGAAAATTCATTAACTAATTTTTCAATTTGTTTGATTTGATTATTAATAATTTTCAAATTTTCATTATAATTGATTTTATCTTTTTCTGATAATTGAGTTGAATACTTACTTTTTAATCTATCAATAGTTAATTGAATTGGCGTTAATGGGTTTTTAATCTCATGAGCTAATTTTCTAGCTAAACTTCCCCAAGCTTCATGTCTTTCGTTGATAATTAGTTTTTCTTGTTGATTTTTAAGTTTCTCAATCATTAAGTTAAAATTTTTATTTAATATTTCTAGATCTTTATCTGTTTTAACTTCTGGGACTTTAATGTCTAAATTGCCTTCACCAATTGATGTGGATGCAAAAATTAAATTATTAATAGATCTAAAGAATCTTGATGAAAATCTAATAGCTATAGATATTGATATAAATAATAATAAAGAGACAATTATTATATATATGATTGCAAATGAAATCTTTATTCCAGAACTTTTTTCCTCAACAGTGTAGTAAAAATTGATAGCTTCTTGTGATTCACTTAAATATCTTGAAATATCCTTGTCTAAATATTTAACAATATAAAGGAATCTATCATCATAATTTTGTAGCCTCATAATTGCTGCTGATCGATTTTCAGGCGCATTAATAATTTTTAAAGGTCTATCATCCTCTAATACAAGATTAAGAGCCTTATCAACAGGAGGGATATAGGGTTGATCATCTTCAATGGTTGAAAATAATAATCTTTTGTTGATATCAATTATATGTATTTCATCAACACCTCTAATCAATTTTTGGGTTTTTAAGAATCTTGAATATTCATTTTTATTATCATTTAAAAATTTTTTACTTTTATTGGTATCAAAAGCTATAAGCACTATTTCAGATTGGATTTTGTTTCTTACTTCTTCAACATAATCTTTAGCAAGTTTATAAGAGTTATTTACAACTGTGGTTACTTTTTTATCAAAATACTTTTCTAGTGCAAAAGAAAATAAGAATAATGAAAATATAGAAATTAATAATGAAGGTATAAATGTAAATAACGCAAAATATGTAATATATTTTTTATTTGATTTTAAGCCATCTCTATCAATGTCATTTTTGATTGCTTTTTTAATTTCTAGAAAAATAAAAATAAATAGAAGAAATAATAGTGCTATATTTAATATTAATAAAAATTGTAAATTTTGATCTGATAGTTCAATAAAACCCTTATCTATAAAAGTTAAAAAGGTTAAAAAACCCACTGATAATGTGATAATAAATAGAAATATAAGGTATATATTTTTTTTGATAAAATCGTACATTTTAAATAAATAATCACCAATAATGATGAATAATTATTTTATAATACTTGCCTCAGGACAAAGCAAAAGATTTAATTCGCAAAAACCTAAGCAATTTATTAAGTATAAAAACAGAGCTCTTTTTGAGCACTCCTTAGAGAAAGCATTAGACTCAAAGCTGTTTAAGAAAATTATTTTAGTTATAAATGATAAAAAACAAATCAAATATAAATATCCTAAAAATGTTATAATCATTAAAGGTGGCAAGGAAAGATCAGATTCGTCTCTTATAGGATTAAGATATATCAAAAAATTTAAACCAAATAATGTTTTAATACATGATGCTGCAAGACCAAATTTTACTATTAAACTTTTAAATAATTTAATTAATTCTTTAAAGAAGAATAAAGCATCTATCCCAATTATTAGCTCAAAAGACTCGATTAAATACAAAGTTAAAAATCAATTATTTAATTTAAAAAGAGAAAATTCATTTTTAACACAAACACCACAAGCTTTTAAATTTAATGATTTATACAAACTATCAATAAGTCAAAAAACTAAAATACAAGATGAGGCAACTTTATTTATTGAGAATAATTTGAAAGTAAAATTTATTAAAGGTGAAAACTTAAATACTAAAATTACTTTTAAAGAAGATATTATTAACACAAAAACTTATTTTGGTATTGGTTTTGATATTCATAGATTAATAAAGAATAAGAAACTTTTTTTAGGTGGGATTAATATACCTTTTCACTCAGGGCTAAAAGGTCATTCAGATGGGGATGTAATATTACATTCAATAATCGATGCTTTATTAGGTGCTATGAGAAAAAAAGATATAGGTACTTTTTTCCCAGATAACAAAAATAAATTTAAAAATATAAGATCACCCAATATGCTAAAACCTATTATTGAAATTTTGAATAAGAATAATTTTTATATTAATAATTTAGATATTAATCTAATTTGTGAACAGCCAAAAGTATCTAAATACCGAGATAAAATATTAAAATCATTATCAAATTTATTAAAGTTAGATAAAGATTTAATAAACCTTAAAGGTAAAACTGTTGAAAAATTAGGTTTAATTGGAAAGGAAAAAGCAATTGCATGTGAGGTAATTGTTTCACTTGATAAACATGATTAAAACATTTAACCTTTTATTTGTTACTATGTTTGGACTTGGTAAAATAAAGTTTATACCAGGTACAATTGGCTCATTAGCTACAGTATTAATTCTTTATTTTTGCTTCCATATTCTTCATATAAATTCAAACATTATACTTTTGGGTATATTAATAATTTTTATTTATTCATTTGTTGCAGTAGCAAAACACACTAAAAATAGTGAGAACAAAGATCCTAGTGAAATAATTATTGATGAATTTATTGGTCAATCAATACCTATATTCCTTTACGAAGTATCACATGGAACTGTTAAAGAGCCAGATGAAGCAATAATATTCTATGGTGTTTGCTTCATTTTATTCAGATACTTTGACATCGTAAAACCATTTCCAGTTAGTTATTTTGATAAAAAACATAAAAATAGCTTTGGTGTGATTATGGATGATGTTTGTGCTGGATTTTATGTTGTCTTATCTTTAATTTGCTTCATGGTTTTAAAAAGCTACATTTTATGATGAAAAACCTTGTAAAAATACTTACTAAAAAAAAATTAAAAATTGCTTTTGCTGAATCCTGTACTGGTGGGATGCTTGCATCAGAGCTAACTTCTATAAGTGGAGTCTCAAAAGTATTTAGTCTAGGTCTTGTTACTTATTCAAATCAAGCAAAAATAAGTGTTTTAAAAGTAAATAAAGATATTATTCGAAAATATGGTGCCGTTAGCCCTCAATGTTGTCAAGCTATGGTTAAAAATTTAGCAAAAATTTCTAAAGCTCAAATTAATGTTTCAATTACTGGTATTGCTGGACCTAATGGTGGAACAAAATCTAAGCCTGTAGGATTAGTCTATATTGGAGTAAAAAAAAATAATAAATTACTAATTACTAAAAACCTATTTAAACATAAAAATAGAAAAATTATTCAAAAAGCTACTGTTAAAAGAACTTTAAAAATTATAAAATCTTTAATTTAGAAATATCATTTAGATATAAAGCTTATAGTTATTAGAGGCTCTCAGCTTTTTTCTGAAAAGCATCGGCAATTTTATTTAAACCAAATTGAAAAGATTTTGTCATAATTAGATTTAAAAACTTATTTTTAATTTCAAAATCAACATCAAATTGAACTTCTGTATAATTTTCTTTTTGTATAAATTTCCAGTTATTTTCAAGATGTTTTAAGGGACCACCAATATTTGTTACATAAATTGAATCATTTTTTTTATCGTATCGAACATCGCTTTTATAAGTGTCCACAAAAGGTTTTTTACCAATAGTGAGATCTGCAACAATTGCTAACTCATCCTTTTTATCTTCTTTTTCATAAACTTTTGAATCTATACAAAAAGGAATGAACTCAGGATATTTTTCAATATCTAAAACAAAATTAATTAATTTTTGTTTTTCACGAGCTATCTGCCTAGTTACTGAGGCTTTGGGCATTAATGTTTATTTAATCTATTTTGTTGTAGTTTAGCAAAGTCTTCATCAGCGTGATAAGACGATCTAGTTAAAGGAGATGATGAAACTAAAAGGAAACCTTTTGCTTTAGCAATTGTTCCTAAGTCATCAAACTCTTTTGGCGTATAGTATCTATCTAATGGATAATGTTTTGTTGATGGTTGCAAATATTGTCCAATAGTTAAAAAATCTACTTCTGCAGCTTTAAGATCATCCATGACTTGTAAAATTTCGTCTCTACTTTCACCTAAACCAAGCATAATGCCAGATTTGGTAAAAACATTTTTGTTAACATTTTTTGCATTTTTTAAAAGTTCTAAAGATGAAAAATATCTAGAACCTGGTCTAACTTTTAAATATAGACTTGGTACTGTTTCAATATTGTGATTAAACACATCGGGATTAGCGTCTAATACTCTCTTGTAAGCATCGCCTTTTCTTAAAAAATCAGGGGTTAAAACTTCAATAGTAGTTTCAGGATTTTGTTTTCTAGTTTGAATAATTACTTCAAAAAAATGTTCAGAACCACCATCTTCAAGGTCGTCTCTATCAACAGAGGTGATCACAACATGTTTTAAATTCAATTTTTTTACAGCTTCAGCAATTTTAACTGGCTCTAATTGATCTAATTTTCCAGGCAAACCAGTTTTTACATCACAAAATGCACAAGCTCTTGTACATGTATCACCCATGATCATAAAAGTTGCGTGTCGCTTACTCCAACATTCAGTAATATTAGGACAGTTAGCTTCCTGACAAACAGTTACTAAATTATTATTATTAACAATTGTTTTTGTTAGGAAAAATTCTTTGCTGTTCGTAAGTTTTGATCTGATCCAATCAGGTTTTTTTTTAATAGGGTTAATTGGTTTATTTTCTTTTTCAGGATGTCTAATTTTATTTGTCATCTTTTTTAATTATATAGATTGTCTCATCTTTTTTACCAAACAAAAATCTTTCTCTTATTAAGGTTTCGACATAATCAAGATCTAAATTTTTACTTAATAACGAATTTTTATGATCCAAATCTTGTATTTTATTAGTTAAGGACAGTTCTTCATTTTTCAAGTTAGACAAAAGATCTTTTTTATCATTATATGAAAAAAGACCTCTTTCACCAGATACAAGATTAAAAGCAAAGTAAAAAATCAAAAATATCGATATTAATAAAAAATAATTTCTTTTTATTAGTCTCAACATTAATTGATCTTATTCATCTTTGCTTTTTTTCCAAGTTCTTCTTCAATACGAATTAATTGATTATATTTTGCAACACGTTCGGATCTAGCTAAGGATCCAGTTTTAATTTGATTAGAATTTGTTCCAACAGCTAAATCAGCAATGAATGTATCTTCACTTTCACCAGATCGATGCGATATAATTGTTTTGTAACCTATAGTTTGAGCAAATTTTATAACATCCAATGTTTCAGATACGGTACCTATTTGATTAAGTTTAATTAAAATTGAATTTGATGAAATATTTAAAAAACCTTTCTTCAGTCTTTCAAGATTAGTTACATACAAATCATCACCAACAATTTGTACATCTTTTATAGATTTCATTAATTTACTCCAAGCAAGCCAATCATTTTCTGCAAATGGGTCTTCAATAGATTTAATCTTATATTTTTTTATAATTTTTTGGTATTCTTTAATAGATTTTTCAACTGAAATATAATTTTTTGAATGTATTGAATATTTGCTTTTTTTAAATAATTCATTAGCCGCAACATCTAAACAAATTGAAACATCTTTTCCGTTTTTAAAATCTGATCTTTTAATAGCTAAAACAATTAAATCTAAAGCTTGATTATTGCTACTTATCATGGGCGCAAAACCACCCTCATCACCTACAGACGTTGATAAACCTTTATCTTTAATTATTCTGCTTAAGTTTTTAATAACTACAAAACAAACTCTCATGGCATCAGTGAAACTTTTAGCTCTATCGGGTCTAATCATAAATTCTTGAATTCTAAGGCCGTTGTTAGCATGTGCTCCACCATTAATAATATTCATTAAAGGATAAGGTAATTGAAAATTTTTTTTAACAGTAAATGTTTTATATAGAGGTACCTTTTTTACTTTTGCTGAAAGTTTTTTTACAGCCATTGA